>OGDN01001027.1_pt1 | contig 50841 bp, 43 predicted proteins | sample 1570271 | NCBI WGS metagenome assembly OGDN01 (sample SAMEA4384481, study PRJEB24528) | human gut metagenome | reverse complement strand
GAATGACTGCCTTCGTGTAGGTGGAACCTACGTCGCATCCGCCAAAGTATTTCATAGTTATCTATATCCTTTCCTTCAATTCAATAAATGATTACATGCAAACATCGTCTGCGAAGTCGAGCAGCGTCTCGTCGACCGGCTTGGCGTTCATGACGGTGTCCATATAGCTCGAGACCGTGTCGCGCATGGTGCGGCGCGAAACAGTACGCGGATCCATCAGGTCGTGCGGGATCCAGATCAGGTGCAGACCCAGATCGCGGCCCTGCTCGTCGAGCAGACCCTGAACGGTAGCCATGTTCTTGCACGCGACGTGCTGCCACATGATGACGATGCCCGTGTTCCAAGCCTCGCACTGACGCCACAGCTCGGTGACGACGTTGTGGTAACCACCGTTGGTGTGGCGGCGCATGACCATGCGCTCGTACAGACGAGCCATGTCGCGCAGCGCCTCGGTCTCATCGGAGGTGTTGAGGTGCTTGGTGAAGTTGAGGGACTCCATCTCAACGACGACGTTGATGCCCCAGCTGTTGGCCAGCCAGTTGGAGAAGTTGGCGTAGTAGTGCGGGGGGCAGCTCCAGGTGATGGCACGATAGCGCATCTTGTTGTGCCAGGCCTGCTCCTTGTTCTTGTAGCCCTTGAGGAGGATCTTGTTGACCTTCTCGCAGGACTTGATGGTACGCGGATCGAGACCGCCGTCCATCTCGTAGCACCACTTGCGGAACAGCTCGTAGCTGGGTCCGATCAGCTGCGGATAAGCGGTCTTGTTGATCTCCCACTTCTGCAGCTCGTAGTCGGTCTCGGTGTTGAAGCGCTTCATTGCGGTGAAGTAAGAATCCCAGTTCCACTTCTCGCCGGTCTGCTTCTCGATGAAGCGGATGCACTCCTTGACGTCTTCCACAGCGGCGTCGAGCGTCAGCTCGTCCTCGTAGCGGACGGGGAAGCACAGGTGATGCACCGGGATATCGGGGAAGCGGCGGGAGAAGTAGCTGGATGCCATGACGGAACCGTCGCACGGCATGGAGCTGGAGATGTAGCAGCTGCCCAGATGCGGCAGGGCGTCGATGACGAGCGCGCCGCACTCGGACGTCGGAACCGGGCAGGTATCAGCCGGGAGACCGAAGGACTCGACGGCGTCGATGTACGGGATGCAGGTGAGCTGGTCGATCTCGGAGACCAGGAACACCGGCAGCAGCTGATGCGGGATGCCGTACAGGGTCGGGAAGCCGGCCATGATCTGCGCCATGGTCATCTCGTCGATCAGAACGAGCTTGCTGTTGAGCTCGTCGCTGTTGCCGTTGCGTCTGTCGCCCTTGGCAAGAATGACAAGGTTTTCAGCGACGTAGCGGTAGATGCAGTAGGTAAGCTCGTGGCTCATGCGCAGGTTGGAGCCGCGCAGGCCGAGGATGTTCTTATCCATGAAGCTGTGGCAGCAGAAGTAAGACACCATCCAGCGATAGTACAGCGTCTGGTTCATAGCCGGGATCAGGTCCTTGGAGAAGGACATGAGCAGCATGCCCCACAGACGAGCCCATTCATAGAAGTCATAGACCGTGTCCTTGATGCCGCGCCACTCACGACGCACGGTGCACATGGCGCCGTCGCGATACAGGCGGCCGAGGTGACGCTCACCGTTGAGGATGAGGTCGATCTTATCCTTCATAGAGGCAGCCGCGAAGGACTTGTACTCTTCTTTGATACGGTCACGGTCGGAAATGAGGATGTTCTTCCAGCCCTCACCGAACTTTTTCCAGTCGGTCTCCTTGAACATATCCCAGAAGATGCCGCCGACCAGTTTCAGGTTCTCTGCCTGAGCAGCCCAGTCCATATTGTCTTTCGCTTTGAAGAATTTCGGATTGGGATATTTCACCTTGCCCATTACTTGGCACCCCTTTCTCTCTGGATCTTCTTGATCTCCAGGCTCTCCACGAACGCCTGAACGCGCGTGCGGAGCTGACCCGAGTAGCCGTTGTTATACACACGGTCGATACTCAGGACCGGCCAGCCGTACTCGGTGTTGAGCACGTAGCTCGCCAGGGCACGCTCGAAGCCCCAGTAGTCGCAGTACTTCATCTGCTCATAGATGATGCCGTCCGCCTTGTACTCGCGCGCCAGACGGTCAGCCGTCTCGCGGCGCTGGTGCACCTTCTCGTCGGAGATGTAGCGAGCGCACTCGCTGGTCTGCATGTAGTGGCGGCAGATCTGACGCAGGACGTCTTCCTCGTCGTTGAGCTTGATGACCTCGCGGCCCGGCGTGCTGCCGAAGCAGAAACGGTCGGACACGATCAGCGCGCCGCAGCCCTCGATGAGCTTCGTCAGGCTGGGATCGTCGATCTCGCTGCCGACGATGGCAACGCGGGCACGGTACGGGCTCTTGGCGTCCGGCTTGCGCTTTTTGAGCTCAGCGAGCGTCTCGCGCAGGTAGGGCAGGATGAGCGCCTTCGGGCAGGCGTAGCTCACGAGGTTGAGGATGTGGAACTCATAGCCCGTGATGATCGGGTTATCGAGCTTGCGCATCTCAGCGATCTCGCTGATGATCTCGCAGACCTCGTTGTGCTCGGCGACCGCCTTGCGCAGCGCCTCGTCGGAGGTGTCAACGCCGAAGGTCTCGGTCAGACGGTTGAGCACGTGCTCGCGCATCTGCGTGGTGTAGGCGTCGATGTAGTAATCGGTCACCTTGAGCGGCATGTCGGTATGCGTGACAAAGAACTTCTCCTTGCTGTTGACCTTCAGGACCTCGAAGTGCTCCATGGAGCGGTTCATGGCCGAGCAGGCGTCCACACCGATCAGCGCATCCAGGAACTGATAGCCACCCTCGATCGCACGCTCGACGAGCGCACGTGCGTAGTCACAGGTATAGTTGGACATGTAGTACGTCGAGATATCCAGCGAACCGGTCTTGGGAGCTCTGAGTCGCACAGAGATGCAGTTGTCTACGTTGAGGAGGACCTCCGGAATGTGATAGCAGGTGTAGCCGAGGACGATGCTGCCGTCCGCCTGAGCCTGCCGAACCAACTCGTTGTTGGCGTCTTCCAGAAGGTTTTCAAAGTAGATCAGATGCTTCAGATCTTTCAAATGTTTCCCCTTCCTTCCTGATGTTTGTGTTTCTGGACGTGGTATTACCAGATTTCAGTATTATCATATAGCAGTAGGCACAAAAAATCAACGATATGTGTTTCAATTTTAACATTTTCGGAAAATTGCCGACTTTCTTCCTTGACAGTTCGTCAAAATGATGATATTTTCATACCAAAGGGCACGTGGTAATACCAAGCACGTTTAAGTCCATTCAGAGGTGAATATGATGGGATTCGATAGGATCGAGGCAGTATCACTCACGGATCAATTCGTGCAGAAGATCGAGGCCATGATCATTTCCGGGGAGCTTGTTCCCGGTGACCAGCTGCCGCCGGCGCGCGAGATGAGCGCGCGCATGGGCGTGAGCCGTCCGGTGATCTCGGCCGGCCTGGTCGAGCTTGAAAAAATGGGGTTTGTGGAGATCGTCACGCGGCAGGGCGTCTACGTCAGCGATTACCGCAAGAGCGGCTCGCTCGACACGCTCACGGCGCTTTTGAACTATAACGGCGGCGTCATGCGTGACGACGAGGTGCGCTCCCTGCTGGAGGTGCGCAGCGCCAACGAATGCCTGTGTGTGAAGCTTGTGGTCGAGCGCGCCACGCAGGAGGAGCTCGATGGGCTTGCGCCGCTGCTCGATGCGATCAAGAGCGGAAAGACAGATGAGGAGCGCGCTGAAGCGACGTTTCAGTTCCACCATACGCTGAGCGTGCTGTCGCGCAACGCATTTTTGCCGCTGCTGTATAACTCCATCCATACCTACGGGCTGCATTTCTGGAGTCTGTACAGCCGGCGCTACGGCGGCAACCGCCTGTACCAGAACAAGCTTGAGCTCTACTGTGCGCTGCTTGACCGGGACGCGGAGCGCGCGCAGGCGTTCACCGTTGATATGCTCGACAGCGTCGCGAACGGAGCGTTCTCGCTCTACAGCGATGCGCAGCAGCAGTGACCGGGATCACCAGAGCGAAAAACCTCCGGCAGTTTGAACTGCCGGAGGTTTTTGTGCAAAGTGCTGTTTTCAGATGACGTAGTCGTTCGCGGCGCGCGCCGTCTGCTGCTCGAGCAGATCCTGCAGCGTGATGCCATCGAGATAATTGCGGATGACCCGCTCCAGCCCCTCCCACATGGGCAGGGTGGCGCATGCGCCGCAGCGCGGGCACGGGTTCGGGTGCTGATCAAGACAGGCGACCGGGGCGAGGCCGCCTTCCGTCAGGCACAGGATCTCGCCGACGGTATACTCCTGCGGCGCGCGCGCCAGCCGGTAACCGCCCTGATAGCCGCGCGTTGTGCGCAAAACGTCCGCTCTGCCGAGCATGGGAACGATCTGCTCGAGGTATTTTTTGGAGATGCCCTGACGCTGCGCGATATCCTTGAGCGCGACGTAGCCGTCACCCTGATGCTCTGCGAGGTCGAGCATCATGCGCAGGGCATAGCGCCCCTTGGTGGATATTTTCATGGGAAAGCCCCCTTAATTTCCGAGTATACTATAATAATAACATATGAATACTAGGCTTTCAAGCGCGCACGTGAAAATTTATTGCGCAAGGGAATGCTTGACAGGTGCTTGACAAACCGTTATGATGTGCGCGAGGGCACGTTTTGAGCGGCATGCACTGTGCGGCCGCGCGTGCGCGTAGCAGGCGGAAATCCGCGTGCCCGGAGGCGCTATGAACATCCGAATGAAAAAGCTCTTGCAGTACGTTGCGCCGACCATTCTCGGCAACTGCGCCTATTTTCTCTTTACGATCATCGACGGCATCTTCGTCGGGCAGGGCATCGGCACGGACGCGCTCGGTGCGATCAATCTGGTGTGGCCGTTTGTGATGGTGCTCAATGCCTTTGTCATGCTTACGGTCGTCGGCGGCGTGACGGTGTCGGCCGTGCGCATCGGCCGCGGGGACATCACGGGTGCAAACCAGGCGTTCATGCACTCGCTTGCCGGGACACTGACGGTCGCTGTCGTCATGATGCTGGTCGGCACCTGCCTGACATCGGAGATCGCGACGCTGCTCGGCGCGAACGAGACGTATCACCGGCTCGTATGCGACTACCTGTTTTGGTATTCGCTTTTCGCCGTGCCGTCAGGCATGATGACATTTTTGAATAACTACTGCCGCAACGACGGCTCACCTGTGCTTGTGAGCGTCGCCTCGATCGTCTCGACAGTCATCAATATTTTCCTCGACTGGCTGTTCGTGTTCCCGCTGCAAAAGGGGCTGATGGGTGCGGCCGTTGCGACCGGCATCTCACAGACCTGCGGCATGCTGATCGTGTCGTCGCACTTTTTCCTGCGCCGCGGCAGGCTGCGTGTCGGACGATTTCGGCTTTGCGGAGCGCTTGTGCGCAAGCTCCTGCTGCGCGGCACGCCGGAGGCAATTGCGCAGTTTGCCGTCCCGGTGGCGACGTTGTGCACAAACTATGTACTCCTTGCCCGCCTCGGTGATATGGCTGTGAACGCGTATTCGATCATCTGTTATGTGGCGTCGTTTTCCGCGGCGGTCTTCATCGGCGTCTCGTGCGGTCTGCAGCCGCTGTTCGGCCAGAGCTACGGTGCGCGCGATGCGCAGGATCTCAAGTGGTATTTTCGCGCCGGTGTGCTCATTGACCTCATCGGCAGCGCGCTCATCAACATCGTGCTGCTGTTTGTCGGCGGACCGATCTGCAGAATGTTCGGCGCGGACGCGCAGACGCTTGCCTGCACCGTGGCATATATGCCGCGCTATGCGTGGGGCTTCATCATCATGAGCGTGAATACGCTTATATCAGCCTACCTGTATTCGACCAAGCGCACGAAGCAGGCAGTCATTTTGAATCTGTGCCGCAGCTTCCTGTTGGACAGCGTGATCATCTTTGCCGTACCGGCTGTTTTTGGCGGCAATGCCGTCTGGCTGACCATGGGCATTTATGAGGCGCTGGCGCTGCTGCTCGGCGTTGTGCTCGTGCGGACGTCGGAGCGCGGCGGCATCACATTTCGCTGAAACTGCATAGCAAACGGCCGCCGGTTTTGACCGGCGGCCGTTTGCTGTATTTCTTTATTTTCCAACGCAAAAGCGCGCGAAGATGCGCTCGGTGATATCCTCGCGGATAGAGGCGCCGGTCAGTTCGCCGATGGCGGACATGGCCTCCTCGGCCTCGGTGAGCACGGCGTCCGGCGTCACGCCCTGCAGCATTGCCTCACGTGCAGCGCGCAGCGATTCCAGCGCCCGGCCGATGGCCTCGGCGTGGCGGGCGTTGGTGAGAATTTCACCGGCCGGCGCGTCCGGAGCGGGGAAGTGCTCTGCCACGGCGCGCTCGAGCGATGCAAGCCCCGTGCGCTCCTTCGCCGAGAGTACGCACACGGCGTCAAACCGTGCTGCAAGCGCCTCCGGCTGTACAGCGGCGGGCAGGTCCGACTTGTTGAGCACCGCGATGCGCACCTGCGCGGCCTGCGCCGCGTCGATGACCTGACGGTCATCTTCATCGAGCGGGTGCGCTGCGTCAAACACCGCGATGGCAAGCGCCGCATCTGCGGCTGCATCCAGCGCACGGTTGACGCCGATGGCCTCGACGGGGTCGGCCGTGTCGCGCAATCCGGCGGTGTCGGTCAGGCGCAGGAGCACGCCGCCGAGCGTGACGCGCGCGTCGATCGTGTCGCGGGTCGTGCCGGGCACGTCGGTCACGATCGCGCGCTCATAGCCGAGCAGGGCATTGAGCAGGGAGGACTTGCCCGCGTTCGGGCGGCCGAGAATCACGGCGGGCACGCCGCCGTGGAGCACGTTGGCCCGGGAAAACGTGTCCAGCAGACGCTGCAGCTGCGTGATGCACGCTTGCAGCGTGTCCGCATAGGCACTGAGCTGAAAGTCCGGGATGTCCTCATCCGGGTAGTCGATCACGGCGTGGTAATGACTGGCAATGTCCTGCAGCGCGTCGTAGACGCTCTGCGCACGCCGCAGCACTGCGCCGCCGAGCTGACCGGCGGCATTTTTCGCATCGCGCGTGGTCTCGGCGTGGATGAGGTCGATGACCGCCTCCGCCTGCGTGAGGTCCATGCGCCCGTTGAGAAAGGCGCGCTTGGTAAACTCCCCGGCCAGCGCCTGCCGCGCGCCGGCGGCGAACAGCGCCTGCAGCCCCGCACGCAGCACAGCCGGCGAGCCGTGACACTGCAGCTCTGCCGTGTCCTCTCCGGTATAGCTGTGCGGGCCGCGGCTGACGGTGCACAGACAGAGGTCGAGCGTCTGGCCGTCGGTGTCGCAGAACGCGCCATAGACGAGCTGGCGGTTCGGCGCTTCGGACATGGGGCGGCCGTTGGCGGGGTGAAACACGCGGTCGATGACGGCGAGCGTCCCGTCACCGGACAGACGCAGGATGCCGATCGCGGACAGGACGTTGCCGGTCGCGATGGCGGCGATCGTATCAGACATGTAAAAACTCCTTTGTGCAGATCGGCGGAGCCGCAGGCTCCGCCGATCGATTCATAAAATGATAAAGTTCATGTTTCCGCGCGCAGGATCGCTTCCCGCAGCTGCGTGAAAACGGTTGCAGATTGCGCGCGTGTCGCTTGACCGAGGGGGAGGAAGTACCCCTTTTCGTCGCCGGAGATGATGCCGGTCATGCGCATAAGCTCCACACCCTCAAGCGCCCAGCCGGAGACCGCATCCATGTCCTTGAACACGACAGGGTCTGCAATCGTCGGGAGCGTCGCACCGGTGCTCTGCACATAGCGGGCGACGATCGACGCCATCTGCTCGCGCGTGATCGGCGCGTTCGGCTCAAAGCGTCCGTTTCCGGTGCCGCTGACGACATCATGCTGCGCGGCCCACTCTACAAAGGGGGCGTACCATCTGCCGATTTCGACGTCGTTGAAGGATGTGCCGGGATAGGCATCCTCATCGATCTGCGCAAGCTGCCCCAGCACGGTCACGAACATGCCGCGCGTGAGCACAGTGTCCGGAGAAAAGCACCGGTTGCCGATGCCGCTCATGAGCTTGTTGACAGTGGCATACTCCACGTAAGGCGCATACCACGCCGTTGCGGGCACGTCCACATAGCGGGTGACGTAAGCGCCCGCCGACAGCAGCAGCGTGCCGGCCTGCGTGCAGGTGATCGTTGCCTGCACATTTTCGCATGCGATGTAGCGGTGCGCGGTTTGCAGCGCGCCGGTTGCGACCTGTCTGCCGTCGGTCGCGTCAACGAGCGCGCCGGACGCAACACTAACGGCGGCGTCTCCGCTCAGGACGGTGAAGCAGTCGCCGGTCTTGAGCTCCACCGTGTTCCCGGCGAAGAGCGTGCAGATGCGGCTCTTTCCGGCGCCGGTGCTCAGAGTGGCATCATACGTCTGCAGCGCCTTGTCAAGCGCTGCCTGTACGGTGGTGCGTGCGGTTTCCTCGACGCGGGCGAGCAAGTCGGACGACCACGTCTGCACATAGCTGCGCGACAGCAGCGGATCCTGCTGGCTGCCGGCGTTGGCTGCCAGCACGGGCATGGAGCCGCCGAGCAGCACCAGAATCAGCAGCAACGAGATCAGTCGCTTGATTTTCAAGAGGCAGACCTCCTTTGGCGGTCGTGTCAGGCTTTTTTGGTCTTGGCGGCGCGGGCTTCCGCCTCGTCCTGGTTCTCAGCGATGTAGTAGCCGAGCGCCAGCAGGCTGTCCGAGAAGTGGATGTTTTCAATGATCGGATCGGCATCCTTGACCTGCAGCTCGGTGTTCGTGAAGTTCCAGATGGCCTTCACACCGACGGAGCAGATCTCGTTGGCGACGTCGTTGGCCATGGCCTTCGGCACACAGAGCACGGCGACGTCCGGCTGGATATCCGCGAGGATATCATCGAGTGTGGAGAAGTCGTGCACGACGATGCCGTGCATCTCCTTACCGACGAGATCGGGGTTGATGTCGAACGCAGCCTTGAGCGTGAAGCCGTACTGCTCAAAGCAGAAGTTTTCCACGAGCGCGCGGCCGATGTTGCCGACGCCGACCAGAACGGCCGTGTAGTTGCGGTCCATACCGAGGATCTTGGCGACCTCGCCGCGCAGCGCCACCACGTTGTAGCCATAGCCCTGCTGGCCGAATTCGCCGAAGCAGCTGAAGTCCTGACGGATCTGCGAGGGAGTCAGCCCCATCTGGCGGCCAAGCTCACCGGAAGAGATGCGTTCGATCCCGGCAGCGTTCAGGTCGTCGAGCTTGCGGAGATAGCGGGGCATTCTTCTGATCACATTGTTCGATACTTTGATACGTTTCACGAGTAATTATCCTCCTGATGGCATAAATGCCATATTGTTAAGAATTGCGTTTGCTTGTCACGAAAATGGCAAAGCCAACATAGACATGATAAATTATAGCACACGTTTTCGCGCGTTTCAAGTAAATGGTTTCCAAGGATGTTCAAAAATTCACAGTTTTTTATCGCATTTTTGCAGCAATTTATTGAAAAAATGGCGCTTCAGCCCGATAAGCGGTCGCTTATCGGGCTGAAGCGCCAATATAGGCTGATGTTATGCTCTGTTTTCCGGAAGACCGGTCAGACGGCAAAACTCCGCTGCTGCATCCGGCACGCGGTAATACTGCGCGTCCGTGCTGCTGACGAAGATGATATCCTTGCCGTCGAGCCAGACGGTCACGCGCGTGACCGTGCCGTCGGCGCTTGTCTCCTCAAGCGTGCACAGCGGTGCGCTTGAGGTGTCGGGCGGCTGCGTCGGCTGCGTGCGCACCAGAAGCTCCGAGAGCGCCTCGATGGTCTTGCGATCAGAGATATGCAGCGTACTGCTTTCCGCGCCGCTGCCTTTTGTGTTGTCGTCCGGGACGGAGAAGAGCAGACTGCTCACACTGTCGTCGAGCACCGGTGCATTTTCCGGCGCAGGGGAGGGCGTGAGTTCCCTTCCTGCAGCGTCGTTATCGGCGGGCGTCGCGGCTGCGGTCTGTGCCTGACTGCTGTCGAGCACTGTGCTGCCGCTGCCGGATGGATTTCGGTGCGGGGCGAACCACAGCGTTGCGCCGAGGATCAGCGCGAGGCATGCCGCCATGACCGAGATCGGCAGCAGGGGAGAGATGCGGCCGTCCGGGCGCTTTTTCGCCGTTTCTTTGGTACGCGGCGCTCTGCGCGCCGGCATCGGCTGCGCGGGACGCGCTGCCGGAACTGGCTCATGGCGCACCTGCTGCATGATGCGCGCCGTCAGTTCGGCGGGGGGCTCGGCGGCCGTGTCGCGCACGGCTGCCTGCAGCGTCAGAAAGTCTTCATAGACGCGCTGACAGTCCGGGCAGGTGTGCAGATGTGCGCGCAGCGTCTGCTGCTGCGCCTCCGGCAGCTCGCCGTCAAGCAGCTGACTGATTTGCAGCCGGTAATGCTCACAGGTGTTCATGCATCCGCACCCCCCTTTGTCTGCTTTGACGCATAGCGGTCGGGAAGGTTCCCATCATCGCGCAGAAATTCGCATAGCCTTCGCCGTGCGCGAAACAGGCGTGATTTCACCGTGCCCGGCTCAAGGCGCAGCACCTTGCCGATCTCGGCATAGGACAGCCCGTCAAGCTCGCGCAGGATGAGGATCTTGCGCGCGTCGTCCGGCAGCTGGTCGAGCCCGCGCACGACGGCGCGGCGCAGCTCACTGCGCGCAAGCTGCTGCTCGGGACAGGAGGCTTCGCCGGCAGGAATGTCGAACTGCGGCTGCTCGTCGTCCTCGTCTGCCGCCGTGAGCGACACGGTCGGATGCCGCCGGCGGCTGCGCAGAAAGTCGATGCACACGTTCGTCGTCAGCCGGTAGAGCCAGACGGAAAACTTGCTCTCGCCGCGGAAGCTGCCCAGCGCCCGATAGGCGCGCAGGAACACCTCCTGTGTCATGTCGGCGGCGTCCTCCTCGTTGCCGACGGTGCGCAGGGCGAGGTTATACACTTGTTTTTGGTAGGCGACGACCAGCGCCTCAAAAGCGTTGGCGTCCCCGGCGCATACCTGAGCGATGATGCGCCGTTCCTCGTCCCGGTCCATGGCTCACTTGCCTTTCTGCGGTCAATCCCGCAAGTCGCGCTGGATGGCGTGTGTGATGCGCCGCAGCTCGTCGAGCGTCTCCACGTGCACGACCTCCTGCTTGTATGTGTTGGCGTGCGGCACGCCGCGCAGATACCAGCAAAATTGGCTGCGCGCCTCAAGGCACGCCAGCCGTTCGCCCTTGATGTCGGCGGCAAATTCGATCTGATGCAGTGCCGCCTCGATCCGCTCGCGCAGCGGCGGCAGCTCCGGCTCCGGCTCACCTGCGATGGCAGCGTTGCCGCGCGCGAACAGCCACGGATCACCGAAGCTGCCGCGGCCAATCATCGCAAGATCCGCGCCGGTGTAGCGCAGGATGTGCGCTGCGTCCGCACCGGAAAAGATGTCGCCGTTTGCGATGACGGGGATCGTCACGGCGCGCTTGACGTCGCGGATGATGTCCCAGTCGGCGCGGCCGGCGTACATCTGCACGCGCGTGCGTCCGTGCACGGCGATGGCGGACGCGCCCGCCTGCTGACACATCTGCGCAAAGGCCACGGCGTTGACATTGCCGCCGTCCCAACCTTTGCGGAATTTCACGGTCACGGGTGCGTCAACGGCCTTGACGACCGCTTCGATGACACGCCCGGCGAGCTCGGGGTCGCGCATGAGCGCCGAGCCGTCGCCGCTGCGGATGACCTTCCCGACCGGGCAGCCCATGTTGATGTCGAGAATGTCCGCACCGGAGTATTCCAGCGCCATGGGCGCGGCCTCGGCCATGACCTCCGGCTCGTGACCGAAGATCTGTGCGGCGGCCGGATGCTCATCCGGCGGCGACCAGAGCAGCTGCTTCGTCTTTTCGTCATGATAGACCAGCGCCTTGGCGCTCACCATTTCCGTGCAGGTGAGGGCGGCGCCCTGCGCGCGGCACAGCGCGCGAAACGGCGCATCGGTCACGCCTGCCATGGGCGCGAGCACGAGCGGGCCGTGAATGTCTACGTTTCCGATCTTCACCATGCGATCTCAAGCTCCACGGGGCAGTGGTCGCTGCCGTAAATGTCCGAGCGGATGCCGGCGTTCTCGATCTTCTCCGCCGCGCGGTCGGAGCACAGAAAGTAGTCGATGCGCCAGCCGGCGTTGTTTTCCCGCGCATGGAAGCGGTAGCTCCACCACGAGTAGGCGTCCCGCTCATCCGGGTGCAGGGCGCGGAACGTATCGGTGAAGCCGGCGTGCAGCAGCTCCTGAAACTTTGCGCGCTCTTCCGGGCTGAAGCCGGGGTTGCCGACGTTGCGCTTCGGGTTTTTCAGGTCGATCTCGGTCGCTGCAACGTTCATGTCGCCGCAGATCACGACCGGCTTGTGCCGGTCGAGCGAGCAGACGAACTCGCGGAACGCATCGTCCCACTGCATCCGGTATTCCAGCCGGCGCAGACCGTCCTGCGCGTTCGGCGTGTAGACGCACACAAGATAAAACTCCGGGTATTCGGCTGTGATGACGCGGCCCTCCAGATCGTGCTGCGGCAGACCGAGGTTATACTGCACGTCGAGCGGCTCGGCCTTTGTGAAGAGGGCAGTACCGGAGTAGCCCCTCTTCTCGGCGCTGCACCAGTACTGGTGATACCCCGGCAGCTCGAGCGTGATCTGACCGGGCTGGAGCTTCGTCTCCTGCAGGCAGAAGATGTCGGCGTCCAGCGCGCGGAACGTGTCCGCGAAGCCCTTGGTCACACAGGCGCGCAGTCCGTTGACATTCCAGGATACAAGTCGCATTTCGTGTCCTCCGTTTTCACCGCCACGCAGCGGTTGATCGTGATGCCCTGATCGTAGAATTTCGCCTCGTAGTCGGTCATGACACCGACCGGGCCGTCGGCGTGCAGGTCGTGCGTGACCTCGCGCAGCTGCCAGCCCTCCTGCTCGAACTGCTCGAGAGAGAAGGCGAACAGCGGGTCGTTGTCGGTCTTGAACCAGATCTCGCCGCCGAGCGGCAGCACATTTGCATACAGCGCCAGAAAGCCCGCATAGGTCAGGCGGCGCTTGTACTGGCGCGATTTTTTCCACGGGTCGGGGAAGTTGATGTAGATGCGCGAAACCTCGCCGGGGGCAAACATATCGAGCAGATGGATCGCGTCCCGATCCAGAAACCGCACATTTTCGATCCCGCGCTCGGTCACGCGCTCCATGCCGACGACCATCGCGTCCGGCACTTTCTCGATCGCGGCGAGGAAAATATCCGGATTCTGCGCCGCGGTGTCGGCCGTGAAGCGCCCCTTGCCGCAGCCAAGCTCCAGCTGCAGTGCCCGATGTCCGGGGAACTGCTCCAGCCAGCGGCCGCGCAGCGCCTCGGGCTCTGTGATCATGGTGGCGGCGCAGCGCTGCATGCGCGGGACGAGGTTGGGCTTTTTTCGCATTCTCATAAGTTGATGCTCCTGTCCTGACAGATCATAATTTTACTTGTAGAGCATACCACACCCGACCCGAAACTGCAATGCAGAAAACCGTTGCGAATTTCTAAAGAATGTGTTAAACTTTATTTTACGCAAATTGCAAAATGTACAGGTTTGCCGCCTGTGCAGTCTGAAAGCGCACGCGGCTGCTGAGCGCGATCGCGGAAAACGGGTGCGGCAGAAAGCGCCGTTTCCTTTTAAAATGTGTGCAAACGCATGCTGCCGCGCTGAAAAGTACATATCCGGGTGTAGCGCAGCTGGTAGCGCGCCTGCTTTGGGAGTGCCGTGGCGGTATCCGGGACGGGGTGAGGCGAAACGCCGCAAAGCCTTGCGACGCCTGCGTTTGTGGGATTTCCCCTGATTGCCGAAAGCGGTATAAAAGCGGCTTTGACCACATAAATGACTACAGACAGAAAAATCTTTGATTTCCCCCTCCGCCGTGGTATAATGGCAGAAATTGAATATCCGGGTATAGCGAAGTTGGTATCGCGCCTGGTTTGGGAGAATACGACCAGCCGGATAAAATAACTTAATAACCGGGTGTAGCGCAGTTGGTAGCGCGCCTGCTTTGGGAGCAGGATGCCGCAGGTTCGAATCCTGTCACTCGGACCACCTTTCCCAGAAAAACCGCCTTTTTAGGCGGTTTTTCTGCGTTATTAGTTCAATTTTTGAAGCGTGCTTGACCACATCCCAATTGTGGTCAGAGCGGTAAAATGGCGGTTGCAACCTCGGTACGGAGGAACGCCGAAAACCGCAAAATCCCTAACCCATCCCTAACGGGTGTAACTCGGGTATTTCGCCACAGACACGACGGAAACTTGAGTTTTTCCTTTTTAGCGCCTATAATGGTTTATAGTAGTTTTTGTATTGTCAGGTACAGCTAAAAAAATTACCAACCAATCACATTGTGATAGTGTTTTATCAGGAGGATTTTCATGTCTGATGTAGAAAACGCCTATAAGCAAATTGCAAGCTTCCTAAATAATGAGACAGAGAAAACGCTATTGATCTGCGGCATAGCCGACGAAGAAAAACACCGGACACTTCTAAAAGCACTGAATGTTCGAGGGAGGTCTAAAGGTCTAATCTTTCTTATTCATACCACAAAGGATGGGATGGAGGATTTCTTCCGTTGGGCAGGTCTTTCCAAAGTAAAAGTTCCTAAAAAGTATGGACAGTCCATGCAATTGTCGAACCTTACTATCTATTTCGACAATCTATCCACCAGGAGCAGTAGCAATAAATACGACAATTATGCGTTTGACTTCATGATTGTATGGCCGATGCAAAGTGTTACGAAAAATCCAGAAGAGATTCAAATGCTACATGAAATGGCAGAACGGCAGAAGACGAAAAAAATCATTTATCTCACAATAAAAGAGCCTTGGTACAGCCCTGAACCATTAAAGCCGTACGTTGACCGAATTGTTACACTGGACTGCGAAAATGATAACCCGAAGGAATATCAGCGAATCATGGCCGCCTACAAAGAAGACCAGATACATCAAGAACAGAGAAACAGATTCTATTAATCTTGATATGCAATAGTGTGAACAGCCACAGATAGAGTCGCTTCTATCTGTGGCTGTTTTACATTACTTACCCCACCCTTTCGAACGGTATCACCTTGCACCGGTTCTCCTCCGGCGGGTCGGGAGGCTCCGGGGCGTTGGCTGCCGTGGCCGATTCCATAAAGCCGCCGATCTTCTCTGCCGCGCCTCGCTGCATATCGTTGGTGATGTGCGTATAGGTGTCCAGAGTGAAGCCCGCGCTGTAGTGACCCAGCATGCTGGACAGGGTCTTCACATCCACGCCGCTGGAAATCGCCATGGTGGCGAATGTGTGTCTGAGGTCGTGGAAGCGCACGTGCTCCTCGATGCCTGCGTTTTTTAGCAGCTTCCGGTTGATCCTTGACACCGCGTCCGGACTCCAGTAGCCGCCCGTCCGGGGCGACGGGAACAGGATAGGGTTGTCCGGGTGCTGTTCATGCTCCTGCACCAGCAGGTTCACGGCCTGCTGCGACAACGCCACCTTGCGGACAGAGTTTTTCGTTTTTGGTTCTGTCACATCCAGCTCGCCCTCCATGCGGGTGACCTGCTTATTCACCGTCAGGATGCGCTCTTTTACATTCAAGTCCTCCCACTGGAGCGCCAGCAGTTCTCCCCGGCGCAGGCCGCTGGACAACTCCAGATAGAACATAGGCAGGACGCCGTACTTCTCCGCTTCCTGGAGGTATCTGCCGATCCTCTCCGGCGGGAGGATGGTCATCTCTTTCTTGTCCTTGGGCGGGATACGGCAGTTCTCGCAGGGGTTGTACGGGATGAGCCGCTCTTTCACCGCCTGCTTCAGCGCCGCCTGCAGCACCGCATGGACACGCCGCACGAAGGTGTTGGATAGCGCTTTGCCGTTCTGCTTCGACCCGCGCTGCATCCTGCCGTTTTCCTTGGTCTCGTTGTACATCCTCTGGATATGGATGGACGAGAGCTGCCTGAGCTTGATCACACCGATGGCCGGGATGATGTGGTGTTCGATGATCCCTTCATAGCCCTTGGCGGTATTGTAGCGGATGTTGGGCTTGCTGTAAGTCTCAAACCACAGGCGGCACCACTCCGCTACAGTGTAGTCTCCGGTGTGATGGATAGGCACGCCCCGGTTTTCCCGAATGGCCTTCGCCAGCTTTTCCTTGCACTCTGCCTGGGTCTTGGCAGACACACTTTTCTGGATGGCCCGGCCGGTGACCGGGTCGATGCCCTGGGTATATCTGCCCTCCCAGCGGCCGCTGGGCTTTTTGCGGATGCTGCCCTCACCGTTGGCTCGTTTCTTTGCCATTTATGATCCCTCCTTTTTAACACAAACACATACCACAGAGTTTTTGGAATAGCTACTAAAATATTTCAGATTTTTTCGCAGCCTGTTCGTCGATCCATTCCATGAATTTGTCACGGGGAACGATGATGCGGCTTCCCAGTGTGATGGTGGGGAAATCCCTGCGGTGGGCCACCTCGTAGGCGTGGGCCAGACCGATGCCCAGCACATGGGACACATCCTCCACGGTCAGCATCAGTGGGAGTTCATCAAACGAATTGTATTTGGATTTTCTCATTCAGTTCCTTTCTACCTTCCGCGTGGAAGGGTTTTATTCTTTGTTTTGCGGCCCAGTTTTTGAGCCGCTTACATCGTCATGTCAGGCCACTGCTCCTCATGGTCGTCCGGTTTATGGCCCAAGGCCATGCGCTTCTCCTGCAGCTTTTTCAGCCGCTTGCGGTCGATCTGGATTCCGCCGGGGCGGGACTTAGGGACGGAGTTGTCCCGGAAGATCCGGCTCATGTGATGGAGCAGCCGGGTCACCGCCAGCATTGCAGAGGGAGGGCGGTTTTCCTCCAGATGGTTCAGGAGATACTGGGCATACTGGTTACCCTGCTCGGCGGATCGGGTCAGCCAGTGGATTGCTCGTTCCTCGTCATAGGGAGCTTCCGTTCCGGTAAGGTACAGCTTGCCCAGCATATACTGGGCGTAGGGATTTCCTCCCTCCGCCGACTTGGCAAACCACTCCACCGCTCTTGCGGTATCCTTTTGGATGTGCTCGCCTTTGAGACACTCCTTGGCCAGCCGATACATGGCGTAGTGGCTGCCGTTGACCGCGGCGGTGTAGAGCCAGTTCATCCCCTTCCGGGTATCCCGCACTTCCAAATCATCCGAGAGGTATAACTTAGCAAGGGAATATTGTGCCACCAGATGTCCCTGATCCCCCGCCTGCTCGAACCAGTACCGTGCTTCCACCGAGTCCGGTATCAGCAAAGGTCCGTCCCGCCAGAGCTTTCCCATCAGGTACTGGGCATACATATCACCGTTCTCTGCCAGTTTGTCCATTTCAGAGACGGCGTCGCTCCGTTCCTCCATGGTCAGGCTCTCGTCCCGGATCACATCCCGGAGCACCCAGTAGTCGTAAGACTCGTTTCGGAATTCTTCCGGCTCATCGTACTGACCGAGATTCTTCTCCTCGAAGCTGATCTCACCCAAGCGCAGGCGCTCCGCCTCCTGAATGACCGCGTTTTTGATCTGCCGGAACTCCTTTTGCTGTGAGAGCGGGATGCGTGCCTGGGTCTTGTCGTGATAGTAGCTGTCCACCTTGCCTTGGAGCATCAGCCAGTGGTCATAGCACTTGCTTACGACAGGGAGCCGCTCCATCTCGTCCACGATCTCATCCACCAGCTGCTTCAACCGTTTGGGGAGGTAACCGTAGGATTTCTTGCCCTTGACCGCTCCGAGCTGCGCCGCCAGCTCCAGCATGAGCTGTTCGGCGTCCGGGTGGTCACATACGCCGTCCTGCATGGCACGCACCAGTTCCAGCATTGCCCGCCGAGTTTTCCGCACCAGTTCATCTCTGGAATCAGACTTCTGTTCATAGAGGTGGAGCATTTCGTTGCGGAAAATATCGTTGGTGAGCTTGGACTTGATCTGACGGATGCCTTCCTTGGAGAGGTAGGCCTGCCCCGCCTTGACGGACCAGGCCATCATGTGGATGTGCGGGTGCTCGCCCTCGTCGTGGAAAGCAGCGTACCATCGGAAGTCGCCGGGCAGGATCTTCATTGCCGCCGCGATGTCGTTGCGGTGCGCCCGGATGAGATTTCGCCACGCCGCGGCGTTGTCGAAGCCGAGCCGAGCAGCATCCTCCCGCTTGAGAGAGATGATATGCGTCCACACATTTCCGGTGTAGTTCTCCAGTTCTTCCACGGCTTTCTCCAGAGAGACTGCATCCTCATCACCGAACAGACCGTGAGCGCCGATGCGCTCGGCGCGTGGCCGGGTGGCAATGTACTTCATGTACTGCTCCGACTCGTGAATGTAATCCCAGTTGGCTTCCAGCGCCAGCGTGATGAACGCAGATGCATTGACCTTTGTGGGCTTTGTCAGGTAGTCCTCGTACTCATAGAGCACCTTGCTGTCCGGGAAGTCTTTGACCAGTTTTGCGATGAGCTGCTCCTGCTTTCGTGTGGGCGGACGGTCATCTGGGATAAGCTCCACCCGCTCCCGGGTCGCGATGTAGCGCAGGTATCCGGAGGCCCCGCCGGTGCTTTTGATATAGGGACTCTTGAGGATCAGTCTTGCCATTCGTCATCATTCCAGTCCTGCTCCTGACGGAAGCGTGCGTACTTTTCCAACGAGATGAGACCGTTGGTGGCTTTCACATTGCGGACGCTCTGCGCCCGTCTGCGTTTCAAATCTTCCCGATCCATCTCGAACGCTTCTGCGATAATACCGTTGGTCATGTCCTGCTCCACGCATCTGGTAAAATCTCTGCAGGCGATATAGTCCTCCAATCTGCTCAGCCTGCCGTCGATGGCAGACATGATTGCCATGGGCAGCAGCGTTGTGTTGTCCTGTATTCCCAGATAGTCCACATAGAAGTTCACGGCTTTCTCGATGAACTCATTTTTGCTCTGGCAGTTGTCGGCGGCGTACCACTGCTCGATCCTTCTTCTGGTTTCTGGCTGCATCCGGAATGCAATACGATCTCTGGTTTCTTTACTCATTCAATTCCTCCTTTTTGCTGTAAGACATCCTTGAAAAGCCCTGCAACACGGGGCTTTTCGGGGAAGCTGACGCCATCGGCGCTTTTTTCGTCTCTCAAAGACGCCAGCTTCAAGCGTCCGAAACTGCCCGCACTGCGGGCAGAAGTGGCGGCTGCGGCGACGCCTGCGACGCCATGCCTTTATCCTGCTTTTTCTTTCGTCCCGCAAAAGTCTGCCGAAAACGGCTCACATCCGGCTTCAATCCCCTGGTCGGGACTGGGACTCGCTTCTTCCCGGAAAGGCGCACACAAGGCGTTCTGGCGACCCTGGGCGTTGGACTTTTTGAGGAGTTCTGCCACACGATAGCGGGCGGCAGCCTCCTCTGCCTGCCGGAGCTGCCGCTCATAGAATGCTTCGAGTACACCTTGGATAGGGCGAACGGTGTAGAGCAGATTTCCGTTCAGGGGTCTGCCATCTTTGCTTCGTACCATCGTCGGCTCCGTGTAGATGAGACCTTTCTCCTCCAGCTGCCGCACATACTTTGCCACCGTATTTTCACTCATGCCGATCGCATGACCGATGGTTTTGTAACTGGGGTAGCACTGGTAGGTCTTCCGATTCTCGCACCGGAGCAGATAGGAATAGAGGGAGATCTCACGAAAATCCAGACCGATGCTGAATATCTCGTTTGGTACCATAAAATAGTTTTTCTCTGCACTGCGCTTGGGCCATTTGTTGAAACTCAATTCATACCTCCTGTATTGTCGTAGAGTCCGATGACGCTCACACAGGGAACAGAAAAATTTTCATTGCTTTTCTGCTGTTTACCTGATATACTTTTATCAGTAGATTTGTGCGTGCCTGTGTGTGCGCCGAGCCGCCGGACTGTTGCCGCAGTCGCGGCGGTTTTTATTTTGCGGGTGTGTTGTGTGATCCACATTCCTCCTTTGCCCTCATCTGTAAACTATCTTTTTCGCCTCCTCCGTGTTAGAATAAAAAGAGACCGTGCTCCCGGGAGCACGGCCAGAGATGGAATGACCTTCCGAACGGATTGCCGTATGGCGGAGAGCACTCATGCTCTCATAGATGCTCTGTCGAAGACCATGTGGATTCGTCGGCGCGGAGACCGTGCCGTACCGAACCGAAGGAAACTCCACCCGGGTGAAATTATCCTTCTACTATTACTTAGAGAAAAATCGCAAAATCGGAAGGTCCCAAATTATAAACTTTTTGTGAACGCAGAAAGGGTGGTGAGCTCATGTCCTTCAAGGATACCCAGTCTTATAAAGAGCTTCAGGCGGATTGGCGCTGGATACACTCCATGGACCCGGAAGCTGCCGCCGCCGCAGACCAGTGGGTGAAGGAGCACCCAGAGGAGTGGAAGGAACTGGAGCACATGCTCTACTACAGCGAAGCCAACTTTCACAAGCGAGTTGCGCCGGATACTCTGGAAGATGTGGATATCAAACAGCCCCTATCTTACAATCCGGAAGCGTTCCTGCCGGAGGAAGTGCGCAACGCGATCTACAACGACAGACGGTGGTTTGACCGAAGCAAGTATCTGCCTGAGGGTTCTGATGAAGATTCCTTCATGTATTTGGACACCCAAATCTATGACGCCCTGCATGCACTGACCGAACTGCAGAGGGAGGTTTTGTTCCGCACGATCATCAATGGCGAGTCCACTGAATCCGTCGCACAGGACAAACAGTGTTCGTCCAGAAACATCCGGGATATCCGAGCCCGTGCGCTTCGACAGATACGGGCCAAAATCAAAAGACGTGAAGGCTACGGCAGACCCGACGTTGTCATCATTATTTTGCTGTTTATGCTGCTTGTTGGTGTTCCGCTTGCTTGCTGGGGAGAACAGCTTTGGGCCGCATATCCCTGGCTGGAGCCTGTGGCTGCAGTGCTTAGCGCATTGGTTATGGCGGTCATGTTCCAAGATTCCCTTCGCAGAGAAGCAGAAAGGCTGCTGCGCCAGCATTGGGCCAGCCTGAATGGGGCGCAGAAAAAAGAATGACTATGAAAGAGGGAGTGAAGCACTTGCGGTGCTTCACTCCCTCTTTCATTGGGCGATAATTTACATTATGAGAAGTTCTCTAACGGCAGCGTGAAATGTATCGAGGATGAGATACCGTTTGATACCGCAAGCCGGATCTATAAAGACATAATCTTTGATACAAGCCCGGTCGCCGGAAAAATGTATAAAAATAGCGAAAACCGCAGGAAACAAGGCGTTTCTTGCGGTTTTCGCTGTATTTGTCGGTGTTCAATTTGCCCCGTCAGAGCACAGCCATGGTGTGCCCGATGCTGACATCTGGGCTCCAGCGCAGCTGGCTCAAGGAATAATTAAAATGTATGCCAAAATTAAATGGTTCGGGCAAAATTAAAAAGTATTAGTCGACGACTTCAATCCAACCATTATTCAAGCACATGGTCAGGTTATACTTGACATCCTGACCGGCCTTATCCCCACTCTCGAAATTCAAGACCATATACTCTCCGTCGCATCCAACAACACGAGCGTATGCTTTTTTCGATTTGTGGAACACCCGTCTACCAATGAGCTCGCCATATGCGCTTGTATCGCTCTGCAGTCCTTCCTCTTCCGGCTCCGGAGTAGAAGGTGGAGTTTCTTCCTTAACAGGCTGCACAGGTGCAGCTCTATTCGACTCCGGCGCTTTTGCCACTGCCTTCGCATTGGGCTTACTGGCAGTCTGCGGTTGGGCTTTGCGCTCCTCTGCAGCTTTTTTCTTCAGCTTAAGAAGCTCTATAATTTCCGCGATATGAGTAGGTATGAACCAGAAATCATAGTCGTTGATAGCAACTGAAACGTGGTCGTTCTCCTCAATCTCATTTTCCGACACATCAAGGATAGAATCTATGAGCCGGTCTGCCAGATACTTATCATTTCGCAGCGTTCTAAACTTTGCGGCGCAATTCGGACAAAGGCAGACATTCAACGGGTCGAGCTCTACATCCGGCTTCTGTTCCAGCTGGCACATTTCCACATTGGAGAACGGCTTGTGGCACAGCTGGCAGGCATACCGATAAGACGAGTTTACGCGATACATATTCATCAGGTATGCGCGGACATCGTCTTGCGGTCGACTGATGCGGATACGCCTGACGACAGTCGCATATACGGTTGGGCTGGCATAGGACAGTATTTGAGCGGCATGCTTCTTCAGCGCCTCCCAGTTCTTAACGGAACCGGTCGGGAACTCAAATTCGTCCTCCTCAGATTGACCAGAAGAACCTTCCTGTAGAGACAGACCACCAAATTCACGACTGAGCTGCTCAGGTGTAATGTGGAAGCGGCGCTCCAGCTCAATTTCAAAGTAGGACTGTTTCTTCTCATCCGGCAGAGCATCGTAATCCTTCACAATGGCCTCATGCTGGTCAATTTTCCCTTTCTTAAAGCCCAGAATGTCGTACAAATTTGAATCGAGGCTGACTTTTCCGTATAGTGCCTTGTTCAAATCGTGTTTTGATATAGCCTTGTGCGAGACCAGCTCCCCAGACTCAGTATAGAGCCATTTTCCGTTCCAGTCAGAAAAACGCCAATTAAACCCATCCCTATTCAGAGTATGGATTACATCTGCAGGCTCGTCATATTTATTTGGCGTTCCTCCGCCGATATAAACCGTACCAACAAGGCGGGACATGTTCTCCTGCAGTGTCTTAAAAAACACCTGTGATTTTATTAAGGCGTCTTTAGCTTTCGCATGCTGGGAGATGTAGAGAAGGGCCTCTTCCAACTTATCAATGCCGAGTTTCCAGCGAAAGTCTCCGGTCGTTCTCCACTCAGGCTGTCGGCCAGGATTGCCGGTATAGTATTCACCCCAGGTTTTTTCGTCCCCGGTGATGATTTTGTCTGTAACGCCAAGCGCCCGTAGGTCATCAAAGGTGATTCCGGCTGACTGGTATGCGTCAAAATCGACAAAGTAGATATCCGGCGCAATGCCTTTGTAGTATTGCTCCAGCATTAGACCGGTTTCGGACTGAGGGAACCGAATAACCTTTGAATGTGGCCGTGCCCAGTATGCCTTTCCTCCTGACCTGCACTTTATGTAGAACGCTTTCCGAACAATCTGTCTCAGGTCAGCCTCGTAGTCAGAATTCCTGAGATACTTGACAAGGGCGTGTATGTCTTGTACGTGCTCCTCAAATGAACCGCTAAAATCTGTACCAGCATACCGCTTTTCAAGAGATTTTACAAAGTGCTCGTACTCGTTGGGCGTCTTCAGGTGCAGTACATTTTCAAAGAAGGTTCGGCACTTCTCAAATAGATATGGATGGACAAATTCCACCTCGGCCTGCATCGCCTTCTTCGACGGAAGAAATACATTGGGCAAATAAGAAGACTGCGATTTTCGGTATGGAGCAACTATGCGGTTGGATGCTGTGCGGACAATCACAGCGTCGAGAATATTTCTGTAATTCGATTCGGAGAAAATATTCGGGACAGTCTCATACAGCTTGTAAAGCCTAACGAGCCAGTCATTATCTCGGTTTTCCAAAAAACTGTGATTATCGTTGAAGTAGCTTCTAAGGTCTTCCGGCCGAATAACCTCTATTCCCAAAATGCTGGAGAAATAAGAGAGTACATCTTTGTACGGGCCTGTCTCCGTCAACGAAACCGGAAGCCATTCATAATGTCTTTTGCCGTTGATAAGTTCCGAGATTAACTCGCTGGGCAATAGCTCCGCAATTTCTCTGCTTCTTGCAATAACTGCATTGGCAGCCTTAGTGTAGCCCTTCCCATCCTTAACGGGCAAGACGCGCTCCGACGAAAACAAATCCCGCATTTCTTCGTATAAAGGATAGAAAAGCGGATAGACATCAAAGTCGTCCTCATCAAGAGGCAGAATCCGAATCAGGCTCAAGTCGAGGAGCCCCATATCGCGCAGCTCAAGGACACTCTGTCTGAGGAGCTTTGCCGTTTGTTCAGCCAGAGCCTCGTTTTCCTCTTCATCGGCAGGAACACTGCTCCGGTTTGGAGTAGTGCGGAACGGGCCTTGGACAATGAAGTCAAGTTTGCTTTCGGTCTCTGTCGGGAAGTAAACGGAGATATACGGATTCTTTGCTTTTTGGAAAGTGGTTTTTCCTTCTTTGTCTGTTGCGACAGTGAACGCAACGTCAATTGTACGGGTAGAAACCCTCGAATCAATCGGCATCGAAAATTTGATGAATGACAGAGACTCGTCCGTCTTATCATCCTCGGATTCAATTGCCGACACGCGGGTGCAGTGGTCATTTATCGGCTCAGCATCCAGTAAATATTCCCCTGATGCTTCTTTGCCCGGAATCTTGATTTCGTACTCAATGAGTTCGAGGTGCCGCATAAAAAGGAGCGTGGTCACTCCGAGATTTTTGAGTCGCTTTGTAATAGCTTCATTCAGCGCAGCCAGATTTTTAAATCCCGAAAACTGGAATCCAACGCTATATGGGAACACGAAGAGGGTCGTATAGCCAGCCGGAACATCAACGGCAGGGATATCTACGGGCTTCGTGAAGTCCTTTATCTCAACAGCGAAGGGATGGCAATTCTCTGCCAGCTCCTTTTTGCGCGGCGAGCTATACAGCCTGACCGTTTCACATATGCCAAAGACTGATTTGAAGCCGACACCGAATTCGCCAATCTGGTTTAAATCATTAACCTTGTCCGACTGCCCTATGTCGCACAGGCCCTGCAGGTTCTCCGTAGTGAAGGATTTTCCATCATGCATCACTTCAAGCCTGTCAGAGTATTGGACAAACCGAATTCCAGTAGCTCCTGCGTCTTCCGCGTTCTGGAGCAGCTCGTAGACAAAGTGTGATTTATCGGTATAGAGCTGAATTATCCGTTCGAGCGACCGCCTGAGCATGCCGTCCCTATCTTGATTCTGGAGAATCTTATCAGCTATATTCAAAGCGCTCACCTCTTTACTTTACCGTGATAACCCCGTTTGCAATCAACGTAGTATGTATATCTGCCTTCGCAATCTTCGCTTCAATCTCTGAAACCTTCTGCTGATAACGCTGTGTAGCGTTTTCCAATTCAGAGCGATGCATAGTTGCAATTCGTTCATCCCCGGCCTCAGCAATTTTTCTTTCCAAGACCAATTTCCGGTTTCGGTAATTGTTCTTTATGCTCTCTAATTTATAGCGAGCGACTTGCCTTGTAGACTCTGTATGCTGGGCTTTCTCAGCTTGCCACATCTGGACATGGTGTTCCTCCAAAGCATCCCATACCTCCGGCTTTAGCTTTGAAGAATAGTCAACTGCGGCAGCTGTCAGGATGTATTCCGGGAGCTCTGCTGCAATTCTCGGTTCTTCACAGATTGCTACCAATTTGAAATTTGAACGAATCCCAACATAATCCCACGCATAAATAGACATCGGGTAATCACCGGCTGGAATCTCGTCAGAGTAGTATTCCAAGTGAATATAAACGAGCTTGTTGGTGGCAAAATAGGATGCGGCTTGTTTGACCAGCGGGTGCATCGGAGTAACGAAAAAGGCGGTTCGGTTTTTCTCGGCAGCTTCTGAATCAAAAGTAATCGGGTGGTTCGGATTGTTGCCCTTAAGATAAACCTCCCATTTCCTACGCAGGCTGTTCCGCAGGCCAGTCAGATTTCTGAGGTCAGACAGGATTTCAGAACGCGCCACTGCACTGAGGCGCAGCGTTTTCAGAGCACCATCACCAAGGATATAATTGTTACCACCTAATCGGTGATTGAGATACATCTCGACAAGGTGCTGAATGCTTCTGGCCGACAGGAAGGGACTTTCTGCCTCCTGAATTTCCTTTGACATCGTATAGTTCGACAAATCGAACCCGAATAGCTCCTTCTCCTCGCTTTCCAGCTTGTTCAGCTCCTGGGCCTTGCGCACCTCATTATCGGCCATCTGCTCCAGCTTTGCTTTTCGCTCTGCATCCGTAAGGCTGGTATCCAGTGCTATCAGCTCAATTTGCCTGCCGATTTCGCCGAGAATCTCCTCGCATTCACCGATGCTCCCTTCAAAGACACCGATGCGAGAGAGGCAGCGGTCATAAATGTCAGCATCCACAGTATCACTGGTGATAATGTTATAGATGTTTACAACTTCGTTCCCTTGGCCTCGGCGGTCGATACGACCAATGCGCTGCTCGATGCGCATGGGATTCCAAGGCAGGTCATAGTTTATCATCATGTCACAGAACTGATAGTCCAAGCCTTCAGAACCGACTTCTGTGAAAAGCATGATGTCAATGGCTTCCGGGTCGTCCTTCGGGAGTTCAAACCGCGCCCGGAAATCCAGCCGGTCATCATTTTTTACGCTACCATCGATTTGTTCGACACGAAATCCCGCCTCTCGCAGCTTTCTTTTGATATAATACAGCGTGTAGCGGAATGTGCTGAACAGGATGATTTTGTTGTTTTCAGATTTCTGTTTTTCACGGATAATCTGAAGCACCCCATCGAATTTCGGGTCGTCCTCCGGCAGGTTATCCGCCATTTCCAGAAGGTTCTTTGCGATAAAGCGGAATGTCTCCAAGTCCATCTCGCTGAACTCGCCATCATCGAAATCAAACTCCGGGTCGTCCGTCATCTGCTCAAATCTACGGTCAATGATACCCCGGATGTGCGGAGCAAGTCCAAAGATGCAGCTTGCGGCCTGACGGCGAATCGTTGACATCATAAATTTGACGCCACGGCCACCGTGCAATTTGGACAGCGCAGCGACTTCAAAAGTCAAGAGAGCATCATGGAGCTCCCGCTGTTGGTCAGTAAAATCGCTCTCCAGCGTATGTGTTCTCCGAATGCAGAAATCTTGGATATCCTTTCTGCGCGTTCGGTTGAGCATCATATTGAAACTGTGGAGAGACTCAATATCGGTAATGAGTTTTACCCGCTCCTCACGGGTGATGGTGTCCTGCCTGAGAACCTTCCGGATTTGCTCAAATACCGGATTGTTTGCGATTACATTTTCGCCCCATTGGGTCGTGAGAACACTATCCAGCGTTTCCAGTGCTTCTGCTTTCCAGTTTTCCTTCGCAGCTCGAACAATGTGGGCGCACTGAGAGATATACGGATTCGGACGCGACATCATCGTGAAGCTCTTCTTGTCGATTACGACATCCGGGCGCAGCAGATTAAGCAGCGTGTACAGGTCGTCGTCACTTGTCTGCAGCGGAGTCGCGGTCAGCATTACGACAGCGTCTGCGTGCTGACAGAAGTAGTGGACGCACTTATATGCAAATGCCTTGTCCTTCTCCATGCTGCCATTGCGCAGATGGTGGGCCTCATCAATGATGACCAAATCAAAATGCGGTGCCGGGTCTAATTGTTGGAGGCCGAAGCTCTTATGGCGCTTGGATTGGTTCCCTTGGTATGTCCTCGCATCCAGAATGGAATACGGGACGATGACCTTTCCATAGCGGGTAGGCCATTCGCCGTCACGGTCGGTATCAGAGATAATCTGCCGAAGAGTATCGCCATCCAAGGGCGTGAATTCCTCGTCAAAGCGCTTCATCTCATTTTCCCACTTGCGGTCTGCGACAAGCGGCTTCGGGCAGATAATCATGATGTTTTCCAAATCGGAGCGGGCCTGCAGCTCCTTGATAATCAGACCGGCCTCGATGGTTTTACCGACACCGACGCTGTCTGCAATCAGAATCCTTGGTTCGTCTGCTTTTATCAGCTTCAATGCCGGTCGGAACTGATAGGGCACGAAATCGATACGGGCAGCATTAAGGGAATACAGATTTCCGGCAGACGGATTGTTAATCTGGTAGGCAGAGAGATAGCTTCGCAGGGTCTCAGAATCCACCCACTCATATTCAGGCGTGCTGCTCACCAGTGCAATCTGACCCTCATAATAGGTCTTCAGCGCACCTTCGACGAATACCTCGTACTTCTTTGTATCGCCAAGCTGCGTAACAGAAAACACCATACCCTTGGTATCCGGGCTGCCGACGATGTAAACGAGGCTTCTTTCTGTGATATCGTCCTCCTGTACAACCTCCGGTTCCACGATGACATCTGCCTGCTTGGGCGCAGTAACGGTCGGGCGGAACACTGGCTGCGGAGGTGTTTCATCCTTGAATGCTTCGGGACGCTCCACCCTTGCTTTGAGCTGTTCCAAATCAGGAATCAATCCGCTCCGGTTCATTTGGGCGAAAAACCGGATGAGGCATTCAATATCCGATACGATGGTATCCTTGCCGGGAAGCTCCGCGCTGACATGCGCCCAGTTGTTCCGGACGCCAATCATATCGCGAATGCACTCCCGCTCACTGGTCGGAAGATAGGCGTAGCCGCGCATCGTGTACCAAGACTTGTTGGCAACACGAAGAAGCGCTGCAAGGTCTAATTCCTCCAGCTTGGAAAGACCCTTTTTCTCAATGAGCTCTCTCTGGGGATAACTCAGATTGGAGAGTACGCACTCCTCCCACCAGTCTTCGCCGGATTTGGGCAGCATCACAGAAAGCCACGACGCCAGTGCTTGCGCGGCCTTGTGAAGATAATCGTTCATCCGGGATATGATGTTCTCGTCGTACATTCTGCTTCACCAGCCTTTAACCAAAAAATCCATCCTCATCAAAAATATGGTCAAGCTCGTCATTGGACATCGCGTGAGAAACGCGGTCACGGGCGGCGCTGCGGGACATATCCAGTCTCTTGATGCGCCCGTTCAGCAGTCGGATAAGCTGAAGCCTGCCGACACCGGGATTCTGACGGGCATACTCAGCAAAGCCCTTAGCCTTGCCCAGATTGTCCGTTCTGGTGCCATCGTGAGGCTCCAAAATATCAATGACAAAGCCCATCTCGTCCTTCCGGATAATCAAAAAATCGGGATACATCGATTTCTTCTCCGCGTTCTGCTCATAGGGGATGCACAGTGACCATGACTTCCTCGGCGGATTGCGGAGCCAGCAGATATAATCCGACCGGCCACGTTCGGCCTGAAGGACAGCCTTTTCCCAATTGTTCAGGTTGATGACGGCTTTGCCGGTCGCATTGTCCACAAACAGATGGTCGGTATAAGCCTCGCCGACATTGCTGCGCTCAATGCTGATGGTCTCCGGCAGCCGGAAGTTATGCTTACTGATGATATCGCCATCGGAAACAATGCTGTCATACTTTTTCCGGTACCGCTCGGTCAGGCCGGTGATACGGCGGCGATTCGCGTCGTTGATGTCGTGGAACCGGCTGCGGGCATAGTTGTGGAGCATATCCATGCAGTCTGCGTCGGCGGCAAAGATGATGACGTCGATTTTATATCCGGCAGGATTATCGTCATCTGCGTATCGGGTGCCATAGCGGATGCCGATACCCTCGTTGCCCAGCTTGAGCTCTGCAAGACGGAACTGACGGTCGAGGTCGGTATCCGTGGTGGAGAACAAATCCATCTCCGCATGGTCATCCACAGACTCGCCGAATACATCAAACGTCTGCGTTTTCAGCTTGAACTGCAGCACCTGCGTGGCCAGCTCGTCATATCTGCCCTCGTCCTTTGTCTTCTTGATGAAGCTGCGAATCATTTCTACGATTTCATTCACAACATCATAGGAGGCAGAGGGCTGAAGGCCGGACTGCGTCAGGAGCCGGGTGAGGCTGAACAGAGATTTCAGATAGTCGTTGATTCTGACCCTGCGCACGTCGTAGGTCAGAAGACCAGCATCATTGATGGCCTTTACGATGGCCTCTCGGTCAAGCTCCGGCTCTTCGGGAACGTCTTCCGGAGCAGGCTGCGGTTCCGTTGCACCGGAAGGCTCTGCCCCTGCAGCAGCTCCATTTGCAGGCGTTTCGCTGCTCACGCCACTCACCGGGCGTATGGTATCCGTGGTACCGGAAGCAGGTGCCGCTGGTGCGCCGAATGAGGTGCTACCACTTTGCGAGGGCGTCTGCTGCGTCGCCTCCTGCGCGGAAGGTTCATTGCCGGTCTCAGGGGAAGGGCTGTCTCCCAAAGACATCTGGCCGGGAACCTGCTGCTTCGGCCTCGCGGGACGCTGGGCGGGAGCCGGTCTGGTCGGACGGACAGTCCACGTTTCGATGGTGCTGTTCTCGAAGGAGTCGCCGATAACATCGGTGGGAATCTCACCGCCCTCGGTGCTCTGAAGCGCCTTGACCACATCCTCAACGGTCTGGGCATCAAAGTACGGCAAATAGAGGTGCACATCGTTCAAAACATCGTCCACCTGAATATGCATCTGCATGGGTGTTCTGACCATTCTGCCGAGGAGCTGCGCGATATAGGTCGCGTCTGTAGCACGACGGAAAGACATCATGGTTTCAGCGCGAGGGCAGTCCCAGCCAGTGGAGAGATTCTCCTTGAAGAAAACCACCTTGACATTCTTCTCTTCCGCGATGCGGGATGGCTCCAGATATCTGACTGCGACGCCATTGATTTGGATGGTGCTGGTCGTCTGGCCAAAGGTATGTACGACTTCTCCATCCTGGAAGTGAAATCCTGTCCGCTCCTCAATCTTCCGGAGGCAGTCATCCAAGTCAGTATCGGAAATGCCGCTGCCGGTCTGGTTCTGCACCTGAATCACGAAAACCGGATTCACATAGGCGTAGTGCTGCTCCTGACAATACTGAGACCAGTGCTCCCATTTCTGCTTCCAGTCATCAGCGGCAGCCTGCAACACGGCCATATCCTTGCTTCCGGAGGCATCCTCCGGATAGGCGATGATGATTCTGTCCTTCAGCAGACCGGATGCCCGAACATCGTCGGCGGACACGATGACCTTCTGGATGGTCGACTCTGTCCCGGACACCAGATTGTTGAAACGCTCCGGCGTAGCGGTCACGCCAAGCACGACGGGAACGGGAGCCAGACGGTCTTCCCGGCTGCCCTTGAGGAACTTCTGCATGATGGTGGTGGCCTGTGCAGCGGCTCGGCCCTGCATGCCACGGTGGGCCTCGTCAATGATGAAGTACAAGCGGTCGTACTTCTCGTCCATCGTGTTCTGCAGCGTTTCCCAGATGGTGAAGGTGCGTCCGTCGCCCTTCTTTGTCAGATTACTGCTCTTACCCAGCTTCTGGGTATTCAGGAAATAGATATGCCCATCATCCAACATTTCCTGGTCAAAGGATTCATCGGTGATAGTCGCACACTGGCCGAGCCGAATCTTGTCCGCCTTTAGGTCGATTTTGCTGCGCGACTGCTCGTTGAGCTCCGGAGAATCCGAGAGCCAGACAAAGATGGCATCCGGCTGGTCGGGATACTCCTCATCACCGAAATAGATAGATTCAATCAGAGACGCCAAGATGATGGTCTTACCCGCGCCGGTAGGAGCGGTGAAAGAAAGTACCTGCGGTGTATGGGTGCGCTGGTAGGAGCCGAGGGCCTCAGCAGTCTTTCTCCGCAGCTGGAATAGCGCCATCTTCTGGAACGGAAATAATTCTACTTTCATCTTAGCGTCCTCCGTGGTTAATTCGGAAGTTATCCAGATAGTCTCTGTAAAGCTGATAGGTGTCTTCAGCATGCAAGCCGGAAACCATCTCCCGATAGCCCGGTTCAGAATCGGTCACGATATATACCGTCGTAATGGAGTCCTCGCCGTTCACCCGCGCAGCAAACTCCTCATACTGCGATTCGTCAGTCAGCACGGCGAAACGGTTCACCGGCAGCACCAGCATGTCGGGCGCTTCCGCTGTCTCCTCAAGCGCGGGACAAGGCCCGTGAGCACCAGCTTTCAGCCAGAGCACCGGAAGGAGCTCTTTAAACTGGCGTCCCAGCGCCACGGCGTTCTTATCGAGGAAGCCCAGCTTGAAGAAAGCAGCATTGGCCTTGAAGCCATCGGCCATGTGCATCGGTTCCTCTCCGCTGGTAATGTAGTCTCCCTTGAGTGGCTTTCCATTCACATCATGGCCCTCGATGGAGCAGACGGTGCGCGGCCATGTCACATAGCGGGCGATACCGAGTTTGTTCCATTCCTCGTCTCCGGGCTGAAAACCTCTTTCCGTAAGAGCCTTTGCTTCATCTGCGGAAACCTCATTATTTGTGACCAAGATACAGCGCCGATGTCCACAGTCTTCTGCGTTTAAAAGATTGACCGCGTGAAGCGTCGTGCCTGAGCCAGCAAAGAAATCTATAATAAGAGCATCGGGGTTTGAAGCAACAAAAAATCGAATTGCGTCATGCTCAGCATATAGTGACTTAGGAAAAGAAAACCGTGAATTGCCTATGATTTTAGCTATAAGATTTGTCCCATTTGCTGTTGCATCATGAGTAACTTTATTCCAGATAGACTTTGCAGCAACAGATTTTGCCGAACTGCGCTCGACAATCAGCACACCATTTGCATCTCGACCTGTAACTACAAGCGTTCCTTCATCGATTTCTTTTAGTGCACCTTCATTTAGATATTGAATTGTCCAAGTGCCATTGCTTTTGGGAACTGCCTTAACGGTACCCATGCTAACACGCGACATAACTGTGTCGCCTTGTAGTTGCCATCGTCCTTCGTCCCCATTGGTTTTGACTGGCCATATTTCTACTAAGCCATCTGTAATTCGGTAGTTATTTTCTATTTTTTCTTCAGGTGGAAGAAACTCACCCACTTTAACGATTCGCTCGGTTTTGACATCAGCATAAATTGGATAACACAATCTCGGCCTATCTTTACGGAGTGAATTTGTACCTGCTCGCCTCATAGGGAGCCAGGTAGTCCCTGATGGCGTACTATTACCGTCACTATCGAGCATGTTATCATCCGTTAAGGCTGGGCCAGCTTCGCCCATCATTACGAAAAACAAATACTCATCGCATCTTGAAAACTCTCTCGCTTTTGCAACACCTTTTCTATTAATAACGCTACTAACCATTTGAATGCGTGCTTCCGGGAAGAGTTCTTCTAACAAGCAGCCTAAATGCAGGTACTCTTTTTCGTCGATGGTTACTATCAAAACAGATTCGGCGGGATTCAGTAGTCGCTTGGCAATTCTCAGTCGCTTCTCCATCATCGAAAGCCACTTGCTATGTCGATAGGTATCGTTGCCATCCACATAGTCGTTATTGTATTTCCAGTCTCTCGCCCCTGTGTTATAGGGCGGGTCGATGTAGATACAATCCACCTTTCCGGCATAGAGGTATTCCAGCAGCTGGAGCGCATGGTAGTTGTCCGCCTCGATCAGCGTGTGCCACAGGTCGCTGTCCGGCGCATTGCAGACGGTATCCAGCGGCTGCAGATAGGGATAGATGGGTTCACCGAATTGGGCCACGCAAACCAGCGCATCCACAGGAAGCACGACGCGCTCCTTCGTCGCCTTGTGGAAACAGGCAGCCTGTCCATCCTCGATTTTCTCTACATAGTAGATGTCTGTGACCTGCCCGTCCTTCGTGGCCACGACGGAACCGCGCTTTACCGGGATATCGTAAAGCGGTGTGGCCTCCGGCAGATGCTCTTCAAATACCAGACCGAATTTTTTCTGGCGATTTGCCCTCTTTACCTCTGCACGAATCCGCTCACGCAGAGACTCGTCCGGAATCTGGCTAATCAAATCGTCTAAAGCAGCCATGCGTTTTTGCCTCCTGTGTTTTTCTCTGGAGATTACTCTTCCGTGATTGTCTTCTCTTTGATGTGATAGCTGATGTTTCGCTCCTGGCAGAATTGAACCACCTCGGCAGCACATTTATTATAAAAATGTTTGTGTGCAGTGTATGCGCTCACTTCTTTGCTATAGTTCGTGCGCCCAAATATAATCCGGTCAACAAAACCGACGGACTCAAGCAGGTCATGAAGGTTCTGCTCTATGAGATTTGGTGTTGGATAAGGCTCAATACTTACCCATGTCCTGCACCCGGCCTCATGTAATGCCCGTAATGCAGCGAGGCGCTCTTCACACGAGGCTGCTCCGGGCTCCATTTTACGACGATAATCCTCATCAAGCGTTATTAGTGTGATACCATGTTCGTTTCTCAATGAGCATTCTTTCAGCTCTATCGGAAGGATACCTTTCGTCAATGTAGTACAGATAATGCCTGCCTCATTTAGTTTCCTAATCGCGGCAATGCTCATGTTCCTTATCTCGTCATATCCATACATGAAAGGGTCGGTCGTGAAACAGAGCTGTACCGATTTGATTTTGTCTTTCAGCTTTGGAATTTCTTTGTCCAAGAGCTCCAACGTGTTTGAAACGAGATATGGTTGTAACCATTCCTCATAACTTTTTACGTTACCGAACCGTTTTTTCTGTTGGAACGCATAACAAGGATACTTGCATCCGTGCGCACAGCCAAGCACATGATTCATGGTGTAATCGCCATACTCCACCCCCGTCTCATAGAGCATGGTTTTCCGCGTTATGAATCCTTTTACGTGCTTCATTATGTGTGCCTCCTAACAATTACGGTCTGGCCAGCTTTCTCTTCCCAGAACATTCTTTTCTTTCCTGCGGCTGTTAACGCTGGGTCTCTTACGATATCAATCGTTCCAGCATTTTCGAGTTTTGTGAGAATCTCGTATATCATCCTGAATGGGCAGATAACTCCGTATTCATTACAAAAATCAGCAAGAAAAACCGTGATATGCGTCTCACTTGTCATTTGATGGATATGGGCCAGAACCATCTGCTCTATCTCTTCTTGCGTCAAAATATCATTTTCCACTGTGGATGTTACGGTGCTCATCATATTAAAGAGGGACAATTGACCGTTTTGCTGGATGTTGACAAACAGCTCATCTTTTCGACGCTGCATGTTTTCAGCCATAAGAAAACAGCCGTCTTCATGGTCGCAAACATGTATCATCCGGTACTTGGGCCTCTGACCAGGTTTCAGTCTGATGGGCATGTCCAACACATATTTGTACTTCTGCTTCAGGTGCTGTTTGTATTCTGCTGATAACCTGCGTTCTGCCTGATACCCGTCGATGCGACCCATTTGAAAATCCCTGACGATATCCATCCAGTAGTTTCCACCGGCGATTCGCGTCAACAAATTCTCTGACTGAGGAGATGCTGTTACCGTTGTTGGCTCATATTCAACCAAGTCATCAAGGCCCATCAAGGCATCATCCTGAGAAATATCTACTTTCATCACACGGCAGGCATCTCGGAAGAAACCGAAGGAATTGAAATTGATGAGCATCTCAAAGGAACGAAATCCGTATGTGCCAATCTCATCAAAGAGCTGCGAATCAAGTGCTTGTATTCCATATGGGTCAATGTAAAGGAAGACATTGTATCCGCGTTTATCCTTTAATAAGCCACGGATATTATCCTCGAATTTCCCGTCAACTACCTGTGGTGTCCCATACTGATAAGGATGCAGCATCAGGTTCTGTTCCAAGTCTGCAGCGTGATTCAGCTCAATAAAGCAAGGCACGATTGCATTGTTCTTTCGGGATATTCTGCTCATGCCTAACCGCTCGTTTATGATTTGCATTGCTATCAGTGGGGAGCCATCATTTCCATCGTCAAACTTGCCTTTGCCAGCAAAGCAATCAATATAGAAAATCGGCTTTCCTGAAACAAGGAGCTTTTGGAAATACTGGGGCAAGTAGCATCTAAGAAGCGTATCCTTAATTTCAGACCACTCGTTTTTCTTCTTGAAAAAATCACGTTGATTTTTCGCCATACAAACCTCTCTTTTAGGATTCTGGAGCTTCCTCCGGTAGCAGCTCCATGATGTCTCCGATGTCGCAGTTGAGAACCTTGCAGATTTTCATAAGGACTTCCATGCTGACCGTTTCGCCCTTGGACAACTTTGTCACGGACGACCAACTAATACCTGCGGCAGACTGCAAATCTTTCTTTTTCATATCTTTGTCGATAAGCAGTTTCCATAGTTTTTTATAACTTACTTCCATAATGGGCACCCCATAATAATAAACCTGTTTCTGTGCAACGAGCTTTGGTTTCGCCGAAATCTTATAAGTGTGCCTCCATGATACCACGTTCCTGTCGAAAAAACAAGATAATTCTCCGTAAACGCACGAATATTCTGCGACTGCTGTTGAAAGTTCTCCGTTCAGATGCTATAATAAATGCGCTTTTTGACAAACGAGGTGGGAATGCTGTTAACACTCCCACGGCTATTTCTTTGTTTATGCGGCGCAATTTTTGAGGTCAGCCCATGATGCCGATTTTGTTGCCGTTCTCGTACATATCCTCGGCATACTCGACATGATTGGGGCCTTCGCTTTGTATCCAGCCAAAGCCGGGGACATAGACCATATCCGCCAGTTCGTTATCGTTAGCTATTGGTTCCGGTGCCGATTCAGACTGCGTAGGATGTACCGGAGCGGGTTCTGTCTGCGTAGGAGGTGCAGATTTCTGTTCTGTTTCGGCTTCATCTTCTATTTCCGGTGCAGGGGTGGGCAACTCCTTGGCGGCCACTTCCGGGGCTGATTCAGCTTCCGGCATTCCCGATTCTTGCTTTTCTGTGATTGCTGGCAACACCAGTTCCTCTGTTTCCGGAAGTGTCGGCCGTGGAGTGGTCACGGCGGTCGTTTCGCTCGGCGCGGGTGTTTTCTCGACCGTTTCGGCCTGCGGCCACACGGCGGCACACAGGGCGAGACAGGCGGTAATCGCCGCGGTAACGATGATTCTCTTTTTCATTTTGGTTCCTCCTCTTTGGATGTAAAATGATTGAGTTCTGTGGGCAACTCACCTTTTACGGAATAGCTATCAGAACTTCAGAAGATTATCCAGAATATTTGCCGCCTGCTGAAGCTCGCCCTGAGTGGCTTCGTTTGGTATATCTTCATCCTTTTGCACCTTGTGCGGCAGATAAGGCTCATAGTTCTGCCGGGTTATCGACGGTCGGTAATGTCCCAGCATCCGCGCCAGTTCCTTGGTTTCCATGCCGTTCCGCAGAGATAGAACGGCGCAGGTGTGCCGGAGATCTGTGAATCGGATGTGGTCAAGCCCCGCTTCCTTGATGATCTCATTATGCATCCGGCGCACCATCTGCGGCGAGTACGGCTTCTGCGTGGCCGGATGCATGAACATCAGCGGACTGTTTGGATGCTTGGTGTGTTCCATGATCAGGAGGTCGACCACCTCCGATGCCAAGGTTATTGTTCTCGTTTCCGAGCCATATTCGATCAACTCCCGCCGTTCTACAGAGCGCTGCTCTGATATGGTCAGCGTCCTGCTTTTTACATTGAGGTCATTCCATTTCAGGGCGATGAGCTCACCCTGCCGCAGGCCGACCGTTAAGGCCAGCATGAACATGGGGAGATGCCCCAGCCGTTCTGCCGCATCCAGATAATCCTCCATCTCCAGCGGCGTCAGCACATCGGCATTGACCTTCTTTGGCTTGGAGTAGTGGAACGCTCTGGCGGGATTATCGCCAATCAGGCCATCCCGCATGGCTTGGTCCAGGCATTGCTGAAGCAGGCGGTGGATGTGCCGCATGGTTTCTTCCCCCAAGCCAGAGCTGCCGGGTCGATGATTGCCGAAGCGCCGCCGTTCCTCCAGAAATTCTCCGACCATCTCCGATGTCAATTCAGAGAGCGGTATATCACCCAAACCGGGGAGGATATGGTTTTTGAATACATAGTTGTGTGCCGCATAGGTGGTCGGCCTGCTCTGATGCTTATCATAGGTTTCCTGCCAGAAGGGGATGTATTCCCGAAGTGTCATATTCCCACCTCCATGCATTGGCACTGCAGATCCCGGAATGCTACCCACGGGAGCCTGGCTTGTTTCAGGATTTTCTTGTGTAGATAGTAGAACTCGTATAGCTTATACGGCGCTCCGGTTTTGGGGTTGAGGAACACATAGGGTGAGTCAGTTTCCGGCATCTGCTTCAGGAGGTGTTCTGCTTTGGCGTTGAGGCTCAGCAGACGCTGGCCTTTGAGGATGTACCTGTAGCGGACATGAAAATCGGCCCACGACAAGGTGATCAGTTCACATTGCCGCAGGCCGCTTGATAGTCCTGTGTAGATAAGAGGGAGCACGCCGAGCTGCTCCGCTTCGTTCAGGTAACGCTGGAGCTGGCCCAGGCGCAAAGGGGCTGTTTTGTATTCCTCTGCATTGGGCTCCTGGCAGAGCCGCACCGGGTTGTAGGGAATAAGCTGGTCCTGTGCCGCTTCGTCCATACACCGGCGCAGGAGCAGATGGACGCACCAGACACTTCTGGCGCTGAGTCTCTGACTCCGTAGCGTGTCATAGAAATCGGTGATGGTCTGCTCTGTCAGGTCAGAGAGCGCCACACTTCCGATGCTGGGGAGGATGTGGCTGTAAATCAGATTGCGGTACCCGCCTTCGGTGTTGCCGTTCCACTTGTGGCGGTTGGCGGTGAACCACTGGCCGCACCATTGCCCGACTGTCAGGGTATTTTCTTTCTGCATATCGTCGCCTCCTTTTGGCAAACGAACAATATCACAGAAAGCAGGAAATAGCTACCGGAAAGAACGGAATATTTGCAGGAAAACTACCGTTCCGAATAACGCCGGCATTATTCGGAATAATATAGTTGATTTTGTTCGGAGCAGCGGTTATAATATTCTTGACGAACTGCAATGGAGGTGTTCCAATATGACGATCAAAGAAGCGGCTGCCGCTTGGGGGATCACCGAACGGCGGGTCAATGCGCTTTGCAAAGCCGGACGCATTTCCGGCGCATATAAGGAGGGCAGGCAGTGGTTTATCCCGGACAGCTCTCAAAAGCCGATGGATAAGCGTGGTCACCGAAGTGTGGTAAGGCCCGCAGTATCATCTGCGCGCAAGCCGTTGCCCATTGGCGTATCTGATTACCGGGACGCCTGCAAAAACTACTACTATGTAGACAAGACCTTAATGATCAAGGAGTTTCTGGACGAGCGCCCCAAAGTATCCCTATTTACCCGCCCCAGACGCTTTGGCAAAACGTTGAACATGGATATGCTCCGCACTTTCTTCGAAAAGACGACCGAGGACACTTCCGTTTACTTCAGAGATAAGAAAATCTGGTCCTGCGGAGGATCCTATCTTGCCCACCATAGAAAGTATCCTGTGATTTTTCTGTCCTTTAAGGATGTTAAATACACCTCTTGGGAAGAAACCTATCAGACGCTCCAAAAGCTGATCGCACAGGAATTCCGCCGCCACGACGAGTTGGCATCCAGCTCCGCACTTAGTGATTACGAAAAAGAGGAATATTCCCTTCTTGCAACAGAAGCCGCTGACGAAGTGGAATATCAAATGTCCCTGCGGACACTGACGCTGCTCCTCCATAAGCACCACGATGTCGCACCTATCGTCATCATTGACGAATATGATACTCCCATTCAGCAGGGCCATGTGAGCGGCTTCTACGACACGATCATCGGGTTCATGCGAAACCTGTTCTCCGGTGGTCTGAAAGACAATCCGCATCTGAGCTATGGTTTCCTGACCGGCATCCTGCGTGTTGCCAAGGAAAGTATCTTCAGTGGCCTGAACAATCTGAAGATCAACTCGATTTTAGACGAGCGCTACAGTAAATATTTCGGCTTCACTTCAAGCGAAGTACACGAGATGGCAGACTACTATCATGCTTCTGATAAATATCAGGAGCTTTGCGAGTGGTATGATGGTTACCTTTTCGGCAATACCGAGATTTTTAATCCCTGGTCTGTCATTGGATACTTCAATAATAACTGCCGTCCCAAAGCATTCTGGCAGTCCACCGGAAGCAATGACATCATCCGTGAGGTGCTGGCTTCTGCAACGCCGGATATTATGGAGCGTCTGGAGCTGTTGATGAAGGGCGAATCCTTCGTTACGCACATTGACACCGGCGTCATTTATCCGCAGATCCAGAATGATCCGTCCTCTGTTTACAGCTTCCTGCTGGTGGCAGGTTATTTGAAGGCTGTGAGCTGCGACCAGTCTTACGGCGAGGATTATATGTGCGAAGTGGCTCTGCCCAACAAAGAGATTTCTTTCGTCTACAGCAAGGAGATCCTCTCTCAGCTTGAGAATATTATTCCTCGTTCCGTTGCTATTGCTATTCAGGAAGCTATCTACAAGGTAGATAGCGACTCACTGCAAAAAACCTTGGAGAAGTTTCTGCTCCAAACAATAAGTTTCCACGATGCTGCCGACGAAACATTTTACCATGGTCTGATATTGGGTATGTGCGCTGTGATGGACAACAGCTATCGCATTACCTCCAATCGCGAAGCTGGTGATGGACGATTTGATATTCAGATGCTTCCTTTGAATAAGCGGCTGCCTGGTATTCTGATTGAATTAAAGGCTGGAAAAGACCGCTCTGAAGCACAGCTTGAAGACCTTGCTAATGTTGCCTTGCAACAGATTAACGACCGTGCATACAGCGTTGATTTGCAGGCAATGAATGTTACGTCAATTATAAAAATCGGCATTGCATTCTCTGGTAAAAGAACACGCATTGCTGCTGAAAGGCAAAACATAGAATAAACATCTTCGCTCAGCAGGCTGGCTATCATCCAAGTCAGCCTGCTGTTTCTTTGTCATCGCGCTTATTTCTTTGTTTATGCGGCGCAATTTCTGAGCTGCTCTCTGCGGCAAAAACACCCGCTGTTGGATGTAAACCCGGTCGGAAGCACTTTTAATATACAGAATTCAATCCCACACAAATCCCAAAAGACGAAAGCTGTGTCTGAAACAAACAGGGCAAAAGAGTTTCAAAAAGGAACCGCAGGAGCGACGGAAAGCGCCAAAGAGTGCGACTCAGTTCTGCCTGAAGGTTCAGACATAGGTTTGGGACCAGGAGACCGTGCGTTCGAGCCGCACTACTCGGACCAAAATCCCTCTGAAATCGTTGATTTCAGAGGGATTTTTCTTATTCTTTGTCTATTGCAGCGCAGAGGGCTGATGGCTTTCAACTCATTTCGGCATATGCACTTTAATTTTGCACGAAAGTGTGGTATAATTTGCAAAACATTGTGCCAGTGCTAATCAAAAAGGGGGGCATTGAGTGAATTCCAATTGGCGTAATCGTCCGACGACCATAGATTTTATCGATAGAAATAGAATAGATGCTATTATTAATATCGACGAAAGTGGCAGTGCAAATCTCAAGCAGGTGGTAAAGGCGAAACATGCCGGAACTCCTCCTGCAGATAGCGAAAAGCACTTTACTGTTACGGCTTGTGTCATTTCTATGGCAGATTTCGCAGAAGCACGAGATATGGTCATGGCACTTAAAAATAAGTACTGGACCGACGGTTTATACTCTTATAAGGGAATTCAAAAACGAGTCTGCTTCCATTCACGCGAAATTCGTGGTCGTAAAGATGCGTTCAATCCGGATATTATTGATTATAAATCTTTTGTGGCTGATTTGAGTCAACTTATGGCCGCAATTCCAATGTGTATATACGCATCACATATTGATAAGGAACGACATGTAAATCAATACATACATCCAATCGAACCTTATGATTTGTGTATGACCTTTGTTCTTGAAAGAATTTTGCGTGATTTACCTGTAAACCAAAATTGTGTAATCATCTTGGAGTCGAGAGGTGCAAAAGAAGATCGGGCGGTACTTGACTTCATCAAGGGACTAATTAATAATGGAACTCGATTTCACCCTGCCTCACATTTTTCTCGAATAAAAGGGGTATACTTTAATCCCAAGTGGTGTAAAGCGGCTGACGATAGAATGTCCTATTGGGAGCTCGAACTTGCTGATTTGTGCGCTTATCCTATCCAGAAGTTCTTTGTTTATGGGACTATGGATCTTGCTTTTCAAGTCATTCTTCCTAAACTTAGCCATTACCCAGATCATATGGGAAAGGGGTTAAAGAGTTTCCCTATAACATGAAAAAAGCCGCCCAATGGGCGGCTTTCGTTTGCTCAATGCAAACCCCAGAAAGATTTCTCTTTCACTTTTATCATAACAGGATAATGTATAAAGTCAAGTTTTTATTTTTGTAATTGAAGCTAATATTGTTTTGATGAGCAAATGCGTGAGAGTATTCTTTGCCTATAGCGATGTAAATACTGCGCCGCCCTTACGAAAAGCCGCCGAAGCAAAAGGAACCGCCCAGAAAGGGCACAAAGCGCTGGCACAAGGAGCAGACGCGGCGCAGAGCGGCCGAACGCAGGCGCGCGATCCGCAATGTGCTGGCGCTCATCGATTCGCTCGATGTCGGTTACGCCGCGCGCCCGGCAGTGTGAAGCTGCGCTTCCCACAACACAAAATGACAGAGCCAAGGGCGGATTGCCCTTGGCTCTGAAGTTTTTCCGCTCACCGCAGGCCGTGCATGAAGCCGTCCATAGCGGTCGCGTGGATGTCGCCGCCGATGACGCGGTTGCGGTAGACGAACAGCTGCGCGAGCACCGTGTCCGATGTTCCGGCATAGTTTGTCACGCGATAGGTGTAGACGCTGCATGTCTCGCCGGCATAGATGGATAGGTCGAAGCCCTGCTGCTTTTGCAGGGCGTTGTAATCGCCGAACACGCCGTCAAATGTGCGCGGGAGCACGATCTCCTGCGCAGTTTCGGTCGCAGGATCAGCCTCCCAGCCGAGTGCGCGCAGATATGTGATGCGCCCCTCGGTCGTGGTGACGTTGTAGTGCGCAGAGAGTACGCCGTCGTTGCTGCGCCAGATAACCAGAAGCGCCAGCACCACTGCCAGCGCGATGAGCGCATAGACGGCCGTTCGTCTTGTCCAATGAAAGGATTTGAGCTTCATAACCACACCCCGGAACAAACCTATTCAAATTTGCCGCCGGATATGCTATACTATTGCTGTTTGACGATCGAGGAGGGGAGCGACATGATCCGTCTGGACAAATATCTGGCCGACACCGGCGCCGCTTCCCGGCGCGAGGCGAAGATGTATATCCGCCGCGGCGAGGTCACAGTCGACGGCGTACCTGCCGCTGCGCCGGAGCAGAAGGTCTCAGAGACGGCAGTCGTCTGTCTGCGCGGGCAGCCGCTGCACTATCAGACATGCCATTATTATATGCTCCACAAGCCGTCCGGTGTCCTCACGGCGACGAGCGACCGCAGTCAGCCGACCGTGCTGGATCTGTTCCCGCCGGAGCTGCAGCGCTTCGGTCTTGTTCCGGCAGGGCGTCTGGATAAGGACACGACCGGGCGCTGCTCATCACGGACGACGGGGACTATGTCCACCGCGTCATCACGCCGAAAAAACACGTGCCGAAGGTCTATTTTGCGCGCACGGACGGGCTGCCGACAAGCGCGGATGCCGAGCGCTTCGCGCAGGGCGTTGTGCTCGGTGACGGGACGCAGTGTCTGCCCGCACGGCTCGAATGCCTGCCGGAGCAGGGCGGCTGCCGCGTGACGGTCTATGAGGGGAAATACCACATGGTAAAGCGCATGCTCGCCGGCTGCGGGACGCCGGTTTTGCAGCTGCACCGGCTGTCAATCGGGGCGCTGACGCTCGATCCGGCGCTGGCTCCAGGGGCTTATCGAGAGCTGAGCGCGGAGGAAGCAATGCTTGTTTTTGAAGAACCCGCTTCGTGATAGTTGACAAAACCTTGTAGAATTATCCGTCTATCTCACGAAATTTCGAAAATTATTCACAAAAAACGACCAATTCTCTATTGAAAAATGCACATAAATCGGCTATGATGTAAGGCAGGAAATTGGTAGGTGCTGTGGGCGACTGCGGCGGCCGTTCGTAGGAGGAAAAGATATGTCGAGCAGAATTTTTCAAGGCGTGATCGTTCAGATGAAGGATGCAACTACGCGCTGCATCGGTGTTGTGGACGAGCAGGGATTCGTGATCGCTTGCAGCGAGCTCTCGATGATCGGCTCTCGCCTGGATGATTTTCAGGCTGCAGTCGGAGAAGTGCAGGAGCAGCTGTTTTCGACCGACGCGCGCACGTATAAGATCCTTTCGGCCAGCACGGCGCGCTTTGAGTATGCCGTGTTCGTGGAGGGCAATGACCAGACGGCGCGCAGCATCTGCATTCTTGCAGCCGTCGGCATGACGGAGGCCAGCACGAACTTCGAGGAGAAGCACAACAAGGCTGCATTCGTCAAAAACATCATCTCGGACAATATCCTTCCGGGCGATGTGTACGTGCGCGCCAAGGAGCTGCACTTTACCACCGATGTCTCGCGTGCCGTGCTGCTGGTGCGGCAGGTGAACGTGACGGACATCGCCGTGCTTGAGCTGATCCAGAACATGTTCCCGGATCGGCAGCATGATTTCGTGCTCAGCGTGAGCGAGTCGGACATCGTTGTCATCAAGGAGATGGCGCCCGACGAGACGTCGGAGGATGTCTGTGCGCTGGCGGAGACGATCGAGCGCGCCGTGCAGACGGAGCTGCACGTGCAGACGGTCATCGGCATCGGTACGGCGGCAAACCACCTGCGCGAGCTGGCTGACCGCTACAAGGAGGCGCAGGTCGCCATCGAGGTCGGCAAGGTGTTCGAAAACGAGAAGCCGGTCATCCACTATGACAACCTCGGCATCGGCCGCATTATTTATCAGCTGCCGACGACACTGTGCGAGATGTTCCTGTCCGAAGCGTTCAAGAAAAACCCCATCGAGGCGCTCGACGAGGATACGCTCGACACGATCAATCGCTTCTTTGAAAACAACCTCAATGTTTCGGAGACGGCGCGCAAGCTCTACGTTCATCGAAACACTTTGGTATACCGGTTGGAAAAAGTCAAGAAGATCACGGGCCTGGATCTGCGCGAGTTTGAGGATGCCATTCTCTTCAAGGTCGCGGTCATGGTAAAGAAATACCTCGATTCTCAGAACACCGCCAAGTTCTGAGTTCGCATCCGGGCGGGCGCAAGCCCAACATATTGGAGGACATCTTATGGTTCAAATGAACGATGTGAGGATGGTCTACGGAAACACGGAAGCCGAGGCGCTCAGTGGCGTCAGCTTCACGATCAACGAAGGGGAATTCGTGTTTCTGGTCGGACCGTCGGGCTCCGGCAAGACGACGATCATCAAGCTGATCACCGGCGAGCTGAGTCCCACATCCGGACAGATCACGGTCAACGGCTTTGACATGCAGGGCATCAAGCGCCGCAAGCTGCCGAAGCTGCGCCGGACTCTGGGCGTCATTTTTCAGGATTTTCGCCTGATCGACAAAATGACGGTGTATGAAAACGTTGCGTTTGCCATGCGTGTGGTCGGAGCGTCTAATAAGGAGATCCGCCGCCGTGTGCCGCAGGTGCTCGAGCTGGTCGGCCTTGTCGACCGGGAAAAACGCTATCCGGCGGAGCTGTCCGGCGGTGAGCAGCAGCGCGTGGCGATCGCCCGCGCGCTCGTGAACAATCCGCGCATGATCATTGCCGACGAGCCGACCGGGAACCTCGACCCGGTGCGCAGTCTGGAGCTGATGCTGCTGCTGGAGAAGATCAACGAGCTCGGCACCACGGTCCTGGTGGTGACGCACGAAAAGGAACTGGTCGACGCTTTTTCCAAGCGTGTCATCTCGATCGACACCGGAAGAGTCGTCAGCGACGGATTGGACGGGTACTACGGATATGAAGCTGAATAGATTCAATTACCTGATCGCGCAGGGCGTGAAGAACATCTTCACGCACGGCTTCATGTCTTTCGCGTCGATCACGATCATTATTGCGTGTCTGCTCATCATGGGCAGCTTCTCGATGCTGACGCTCAACATCGACAAGAATATTGACCGCCTGCAAAACCAGAACGAGGTCATCGCCTACGTCGATGAGACGCTCTCGGAAGATGAGGCGCGTGCCATTGAGCCGAAGATCGCTGCGCTCGACAACGTCGCCTCTGTCACGTTCGTCACGCGCGAGCAGGCGATGCAGACGTTTACGGCCGAGTATGACTCGGATCTCTTTGACAACATCGACGCGTCGGTTTTCCGGCATCGCTATGTTGTGACGCTCGATGACCTCTCACTCATGAAGGATATGCAGACCGCGCTCAAGAACATCGACGGCATTGCCGATGTCACGGCGCATCTGGATTACGCGGAAAACTTCATCACGTTCCGGAACATTGTGAGCGTTGTCTCCGTCGTTCTGATCGTGATCCTGATCGCGGTATCCCTGTTTATCATGACCAATACCATCAAGCTTGCCACGTTTGGCCGCCGCGAGGAGATCGCCATCATGAAGATGGTCGGCGCGACGAACCGGTTCATCCGTCTGCCGTTCGTGGTGGAGGGCCTGGTGCTCGGTCTGGTCGGCGGGCTGGTGGCGTTCCTGCTCCAGTTCGGGCTCTATAGTCTGATCGTCGGCAAGATCATGTCCACCATGGCGGCCGGTATCATCACGGTGCTCCCGTTTTCGTCCGTGGCGCTGCCGCTGCTGCTGGTGTTCCTTGGTGTGGGTGTGCTCATCGGCGTCTTCGGCGGACTCACGGCCATTCGCAATTACCTGAAAGTCTAAGGAGGAAACGAATGAAAACAAATCGCAAAGTCGTTCGATCCGTTATTTGTGTGCTGCTGGCGCTGATCTTTGTCGTCTCGCTTATGACGGCGCTGATCCCGGTCAACGCATCGGCTGCGTCGCAGTCGGAGATCAATCAGCTCACGCAGCAGCGCAAAGAGCTGCAGGCCAAGCAGAAGGAGCAGCAGAAGACCATCAGCAACCTTCGCGCCAAAAAGGCCAGCATCGTTGAGCAAAAGGCCGCGCTGGATCAGGAGATGAACCTGGCGCAGCAGGAGATCGAGGTCGTTAAGGAGCAGATCACTGCCTATGACCAGCAGATCGAGGACAAGGGCGTTGAGCTTGAGGCCGCAAAGCAGGAGGAAGAGGCACAGACGGTGCGCTTCCGCGGCTGCGTGCGCCATCTCGAGGAGTACGGCCAGATGTCTTACATTGCCATTCTGCTCGAGGCGACCAGCCTCTCCGATCTTCTTGCCCGTATGGACATGGTCGGCGAGGTCATTGCATACAATAAACAGGTGCAGGCCGACATGACGGCTGCCCGTGAAAAGGTCGAGACCGTCAAGGCCGAGCTTGAGGACGCCCGTGTCGAGCTGCAGGATAAGCAGTCCGAGCTTGAGACCAAGCAGGTCGAACTGCAGCAGAAGTCCTCCGAGGCCGCCGCACTGCTGGCAAACCTCGAGTCTAATATTGATGCCTATAAGCAGGTGCAGGATCAGTACGCGCAGCAGGAGCAGGCCGTGCAGTCGCAGATCGACAAGCAGGTCGAGGAGCTGCGCCGTCAGGAAGAGCAAAACAAGAAAAACGACCCGAGCTATGATCCGGGCAAGGTCAACGGCGCAACCGGCTCCATGATGTGGCCGTGCCCGTCCTGCCACACGATCACGTCGCCCTTCGGCTGGCGTTATCACCCGATCTATCAGACGCAGAAGTATCACTCCGGCGTGGATATCGGCGCGAGCTACGGCGCGACGATCGTCGCGGCCGACGGCGGCACGATCATCACGGCGGGCACTGTGTCCGGCTACGGCAACTGCGTGGTCATCAACCACGGCAACGGCATCACCACGCTCTACGGCCATATGAGCTCCATCGCCGTGCGCGTCGGTCAGAAGGTCTCCAAGGGGCAGACGATCGGCTATGTCGGCTCGACCGGCAACTCCACCGGTCCGCATCTGCACTGGGAGGTCACGGTCAACGGTGTGCGCCAGAACCCGCTCAATTATGCGACCTGATCGCACATATTTTGACGGAATGTAACTGCCGGGCAGCCGGAAAATGGCTGCCCGGCACATCTGCTGCATTGGGGGCTGCCCAATGCAGACGAAAAACAGATGCGGAGGGATCGTATGGACGAACACAAAACGCAGCAGCCGGAGCCGGAAATCGTGCCCGCACGCAGAAAAAGCGGCAGAATGCGCAGCTGGAAGGCGAGTATCCTGGCCTGTGTGATCTGCATTCTGGTCACGGCGCTGGTTACGTCGCTGATCTTTGTCGGCAAATTCGGCGGCAGCCGCAACTATAAGCTCGCGCTCAAATTCGCGCAGGTCAAGCAGGTTGTCGATAAAAACTACATTGGCGATGCCGACGACACGGCCATCAGCGATGCCGCGTCGAGCGCGATCATCAGTGCGATCGGCGACAAATGGAGCTATTACATGACGGCCGAGGAATATAAGGCCTATCAGATGTACTCAAACAATGAGTACGCAGGTATCGGCGTGACCATTCAGCTCGACGATAAGACGAAGGGCTTTCGCATCACTGCCGTGACGAGCGACTCGCCCGCGGCGAAGGCCGGCCTCAAGCAGGGCGACATCATCACGGCAATCGACGGGGAGGATGTCACGGGCAAGACGCTCTCGGACGTGCAGACCATTATCCGCGCCAAGCTTAACAAGACGCTCAAGCTTACCGTGCAGGATACGGCCGGCAAGAGCCAGACGGTCACACTTGACTGTACGGTTATTTATACCGATCCTGTGACCTATAAGCTCATGGACAACGGCGTCGGCTATGTCCGCATCCGCAACTTTGAGACCGGCGGCGGCACGCGCGCCGTGCAGGCGGTCGACAAGTTGCTCGATCTCGGCGCAAAGTCGCTGGTGTTCGATCTGCGCGACAACCCCGGCGGTCTGCTCTCGGAGCTCATCACGATCCTCGACCACCTGCTGCCGCAGGGTGACCTGTTTGTGAGTGTGGACGGCAGCGGGAAAGAGACCGTTACACAGAGCGACAGCGTCTGCGTCAAGGTGCCGATGGCGGTCATCGTCAACGGCAACACATACAGTGCGGCGGAGTTTTTCGCAGCCGCGCTGCGTGAATATGACTGGGCGACCATCGTCGGCCAGAATACGACCGGCAAGGGCCGCAGTCAGACGACCATCGCGCTTCCGGACGGCAGTGCCGTGCACATATCGAGCCGCAAATACCTCACGCCCAATCGTGTGGATCTGTCCGAGCAGGGCGGTCTCGTGCCGGATGTGGTCGTGGCGCCGGGTGCGGACAGTGAGGTCGATGCACAGCTGGAGGCGGCGCTCTCCGCGGTGCGCTGAATGAAATCGTAACCACTGAAATTTCAATGATATAAGGAGACGGATTATGGCGATCGACAGCAGATATAGAATGAGTCAGGAGCGTCTGGACACGCTCAAGGAAGAACTGCACTACCTCGAGACGACCCGTGAGAAGGAAGTCGCGGAGCTCATCAAGGAAGCGCGCTCCTTCGGCGACCTGTCGGAAAACAGCGAGTATGACGAGGCCAAGACCGAGCAGGGCAAGCTCTATTCCCGTATTGCCGAGCTCAATGACCTGATCGAGAACGCTGACGTTGTGGAGAAGGTCGAAGTCGCGGCGGACGTTGTGACCATCGGCAGCCGCGTGCGCGTGCTCGATGTGGATGAGGACGTGGAAGAGGAGTACACGATCGTCGGCTCGCAGGAGGCCAACCCCATGGACGGCCGCATTTCGGACGACAGTCCGTTCGGCTTTGCGCTCAAGGGGCACAAGGTCGGCGAGACTGTCACGGTCGCAGCCCCGGTCGGCGAGCTGCAGTTCAAGATCATCGCCGTCGAAAACGAAAACTGAGGAGCCCGCCATGAACGAAGAGAGAAACAACCAGCCCCAGACGGCAGAGCCGTCCCTGTCGGAGATCCTTCAGGTGCGCCGTGACAAGCTCAAGGCGCTGCAGGATGCGGGGCGCAACCCCTTTGAGCAGACGCGCTTTGCGCGCAGTGCCTACTCTGCGGATATCAAGGAAGATTTTGAAGCCTATGACGGCAAGACCCTGCAGGCCGCCGGCCGCATCATGTCCAAGCGCGGCATGGGCAAGGCCATCTTCTGCGACATTCAGGACGACCGCGGGCAGATCCAGCTCTACGTGCGCAAGGACGCCGTCACGGAGCAGGAGTTTGCCGATTTCCGCAAGTATGACATCGGCGACATCATCGGCGTGAGCGGCTACGCGTTCAAGACCAAGACGGGGGAGATCTCCATCCACGTGCAGCAGGTTACACTGCTCAGCAAGTCCCTGCGCCCGCTGCCGGAGAAGTTCCATGGCATGACGAACATGGAGTTGCGCTACCGCCAGCGCTACGTGGATCTCATCATGAACCCCGAGAGCAAGCGCAACTTCCAGATCCGCAGCCGGTTCGTGGCCTACCTGCGCCGCTATCTCGACGGCCTCGGCTTCATGGAGGTCGAGACCCCCGTGCTCAGCCCCATCGCCGGCGGCGCGACGGCGCGCCCGTTCATCACGCACCACAACACGCTCGACATTGATATGTATATGCGCATCGCGACCGAGCTGCATCTCAAGCGCCTGATCGTCGGCGGCATTGAGCGCGTGTATGAGGTCGGCCGTATCTTCCGCAACGAAGGCATGGACACCAAGCACAACCCGGAGTTCACGACCTGCGAGCTCTATCAGGCCTACACGAACCTCGACGGTATGATGGACATTCTCGAGGGCATCCTCTCCGGCGCTGCAAAGGAGATCCTCGGCACGTATCAGCTCCAGTGGCTGGGCCACGATGTGGACCTCACACCGAGCTGGCGCCGCGTGACCATGGCTGACGCTGTTAAGGAAGTTACCGGAGCCGACTTTATGGCGATCATTGGCGACGCGGACGCGGCGGTCGCGCTTGCCAAGAGCGTGGGCGTGGACATGGAAAACGTCGCCCATACGTGGGGCAACGCGCTCTATGAGACGTTTGACCAGAAGGTCGAGTCCACACTCATCCAGCCGACCTTCATCACCATGTACCCCGTGGAAGTCAGCCCGCTGGCCAAGCGCAGCCCCGAGCAGCCCGCGCTCACCGAGCGCTATGAGATGTTCATTTGCGGCTGCGAGATGGGCAACGCCTTCTCCGAGCTCAACGACCCCATCGACCAATATCAGCGCTTCAAGGCGCAGGCCGAAAAGCGCGCCCACGGCGACGAAGAGGCCAACATGATGGACGAGGACTTCGTCATGGCGCTCGAGTACGGCATGCCGCCTACCGGCGGCCTGGGCTTCGGCATTGACCGCTGCGCCATGCTGCTGTGCGGCGCGAGCTCCATCCGCGACGTGATCCTGTTCCCGACAATGAAGCCTCTGGACAAATAATCCACAATATATTGTGGATGACGGA
>OGDN01001025.1_pt1 | contig 50868 bp, 43 predicted proteins | sample 1570271 | NCBI WGS metagenome assembly OGDN01 (sample SAMEA4384481, study PRJEB24528) | human gut metagenome | reverse complement strand
CTACTCTATTCAGTTGAGCTACGCGGCCTTTTTGTTTAACGGGTGCAAAGATACGTACTTTTTCTGAATTAGCAAATGTTACGCCAACTTTTTTTGAAGAATTTTATTCGATGAAACGGTAGTTAAACAGCTGCCAACCGATGGTTAATCCTACATTCCACTCCTTTTTCGGTGAGCTATAATGATTTACATATGCTGCTATAGTACCGAAAGGTAATTGACATATTACAGAAATTTCTCCCATATACTCAAACTTTGAAAATGCTTTTCCGTAAAAAGCTTTATTTAATGCATTTTTTTCAATGGGAAATACTGGCATGAATCCATAAAATTCGGTACGGAACTGAAACATATCATTAAAAATGAATATTGGCTTGATACCCACTGCCAGGAATTGGTTGGCACGAAAAGCTTCATTATACATCAACTTGCTATGCGGAGTAGGTGTGAATTCTGCAGCCTGCATCATTGTTGCCGTATAATTCTCTGAAAAATTTTTCGATGAATAGAGCATTTCTGCCATCCATCCTAAAGTGAATTTAGGGCTCATGGAGTGATAAGCATCTTTCATATAAGAAATTTGAAGCCAAGATTGGCGCCCTTTGGTAGAAACTTCCTCTTTAGGATTTCCGGGGCGGAACTTTTCTTTTCCGGTAAACACCTGAGCTATCAGTTTTTCATAATACCCTCTTGTTGCATACTGACGGGCATTATAAGTGCTTCCATAAAACCCAATAGTTCCACTTAACAACTTATAAGTACTCTTGTCCGAACGATCTTCATCAAAGTTTATTACATTGGACTGGAAGTAATTATCTTCAAGCGCTCCATATCCAATACTAAATTCCGCACGCTTGTTTGAAAGGAAAGGCAGAGCAACCATCAGCTTTACAAAACGTTCATCCTTTGAATTGAAAGACGGTTTGTCATTCTTGGAGAAGAGTTTATCTTTTTTATAATAATCAAAGGTGCTTATGGACGCGATGAAACGATATGAGGTAGGGATACGGGTGGGTAAATCAATTTTTGCCATCAATTGGGCGTTATTATAAACTTTACCTAACTGGCCGTCGAAAGTAATTTCTTTGGAATAATAGTTTAAATTTTGATATCCTAATCCTAGATATATCTGATTAGAACTTGTAGTAGAAACACTTCCACCCATGCGGACCGAAAAATTATTCTCCATTTTAACTTTTAGATGGAGTTCATACAAATCATTTTCTGGATCATAAACAGCATGGGGTATGATCTCTGATATCATATTATCTGCTAATAAACGAAAATAACCCCGTTTCAAGTCTTCATAAGTAAACACTTCATGATCTTCATCGTGAAATTCTTTTTTGATATAGACTTGTTGTTGTTCATTAGCTCCTTCGATACGAATATCGCGAAAACGGAGTTGTGGCAGATTACTTCGGTAGACCAATCGTCTTAATCGCACGTTATCAGCATTTACACGTCGATGGATGCGATTTTTTATAGAGTCCATTAAACTGATAGTCCGGTTATAACCGATATCATGTAATTCTTGTAAACGGTCAAAATCCAGCAGATTTACGTCATCGTACTTGAAATTCATTATAATACCCAAAGAATCGGGAAGAGAATAATCCGTTTTCTGCATTACCATATTTTCTATCTGACTCATCAAGTCGTTCTCTTTCGGTTTACTGGGATTGGCTGCCACCACACTACCAATAATTATATCGGGACAAAAGTCTTCCCGCATCACATCCGTAGGAAAATTATTGTAAATTCCTCCATCATAAGCCAATACACTATCAATCTCTATAGGTTTAAAAACAAAAGGAAAGCTCATGGAGGCACGTACAGCATCTCCTAAGTCTCCTTTTCTCATTATAAGAGGCCTTTTATTATACACATCAGAAGCGATACAGCGAAAAGGAACAAACAACTTATTAAAATCGCCGTTACAAGATGCCGTAGCTCGTGCAAATAGTTCTACAAACACCAAGTTCATCTGTATGGGATTGACCATACTGGTAGGAAGTATCTGTGGTTTCAGATGCATTGAATCTCTGAAAGCAAATCGAATATTGAAAAATTCAGGGGTAGGACGGTTTTTCTTAAAATAATATTCATATTTAGGTTCTACCTTTCCAGAATACCAACGTTTGAAGTCCGGAGATCGTAACAGAGCCTCCATATCGTCTGGAGAATATCCCATCGCATATAATGAACCGATAATGGCTCCCATAGAAGTGCCGGTAATATAATCAATTGGGATATTGTTTTCTTCTAGGGCACGGATAATACCAATATGTGTCATACCTTTCGCACCACCACCACTAAGAACAAGCCCCACTTTCTGAGCCTGAACTACTGATAACAAACATAGGTAAAACGACAAAAACAACAGAATTCTCTTCATGACTAATAATTCCGAGTGAAACGTGCTGATTTATTCAACGCTCAAATATAAACAATAGTTTCCAAAAACATCGTATCCAACGGGAAAAAACACCTGTATAACAGTAAAAACGAACAAAAAAGGGTATTGCAATTCGTATGAGTTGCAATACCCTTGTATATAAATAAAATCTAAAGGGGATTATTTAATTAAGTCTATGCTTCTTTTAACAAAGTTATTCAGGGCTTCTCCCTTTAACATACCGTTTTGAAGTAATGCTAAGTCAATCAGTTGACGAACGGTCTTATTTTTAGCAGCATATCCGGCAAATATATTTTCTTTCTGTACCTTTAATTCTTCCCATTTCCGATCCAATTTATTCACCTCATCTTTTTCAGTAGTAGGTATTTCTTCATCCTTCTTACCTTCCTGTTTCTTTTTCAGATCGTTTCGTTGTTGGTTTACCTCATCCATTTCCTTCTGAATAGGCACAATCTTTGAGGCACATTCCTTATCTTCGTCCGATAAAATCTCTTTTACAAGCTTATGATCGGAGTTCAGTACCAGATTGAACATATCCGGCATTTCTCCATAGAAGCTCATTCCTGCCTGAATATTGGCCATTTCTTTCATACGGCGCATATATTCGCTCTGAGTAATCATTACCGGTGCAGAATTCTCTCCCAAAGCTTGTGTCGTTATGTTAAACTCGGCCTTCTCTATTTGGGGCAGTTGACTCTTGAAGATAGTAGACAATGCTTCTTGTTTTTCGGTTTCCAGAACATCGTTCTTTTTGTCTTCTTTGACAATCAGATTATCAATCACATCGCTATCTACGCGAGTGAAGCGTGTTTTTTCAAACTTCTGCTCCAACATACTAACTAAAGCGATATCCAGTTGACCGTCCATTAACAATACATTGTAACCTTTATTCTTGGCTGCTTCAATATAACTGTACTGTTCATCTTTATGGTTGGCATACAGATATATCAAATTTCCATCCTTATCTGTTTGGTTATCTTTAATCAGAGTCTTATATTCTTCAAAAGTATAATATTTGTTGTTTGTATCGGTAAAAAGGGCAAAATCTTTCGCTCTATCATAGAAGTCTTCTTGTGTGAGCATTCCGTAATTGATAAAGATTTTCAAATCATTCCACTTTTCTTCGAACTGTTTTCGATCATTCTTAAAAATTGATTGCAGACGGTCTGATACTTTTTTGGTGATATAGGTGGATATCTTCTTTACGTTAGAGTCGCTTTGCAAATAAGAACGGGATACATTCAACGGAATATCCGGTGAATCCAGTACTCCATGAAGTAGAGTGAGGAAATCGGGAACAATTCCTTCAACAGAATCCGTCACATATACTTGATTGCAATAAAGCTGTATCTTATTTTTATTCAATTCGATATTACTCTTTACCTTAGGGAAGTAAAGGATACCGGTGAGATGGAACGGATAATCTACATTCAAATGAATCCAGAATAGAGGTTCGTCGGACATCGGATAGAGCTCACGATAGAACTTTTTATAATCTTCATCTTTTAATTCATTGGGTTTCAGAGTCCACAATGGATTGGCATTGTTGATAATATTATCCTCGTTTGTTTCCACTTGCTTACCATCTTTCCATTCTTTCTTTTTACCGAATGCGACAGGGATAGGGAGGAAACTGCAATATTTCTTTAATAAAGAAGAAATACGGGTTTCTTCAAGGAATTCCTTGCAATCATCATCAATATAAAGTACGATATCAGTACCGCGTTCAGTCTTGTCAACGTCTTCAATAGTAAATTCAGGACTACCGTCACATGTCCACTTTACAGCTTGAGCACCTTCTTGATAGGACTTGGTGATAATTTCAACTTTCTTGGCTACCATGAAAGCTGAATAGAAACCCAATCCGAAATGTCCAATGATGGCATTTGCGTCATTCTTGTATTTTTCCAAGAAGTCGTTAGCTCCAGAGAATGCAATTTGATTGATATATCTATCGATTTCTTCTGCTGTTAAACCGATACCATGATCAGACACGGTAATCGTATCCTTATCCAAAGAAACATGAACGGTCAAATCTCCAATCTCGCCTTTAAATTCACCTATTGAGGCCAGGGTTTTCAGTTTCTGAGTAGCGTCTACTGCATTAGAAACCAACTCGCGAAGAAAAATTTCATGATCACTGTACAAAAACTTTTTAATGACGGGGAAAATGTTCTCGGTAGTTACCCCAATACTTCCTTTTTGCATATTACGTTTATATTTTTATTGTTTTTGGTAAAGATGAAACAAAAAAAATGCCAGCCACTATGGACTGACATTTTGACGGTTTTTTATCGAAAGGACTGTTATGCTCTCTTGATACTCAATTCATCCTTCTCTTTATCTACGGAGATATTTACGGTATCTCCCGGTTGTATACCGGATGATACAATTAGTTCAGAAAGTCCATCTTCCAGATAATTCTGGATGGCACGCTTCAAAGGACGTGCACCAAACTGTACATCATAACCTTTGGAAGCAAGGAATTTTTTAGCGTCTTCATCTACAACTAATTTATATCCAATAGCTTCAACGCGTTCAAATAATCCTTTCAGCTCGATATCGACAATTTTAGTAATAGCATCCAATGAAAGCTGATCGAAAGTAATGATTTCATCGAGACGGTTTAGGAACTCGGGAGCGAAAGTCTTGTTCAAGGCTTTCTGTATCACGCCACGAGAATGTTCATTATTGTCAGTACGGCTTTGTGCAGTAAAACCTACACCATGACCAAACTCTTTCAATTGTCGGGTACCGATATTTGAAGTCATAATGATGACCGTATTCTTGAAGTCAATGGTTCTGCCATAATTGTCAGTCAGACGTCCTTCATCCAATACTTGCAACAGGATATTGAACACATCCGGATGAGCCTTCTCTATTTCGTCCAACAAGACTATGGAATAAGGTTTACGGCGCACCTTCTCAGTCAGCTGCCCACCTTCTTCATAGCCGACGTATCCCGGAGCTGCACCAATCATACGAGATACGGTATATTTCTCCATGTACTCACTCATATCGATACGTATCAATGCATCGCTGGAACCAAACATGTATTGGGCCAACTGTTTTGCCAAGTGTGTTTTACCAACCCCAGTAGGGCCAAGAAACATAAACGTACCGATAGGGCGATTCGGATCTTTCAATCCCACACGACTTCGCAGAATAGCTTTGGTCAATTTCTCAATAGCGGCATCCTGAGCAATGACTTTGGCTTGCAATTCTTCTTTCATACCTGCGAGCTTCAGTCCTTCTGCCTGTGCCATACGCTGTACAGGCACACCGGACATCATGGATACGACATTTGCTATTTCTTCTTCTCCTACAGTTTGACGATTATCTTTTAAACGAGCTTTCCATTCATCTTTCATTTCATCCAGACGCGCGGACAGTTCTTTTTCACGATCACGATAGCTGGCCGCAAGTTCAAAATTCTGCGATTTTACAGCTTCAGCCTTTAGATTGCGTGCTTCTTCTATCAACTTTTCTTGTTCTTCAATTTCTTTAGGAACGTTGATATTTGTCAAATGTACGCGTGAACCAGCTTCATCCAGGGCATCGATAGCCTTATCGGGGAAGTTGCGGTCTGTGATATAACGGTCTGCCAACTTGACACATGCTTCCAGAGCTTCGTCCGTATAATTCACATTATGATGATCTTCGTATTTTTCTTTGATATTTTTCAATATCTGAAGAGTTTCTTCAGCAGTGGTAGGTTCTACAATTACTTTTTGAAATCTACGTTCCAAGGCACCGTCTTTTTCGATGTTTTTTCTATATTCATCGAGTGTAGTAGCACCAATACATTGTATTTCACCACGTGCTAAAGCCGGTTTCAGCATATTGGCAGCATCCATGGAACCGGCTGCGGCACCGGCACCTACGATTGTGTGGATTTCATCGATAAAAAGAATGACATTCGGATTTTTCTGTAATTCATTGATTATAGAACGGATACGTTCTTCAAATTGACCACGATATTTTGTTCCGGCTACAACAGATGCCATATCAAGCATTACCACACGTTTGTCAAACAGGATACGTGATACCTTTTTCTGCACGATACGTAATGCCAACCCTTCTACAATAGCAGATTTACCGACTCCCGGCTCACCAATTAACACTGGATTGTTCTTCTTGCGGCGACTCAAAATTTGTGCCAGACGTTCGATCTCTCGTTCACGACCCACCACTGGATCTAATTTCCCTTCTTCGGCGGCATGAGTCATGTCCATACCGAAATTATCCAATACAGGAGTATCATTGGATGGTTTCTTAGAAGTTGTTTGTGCAGATGATGATGGACCATTAGCGGAATCACGCGAAGAACGTGACATATTCATATCTTCTTCATCTTCTTCATCGTCTTCCGTAAATCCCATTCCTGCATTAGGATTGGTAGATTTCATCGAAAGCAGTTCGAATACAGACTGATAGTTTATCTGGTTCTCTTCCAAAACTGTCGCAGCCAAATTATCTCCATCTTTCAAAATAGCCAGCAATACATGTTCGGTATCTGCAGTTGCACTCTTCAATAGACGAGCCTCCAATATACACATTTTTAATATTTTGGCAGCCATTGGAGATAGGGGCACATCTGCATCAGGCAAAAGAGTATCATCTTCCGCATCCTTTAAGAAGCTCTCTAAACGACTCTTAACCTGTTTTAAATCTATATCGAGTTTCATCATAATTTCAATAGCTTTCCCTCCACCGTCTCGCAACATACCGAGTAGGAGGTGTTCAGGACCAATATATCTATTCCTCAATCGATTGGCTTCTTCTTTGCTATAAGTGATGATATCCGAAACTCTTTGTGAAAATTGATTGTTCATACTTATTATTTCTCCTCAATTAAAAGGTTATTATATACAAAGATACGTATTAATTAAATTCATGTATCATATAATTCAATTTATTACTGTACAAATCTTATGCCACAAATAAAGAGTGTTTTTGTTTTATACATATTATTATATACAGCTGCTAGATTAGAAACAGGTTTTCGCTTCATATATAAACGTTTTTAAAGAGGAAAACGGACCAAGTGTGGGTGTTTGTTGGTATATGTATGAGTTGATAGGCAGCTCGTCAGGAAATGGCTACACGCTATAAAAAAGTATAAAGCGAAATTGTGCACAATGGCAACAAAGTTTATAGATGAAAACTTTTGTATATCGTAAAAAAGCAGTACTTTAGCGTGGTTTTTCACAAACCCTAAAATGTATAATTAATAATCTTTTTAAATGCTTGAACAAGACAGAATTATAAAGATTAACATCGAGGAGGAAATGAAGTCATCGTACATTGACTACTCTATGTCGGTCATTGTTTCGCGTGCCCTTCCGGATGTTAGAGATGGTTTTAAACCCGTTCACAGAAGAATCCTTTTCGGAATGATGGGATTGGGAAATACGTCGGATAAACCTTATAAAAAATCAGCTAGAGTTGTAGGTGAAGTATTAGGAAAATATCACCCTCATGGCGATTCTTCCGTATATGGCGCGCTGGTTCGTATGGCACAGCCATGGGCTATGCGATATATGGTTGTAGACGGACAGGGTAACTACGGTTCAGTAGATGGTGATAGTGCAGCTGCTATGCGTTATACCGAGTGCCGTTTACAAAAAATCGGTGAAGAAATGATGCAGGATCTTGATAAAGAAACAGTTGATATGCAAAGTAATTTCGACGATTCTTTGTTGGAGCCAACTGTTATGCCGACTCGTATTCCAAATCTTTTGGTAAATGGAGCATCAGGTATCGCCGTAGGTATGGCAACTAATATGCCGACACATAATTTGACTGAAGTTATCAATGCTTGTATTGCATACATTGATAATAATGATATTGATGTTGAAGAACTGATGACTTATGTGAAAGCTCCTGATTTTCCGACCGGAGGTTATATTTATGGTATGAGTGGTGTGCGTGAGGCTTATCTTACGGGACGTGGGCGTGTTATCATGCGTGCTAAAGCTGAAATTGAAACCGGTTCGACACATGACAAGATTGTAGTAACGGAAATTCCTTACGGTGTCAATAAAGCAGAGTTAATTAAATATATTGCTGATTTAGCCAACGAAAAGAGAATTGAAGGTATTACCAATGCCAATGATGAGTCTGACCGTGAAGGGATGCGTATTGTTATAGACGTGAAACGTGATGCCAATGCCAGCGTAGTATTGAACAAGCTTTATAAGATGACTCAATTGCAGACTTCGTTCGGTGTAAACAATGTGGCACTTGTGCATGGACGTCCTCGTCTGTTAAATCTGAAAGACTTAATAAAATACTTCGTAGAGCATCGCCATGATGTAGTTATTCGTCGTACACAATATGAATTGCGTAAAGCTAAAGAGCGTGCTCACATTCTGGAAGGATTGATTATTGCATCAGATAATATTGATGAAGTAATTAAGATTATTCGTGCTGCTAAAACTCCGAATGATGCCATAACAGGTTTGATGGAACGTTTCCAATTAAGCGAAATTCAATCTCGTGCTATTGTTGAAATGCGTTTGCGTCAATTGACTGGACTGATGCAGGATCAACTTCACGCTGAGTATGAAGAAATTCAGAAACAGATAGCATACTTAGAGGAAATTCTTGTAAACGATGAGTTGTGTCGTAAAGTTATTAAGGATGAGTTAATCGAAATAAAAGAGAAATATGGAGATGAACGTCGTTCTGAAATTGTTTATTCATCGGAGGAATTTAATCCAGAAGATTTCTATGCAGACGATGAAATGATTATTACCATTTCGCATATGGGATATATCAAACGTACTCCATTGAGTGAATTCCGTGCACAAAACCGTGGTGGGGTAGGCTCTAAGGGTACTGAAACTCGTGATGAGGATTTTGTAGAACATATCTATCCTGCAACAATGCACAACACAATGATGTTCTTTACGCAGAAAGGTAAATGTTATTGGTTAAAAGTATATGAAATTCCTGAAGGTACTAAGAATTCTAAGGGACGTGCCATTCAGAACCTATTAAATATTGATTCTGATGATGCTGTAAATGCATATTTGCGTGTCAAGAATTTGAATGATCAAGATTTCATTAATAGTCACTATGTATTATTCTGTACCAAGAATGGCATTATTAAGAAGACATTACTTGAACAATATTCACGTCCTCGTCAAAATGGTGTGAACGCTATTACCATACGTGAAGATGATCGTGTGATTGAAGTTCGCATGACTAATGGAGATAATGAAATTATCATAGCTAATCGTAATGGTCGTGCTATTCGTTTCCATGAAAGTGCTGTGCGGGTTATGGGACGTACTGCTACAGGTGTGCGTGGTATGACACTTGATGAAGATGGACAAGATGAAGTTATCGGAATGATTTGTATTAAAGATCCTGAAACAGAGACTATCATGGTAGTATCTGAACAAGGTTATGGAAAACGTTCTGATATTGAGGATTATCGTAAGACAAATCGTGGTGGTAAAGGTGTAAAGACTATGAACATCACAGATAAAACCGGTAAATTGGTAGCAATTAAATCTGTAACAGATGAAAATGATTTAATGATTATCAATAAATCGGGAATTACTATTCGCCTGAAAGTTGCAGATGTGCGTATTATGGGGCGTGCTACTCAGGGAGTACGTTTAATTAACCTCGAAAAGCGTAATGATGAAATCGGTTCTGTATGTAAGGTAACCTCAGAAAGCGAGGAAGAACTTATAGAAGAAAGTATCATGCAGCAGCCGGAAAATAAAGAAATAAATAACGAAAATGAAGAATAGACATAATATTAATTTAAATTTTTCTACAATCATGAAAAGAGTACTATTTTCAATGGTTTTACTGCTTGCGGTAGGATTTACTTTCGCACAAGAGAAGACTGTGAAAGAAGCCAAAAGTATTGCTAATGAAGTAAAACCGGACTTTGCAAAAGCAGAGCAACTTATCAACGGAGCCTTGACTAATTCTGAAACAAAGGACAATGCTGATACATGGGATGTAGCAGGCTTTATTCAGAAGAGAATCAATGAAAAAGAAATGGAAAGTGCATATTTAAGAAAGCCTTATGATACCCTTAAAGTGTATAATAGTGCATTAAATATGTGTAAGTACTATTTTAAATGTGACGAATTGGCACAAAAACCTAATGAGAAAGGTAAAATTAAGAACAAATATAGAAAGCCTAATTCTGCTGCTATCTTGGCTGCACGTCCGAATTTGATTAATGGTGGTATTCAGTTCTTTAACTTGGACAAGAACAAAGAAGCTCTTGAATTCTTTGCTACCTATGTTGATATTGCTGCACATCCGATGTTTGAGAAAGAAAACTTGCAACAGACTGATACTGTATTACCTCAAATTGCATATTATGCAAGTTTAGCAGCTGCTAAAATGGGAGATTATCCTAGTGTGTTGAAATATGCTCCTTATGCTCAAAATGACAAAGAAGTAGGAAAATATGCTATGGAATTTATTTCTACTGCTTTGAAAGCTCAAGGAGATACTGTTAAATGGGTTGCATCTTTGAAAGAAGGTATCCAAAAGTATCCTGAGCATTCATTCTTTTTCGGTCATTTGATTGATTATTATAGCAACAACAATAAATATGATGAAGCAATGCAATTTGCTGATGATATGTTAGCAAAGGATCCTAATAATACATTTTATTTGTATGTAAAAGGATATCTTTATCACAATATGAAGGAGTATGATAAAGCTATCGAATTCTACAAAAAGACTATTGAAGTAGATCCAACTTATGCTGAAGCATATTCTAACTTGGGTTTAATTTATTGTCTGAAAGCTCAAGACTTTTCAGAAAAAGCTACTACTGATGTAAACGATCCTAAATATAAAGAAGATCAGAATACATTAAAGACTTTCTATGAAAATGCAAAACCTTATTATGAGAAAGCAAGACAATTGAAACCAGACCAAAAAGATTTGTGGTTGAATGGTTTGTACAGAGTATATTACAATTTGCAAATGGGACCGGAATTTGATGAAATTGAGAAGATGATGCAATAATGTTTTCTTGATAAATATCTTAAAAACCTAATCAAAGTTTATTTGATTAGGTTTTTTTAGTAGTATAAAAGAAAAATAGGAGACAAAAAATTATCTCCTAAATATATTAAACATAATCATGATATTCGTTTAATTGTAAAGGCTTAATTTTTCAGCTTGGTCGACCATAAATAACCAATAAAGGTGTATCAGAATGAAAAATCATTTTTCTGGCAATACCGGGATTAAATAAGCGTGAGAATATATTCCGTTTATAAGATGTTATAGTTATAATATCAATGTTATTAGCTTTGATATATTTATCTAAACTATTAAGGAAATCATCATTCTTCACAATATCATAATGAATTTCTAATTGTGAATATTGTTTCTGAAAGTATTCTTTAATACCACCTAACTTTATTTCATTCCAAGTATCTTTTATATCAGCAAGATGAATTAAAGATACGGAAAAATGAAATGGTTTCAAACTATTTATTAATGAATCAAATGCTATTAAGTCTCGTTGATCAAAATTTGTTATAAAAGCAATGCGTTTTACTTCAGCAAATTGTTTAAATGGTGTATTTTCTGGAATTGCAAGAACTGGCACACGACTACGTTCGATAACTTCGGCTGTTACACTTCCAATTAAATCAATATCTTTTTGGTTTTTGCCACGTGTACCCATAATAATAATTCTTGGATGGTATTCCTTAACATATCTAAGAATTTCTTCTTCAGGAATACCCTCACGTAACACACACGTATACTTAACATTAGGTAACTCACCGGAAGTAACTTTTTCTTTTACTTTATTAGATAAGATATTTAAGTCATAATGTACCTTTTGTAAAATACTTTTTACATTTTCTTCATCACCTAACTGATAATTAAAAACATCGCCATAAGGTAAAGATGTTGCATAAATAGGTGTAAAATAAACATGTAATAAGATAACCTCTGCACCAATATTTTGTGCAAAATTAAAACCGAATTCACATGCTTTCATTGAATAAGTAGAGAAATCAACTGGAATTATGACCTTATTACTTATATTTTCTACTTTAGGAGGCTTCCCTCCTACTACCTCTTCAGATAACCAGACTGAGCTCTCAGTAATTTTCAAGGCATGGGGCAGATCACTTTCTTTGATACGGACTCGGACACCAGAAGATACCACTGGTTGTATTTGATTTACATTATGAATGTAAGTTTCAATACCTTCATTTTCGAGGACATTCTTCAATATCTGTGCTTTTGCATACGTTAGAATTGCTAATGTAACTAATTTATCTTCCATAAGCCTATTTATTTTATTGTATTTTTAAACAAACAAGAAATCCCAATTGTTTATTAAACCAATTGGGATCTTTTTATTTTTTCTTAAGCTTGAACAGGTTCTATTGTTTTATTAGCTATCTCATCTAAAATCATTAATGCTCGATCAAGGACAGTAGTATCATCAATCATTACTAAACCACCATCAGGACCAGGCTCTAAATGAATCCCTACACTTTTACCTTCTTTAAAATTATGTCCACCGAAAAAGTTTCTCACTGTATCTACATTAAGTCCAAGTTCATCGGCTATTCTATGCATACTACCGCTAGGTAATGCGTCTTTAATTTTACGAAGTTCATTAAATGTTATTGTTCTCATATTCATAAATTTAATGGTTAATACCCTGTATTTTTATTATCACGCTATAAACTTAAGAAAAAAAAAGGATAAAACAAATTATTTACATGTATTTTTCAAATTCGATATTTACATTACTTAAAATGAAAACACGACACTTATGAAGTACAAAAAATTAGTTCTTTTTGTACTTCATAAGTGTCGTGTTTTCTTATAATTGGTTGTTTTAAATTATTTCTATTGTGGAAGTAGGTACCCATCCTACTTTACCATCCTCTAAACGGATTTCTTTCCATTCACGCATTGAATTGTCTTTAATTTCAACTTTATGTCCTTCATGTAAAATGAACAAACTAGTACCACTTTCACTAGGAGTACTACGTACTGTTACACTAGGTGATAAGATTATAGCCTGATTACGATTCATCAATTCATTCTTTTGTTCTGATGCAAAGACATTACTTACTACCACAAAAACTAGAAAAATACTTCCTGTTATAAAACCTGTCTTTTTCCATACAATTTGTTTGGAAAAGAAAAAAAGAGAAAAGGAGACTAATAACAGAATGAAAAAAATTATCCCTAATTTAGCCCAAGTATCTACACTCAGACTGTTAATCAAGAACTTTATCCAAGCTACAAAGAATATTTCAGGTACTGAAACTACCTTGTCAATCGTTTTAGAACGTGCTATTTCTAAGTTTGCACGAATGTCTGCATTACCCGGTTGCAATAGTAAAGCACGTTCATAATTTAATATTGCTTTTGCAATATCATCAGCTTTATAGTAACTATTCCCAAGATTATAATATACTTCTGCAGCTTCACCTTTCTTTAACAAATTCTCATAAATTTGAATCGCTGAAGCAAAGTCATTATGTATATAGGCACTATCTCCTTCAGCTTTTGTCACGTTTCTTTCTTGTCTTGCAGCAGAAAATTCGGCAACACGTGTGCCAACAGTACTGTCAGTCAGTTGTAGTGTATCTGTCAAGTTCTGTCCAAAAGCAACCAATGCCATTACTAAAGTAAGGGTAAAAAACAATATTTTTTTCATCATTATGCCCTCCTGGTTAATGTTTAATTGAGTTTTCCATTTTACTGATAATATCCAAAGAAGCAGAATAAACCTTATCCATAGCCTGATTATCATCACCAGGAGCAAAACGGGCAAATTCGCAATTATTCAATGCATCAATGAATTCCTTAATTTGAGTATCATCCACTCCATAATTACAAAGTTCTTCTTCGATATTATCCTTTGATAAACGAGAAACAGGAATATTTAATTTATCACTGATATATCCCCAAAGAGCCTTCAATACTTCATCATAGAATGCATCCTTTTTATTCTCTTCCAGCAGTTTACCAGCTAGTTTCATACGTTTTACTGCTACTTTGTTTGCTTTCTTTGTACGCATTCTTGCTACATTAGCATTGGCAGTAATCTGTTTACGATATATAATAAAGAATGTAATAAATGCTACTCCCGGTATCAAATAAAATAACCAGTACAACCATGAACCAAAGAAGAAGTCGCCTTTTTGAGAAAGAGTTACTTCATTCTGTTTAATATATCGAATATCCTCGTTTAATATCTTTAAATCCTCTTTATTCGTAAAATTCGCAATAGTCTGTACCGCATTCCCTGCACCCTTTTCTACATGCAATTCATATTCTTCCGTAGTCAATATTTTGTATGAATTAGAATTAATATCGAAGTAACTGAAGTTTACGGCAGGAATTTTGTATGTGCCCGCATTCCGTGGAATAGCCAGATATTCAATTACTTTACTTCCAGACAATCCTGCGTTGGTCAGACGGAACTTATTATCTACTTTCGGATCATAAACTTCAAAGTCTTCCGGAAATTTAATCTCCGGAGTAGAAAGAAGTTTCAAATTACCTGTACCAGAAATAACCAATTTTACGGTAACAGCATCATTTGTTTTGATGTTTGTTGTGTTAATAGAAGAAGTAATATTAAACTCACCTACCCCTCCTGAAAACTCGGCAGGCTTACCGACAGGTAATGGTTTTACGTCAATTGTCAGTTGCGGAGTCATTATAGTCTTTTTGACTTCTACATAATTACTACCACCATTGAAGAAAGCTTCAAACGGATCGGATACTTGTGTTGCTTTAGCGATAGAAGCATCAAAACGAGCAGCATCAATAGTAAGTTTACCTGATTGTTGGGGAAATAGTACAAACTGGCGATAAATTGTGGTTTGATAATTTCTACCTTTATAATGCTCCAATCCCCATCTTCTGTCGTTGGGCAATTCCACTTCTTGTGAGTGAAAGCCTTTAAAATCAGGTAACTTCACATTGTCAAACATACGAAGATCAACCAATGTGTATATCTTATATGTCAACAAGAGAGCTTCTTGCTCATAAACAGTAGTTTTATTGGCAGTAGCCGTAATGAATAAATCGTTATTGGATATTGCTGTACCGGAAGAAGGACGACTGGCAGATCCGCCACTTTTGTTATTACTGTTTCCTGATGAATTAACCTGATCAGCTGGTAATACTTTAATGTGTACAGCATTGGATACCATCTGATTACCATCAACCGTTATAGTTGCACTGGGAATTGTGAAATTACCTTCGGCTGTAGCCATTAAAATATAAGTAAATGTGAGATTTTCTGTTTTCACTCCATTAATACTTTGCATACTGTAGGAACGGCTTGGACCCATTAAAACATCAAATCCCTTAATAGAAGCAACCCGGAAGTCTCTTACTTTCTCCGTATTCACTGTATATGATAACCTAAACTGATCACCCACTGCTACTGCATCAGGAGCAGACGCGGTAAATGTCACCTTTCCATCAGCAAAGGTATGCACACTGACCGTTATCAATACTATCCATAAGAAAACTATTTTTCTCATATATTATTTCCTATTATATTTATTACCAATCCTTTTCTAAACGATGTCCTTGGATAACTTGTTGTTGCTTTTTTACTTTATCCTGTACATCTTTTTCATCTTGCATGACAGAATTCAACAACTGTTCCGCATTTTCTTTAGACATTTCATTGTCTTTCTTTTCAGATTGTTGGGGTTGTTGATCTTGTTTTTGCTGTTGATCTTGCTTATTTTGGTCTTTTTTATCCTGTTGTTGATCCTGTTTATTTTGATCTTGATTTTGGTTCTGGTTTTGTTGCTGATCTTTTAACAATTTCTGAGCCAATGCTAAATTATATCGAGTTTCATTATCTTTGGGATTGTTACGCAAAAATTCTTTGTAAGCTTCTACAGCTTTTGCATAATCTTTCTGCGACTGGAATATAACTCCCATATTATGATAAATTTGTGCCAAATTATCTTTATTTTTTTCAACTTTTGTCGCCCCTACGTATTGTTCCATGGCTTCTTCCAATTTATTTTGCTCAGTCAAAGTATTTCCTAGATTATACATAGAAACGGTTGACTTTGGGTTTACGTCTAAAGCTTTCCGATAGTTTACTTCTGCATTCACATACACACTATCTTTAAACAAACGGTTTCCCTTACGGATAAAATCACGTTCCGCTTTCTGTGCAGAAACCGATACAGATACTGCTGTTAATAACAGCAAAACCATTCCAATATATTTTTTCTGTAACATACGTATCATTTCTTATTAGAGAACAAATGAATATTGCGGAACAGTGGATTTTTACGTTCCATTATCAGCATTTCGGCAAGCAGCAATAGCAGAATAATCCATGCTATTGCTTGGAATTGTTCATTAAATTCCGTATAAACTTGTGTTTCTACATCAGCTTTAGCCATTTTATTAATTTCTTGGCTAATTGCTTTTTGTGCACTATTCGTATTATCTACACGTACATATATACCATTACCAGCTTTTGCTATTTCCTGACACATCTGTTCGTTTAGTTTGGTAACAATAACATTGCCTTCCCGGTCACGACGATAATCATTCGTACCTTCTACTGGGATAGGTGCACCATCAGGCATACCAACTCCCAAAACATTGACTTGAATACCTTTTTCTGTAGCAGCCTTGGCAGCCTCGATTGCTCCACCTTCATGATTTTCACCATCTGTAATAACAATAATAGCTCGTCCTACCCCTTCTTGAGGTGTAAAACTACGGGATGCCAAATTAATGGCAGCACCGATAGCCGTACCTTGCTTAGATATTAAAGAGGGATCAATACTTTCTAGAAACATTTTAGCTGAAATATAATCATTTGTGATAGGCAATTGTGTAAATGCATCACCGGCGAAAACAATCATACCTACTTTATCATTTTCCATTTTGTCAACCAATTGTGCCACTAGTCTTTTGGCTTTTTCCAAGCGACTAGGCTGTACATCTTGTGCCAGCATAGAATTAGATATATCCAATGCAATCATCACCTCTACTCCTTGGCGTTTCACAGTCTCAAGTTTTGAACCAAACTGTGGACGTGCTAACAATACGGAAAATAATCCAATAGCAGCAAATACCATCCAAAATTTTACATCCGGACGATATTTAGAAACATTAGGCATTAATTGTGCCATCAGTATAGGATCGCCGAACTTACGGATCGCTTTTCGTCTCAGATAATTGGAGTACAAGTAGAAAGCTGCCAAAAATGGCAACAATAGTAACAAGTACAAATATGCAGGTTCTTCAAATCGAAACATCTTTCTATTTACAATTTAGTAATTTACAATTTATAATCCGGTTATATAATGATATAACATAAAGAAGATGCGCAAATAATAATTTTATGGTATCTTTTTTAAAACAGAGTTACGTAACAAAACTTCCAATAATACACATAACAAAGCTGCCAGTGCGAACCACTGATATTCTTCTTGACGTTTACTATATTCTTTTACATTTAGTTTTGTTTTCTCCAACTTATCTATTTCTTCGTAAACTTCTTTTAATTTAGAGTTACTGGTGGCACGGAAATAATTACCATCTGTAGTACCGGCAATTTGAGTCAATGTTTTTTCATCTATCTCAACTGGCATATTTATATATTGCACAGTTCCACCTACTGGGTAAGGGTATGGAGCCATACCATTAGTGCCCACACCGATAGTATAAACACGAATACCAAAACTCTTTGCAATTTCGGCAGCTGTTAACGGAGAGATATCCCCTTTATTATTAGTTCCATCCGTTAAAAGAATAATGACTTTAGACTTTGCCTTACTATCTTTTAAACGAGTCACAGCATTAGCTATACCCATACCTACTGCCGTTCCATCTTCTATAAGTCCACATTTCACATCCTTAATCAGGTTTAAAAGTACGGCATGGTCTACCGTTAGTGGGCATTGAGTAAAACTTTCCGCAGCAAACAAAGTAATACCTATATTGTCGTTCGGACGTCCATTTATAAATTCTGCTGCCACTTCTTTAGCCGCTTCTAAACGGTTCGGTTTCAAGTCCTCGGCTAACATACTGGTAGAAACGTCTATAGCCAGCATAATATCAATACCTTCAACTTCACTATTTTGCCAGCTATTAGTGGTTTGCGGGCGTGCCATAACAAGGATAATCAATATCAAAGCAATGATCCGAAGCGCAAACGGTACATGTAGCAAATAATTCTTATAACTTTTAGGGGTATGCGCATACACACGAGCATCCGAAATCTGAAGAGTGGCTTCACTATTCTTCCGCTTCATGATATACCATACTATATAAGGTATAAGCAACAGTAGTAAAAATAAATATTCAATATTGGCAAAAACCATGATATTTATGATTTAACGATTTAAAATTTAGCTTCACTCAAAAACTCATTCATTTCTTTATTAATGTATATGATTCCGATTGAAGTATAATTAAGCAAAATAGTTATACAGTTCTAAACCTATATATATAAGCGAACCTATAAGAGCGATGGCCAATAGCACAATACCTGCACCGAGCAATATTTTGGTACGTAAAGAACGTTTCTCAATGATAGTAATTTCTGTTGGTTGTGGTTTAGCATTCTCATCTTCTTTCTCTTTAGTTTCATTGATGAAGTCAATTGCATTAATCAAATTAGCATCATTCTCGTTCATCATTGGGTTATGTTTGGCAAATTTCACCAAATCAGCAGTTTGAAATAATGAGCGTAAATCAGTTATCGCTTCTTTATCCTTTATTTCCAATAATTTATCAATGATTTCAGAAGACGTCATTTCCAGAGCATTAAAACCAAAACGGTTCTTAATATATGTACGAATGGTATCTGTCAGTTCTGTATAATATTCCTTCGATAGTCCTTTTTGCCATGCTTTTTCATCTTTAATACGCTCGATTTCTTTCATTGCCAATTGATGTGGCGGTAATTTAGGTTCTACTTTTACCTTTCGTATAATTGGCTTATTATCACGTATACGCTTTATCAGATAGATCAATAATAGAAGTAGAGGAATAAACAATATTCCGCAAGAGATACTTACATACCAATCTTCCCAAGCAAAAGGAGCCTGCATCAAAGTCTTAGGTCCAAAGAACTGATCGGGATGCAACGTATCTACTGGCATTGAATATACTTTCAGGGCCAATGCCTTGGAACGGTAGCCTTTATTATCCACAAGCACCTCCATAGGAGGCAGATAATAAAGTGCTGAGTCAAATGAAGTAACTGTGTATTCTTGAGTTATCAATGAACGCCTACCATCATTCAACATCTGCGTATCAGGTTTGGCTATATCAATAATTTCCACTCCTTTTACCAACGTATCGGTATAGACAGGAAAAATAGCCCGTTTATCAGTATCTAGCGAAACTTGCAATTTAATCTTTGCCTGTTCTCCGATTAGAATTTGCAAAGAATCTATTGTCGCATCTACCGTTACTGACTGAGCTCCTGCTCTGCCCGACCATGCAACCAACAGTGTTATCAGAAATAAATATCTTTTCATCTTCCGATTAATTTCGTTTTGCAAACAAATTCATTAATGCTTTGACATAGTCCTGATCGGTACGTACCGACACATTGTTAACATTACTCTTGGTAAATGTTTCGTTTAATTCCACTTGTTTATTCACCCACCAATCATGATGTGCACGGCGCACGGCATGCGAAGAAGTGTCAATCCACTGTTCATGACCAGTTTCAGCATCCTTAATTTTTATTAAGCCTATAGCAGGTAATTCCTCTACGCGACGATCGTATACTTGTATAGCAACAAGGTCATGTTTACGATTGGCGATAGTCATGGCATTCTTGAAATTTTCCTGGTCTATAAAGTCAGATAGAATAAAAGCTGTACAACGACGTTTCATTACATTCGTCAGATACTCTAATCCCAAACGAATATTTGTTCGGCGACTTTCTGCATGGAAATCGATCAACTCACGAATGATATAAAGTATGTGCTTACGTCCTTTTTTAGGTGGAATAAATTTCTCAATCCGGTCTGAAAAGAAGATGACACCTATTTTATCATTATTCTGGATAGCGGAGAAAGCCAATGTTGCAGCAATCTCCGTGACCATATCTTTCTTCATCTGCTTTATTGTACCGAATTCCAAACTGCCGGAAACATCTATCAATAACATTACGGTCAGTTCGCGTTCTTCTTCAAACACCTTAACAAAAGGTTTATTGAAGCGTGCAGTCACATTCCAGTCAATGTCACGTATATCATCGCCAAACTGATACTCTCGTACTTCGGAAAATGCCATACCTCTACCCTTGAAAGCCGAGTGATACTGGCCAGCAAAGATATTGTTGGATAATCCGCGGGTTTTAATCTCAATTTGACGGACTTTTTTTAACAAATCAGTAGTTTCCATTCAGTAATACATAATTTAATAAACAGGTATATATCACGTAACAAAAACCATTTACTAATTTCCCTTCCTTTTTTACTAAAACATCGGCTAAATTTAGTAAATCTTTCTTTACTTTTTTAGTAAAATAGGTAAATCATTCTTGGATTTTCGTCCTGATATTACGATATTTATTTACATCAAGGCACTTCAATCTTATTCAATATTTTACTTACAATCTCATCAGAAGTCATATTACTTGCTTCTGCTTCGTATGTCAGACCAATACGATGGCGCAGAACATCATGTGCTACGGCGCGAACATCCTCAGGGATAACATAACCACGACGTTTAATGAAAGCATAACTACGTGCAGCCAATGCCAGATTGATAGATGCGCGGGGTGATCCGCCAAAACCGATCATATCCTTTAATTCCTTCAAATCATATTTCTCGGGATAACGAGTAGCAAATACGATATCTACAATATATTTCTCAATTTTCTCATCCAGATAGACCTGACGAACAACTTTACGGGCTTCTAAAATTTCGTCAGCTTTTAAAATAGGCTTTACATTAAACTTGTCGCCATTGATATTCTGACGGATAATTAGTTTTTCTTCCTCCTGCTTTGGATAGTCAATAACGACTTTCAACATAAAACGGTCTACCTGCGCTTCAGGCAATGGGTAAGTACCTTCTTGTTCAATTGGGTTTTGAGTAGCAAGTACCAGAAAAGGTTCAGGCAATTTAAACGTTTCTCTGCCGATAGTAACTTGGCGTTCTTGCATAGCTTCTAGTAAGGCACTCTGTACCTTGGCCGGAGCACGATTAATTTCATCCGCCAAAACAAAGTTGGCAAAAACAGGACCTTTCTTTACCAGGAAAGTTTCATCTTTCTGGCTATAAACCATTGTACCAATAACATCGGCAGGCAGCAAGTCCGGAGTAAATTGGATACGGCTATATTGCGCGTCGATCAATGAAGCCAATGTCTTGATAGCTAAAGTTTTTGCCAAACCGGGTACACCTTCCAATAATACATGTCCGTCAGACAGCAAACCAATTAACAATGATTCTACCAGGTGTTTTTGTCCTACAATAACCTGGTCCATGCCTGTGATGAGATTGGTAACGAAAGCACTTTGTCTTTCAATCCGCTCGTTCAGTTCGCGGATATCAATTGTTTCAGCCATAAATCAATCTATTTTTAATGTTTAATTTCCTCGTTTATCCGGTTTCATAGCCGGTAATTATTTTTTCGCTCCCAAAAGTACGGGAATAAATTAACCATACCAACTAATTTTTATTAAAAAACAATGTGAAACCTTTAGATTAAACTACTTTCATAGAGTTTAGTACTTAACAAAAAAAGAAGCAGTATTTTTTTACTGCTTCTTTACAAGTTTCGGTATCTTAATTGTGGTACCAAAAGGTACATTATCCGGATTTTTGATAACACCAGGATTATGTTTTACTATATATGGCCATAAAGCCTTTGTTCCATAAAATCGAAGTGCTATTCTCGTTAACGTCTCGCCTTCTTTAATAGTATAGGTAGTCTCTGTTCCAACGATGGTATATCCTACAGAATCAGGCTTGAAAGGTATCACCGCAGATTTCTTTTGTTCTTTTCGAGGAACAGATACTGCTACATTCTCTTTAGGAGTATTTTTTTGCTGAGAAGTTGAAGTTAAAATTTCAGCTACAGTATCTTTTTGAGCCGGTTGAACAACATCTTTTGGAGAAAGACTATCGGTTAATGTTCTTTGATCAATAGGTTTTTCTACTTTTTCTTTCATCATTGTTTCTCTAACAGACTTTGAAGATGAACTATCGAACAAATCAGGATAATACATAAATATCACGGCGCCAGAACATAATAGTACCACGAAAACGACGATACCTATAAAATATTTCATCGTAGAAGACTTCTCACCTTCCCTCACGATCGGTTCCGATTGTTTTGTATTTGGCTGGTCTAGTATCGTTTCAGAAGTTATCTCCGACTCAATTTTCGATTTTAGTTTCTGTTTGACAACATCAGTAAAAGTTTCTGGAATTATTTCAGCAACTTGTTGCTTCTCATTTTCGAGTTCTTCAGGAATATTTTTAGTTTCCTTAGAAGCAGAAACAACTTCTGAGGAAATTACAGCTGTTTTTTCTATAAATTCAATAGTCCCTTCCTTATCGTTTTTAGGTTTGACAAATTGCACCTCTTTTACTTCCGCAATAATCGGAATTTCTTTCTTAATCTCAGCTTCCTGAATTTTCGTATCAATGTTGGAAGGAACTCCTTTTTGTTCAACTTCCTCATCGTCCTCATTATCAGTATCCAATGGGGTATCTTCAAGCACTGTATTATCATTCAAAGCAACCGTTTCAAAGTGTGCAAACGGCTTATTGATAATGTCCTTCAAAGTGGGTTCCGGAGTAAAAGAAACTTTGGTATGTCCCTGTATTTCAAAACGTTCTCCCGTATTGACATTGACACTTTCGCGACTCTCTACAGCAATCAGCTTGAAAGTGCCCAACCCTTTTATCTTCACATATTTATCCTTTTCTAGAGATTCTTCAATCAACAGAAAGAATTCTTTCACAAAACTGTCTGCATTCTTTCTGCTCATGCCATGCTTTTCAGCTAGCAAATCAATCAAGTTCTGTATGTTTAACTTTTCATTCATAATGCGAGGACAATTAAAAGGAAAATTACTTAAACTTATCTTTCAACAGTGTACTAGGTTTATATGTCAGTACTAATTTAGGAGGTACCAATAACCGTTGTTTTGTTGTCGGATTAACGGAAATACGTTCGGATTTTTTCTTAACTTCGAATGTACCAAATCCCTGTACGGAAATAACATTCCCTTCTTCCAACTGCCGGATCATGTCCGACAGTAAAGATGTAACTAAATCCGAAGTATCTTTCACGGTATACCCCAGTCTCCGTGACAATTCAGAAGTAAATTCTTTGTTATTCAAAGTCCAAGTAATTAATTTAGAAATATGTTGCTATATTAGCAAATCTTCCTCACATACACAAGAAGTTCGGGAAAAATATTTAAATAATTCGTCCAAAAAGGTCGAAATCATCGGAGTTTATTATCTCTACTTGGTAAAAGTTACCTATAAGTAATGTATTATCTTTACATTCGATCAAGACCTCAGGGTCAACTTCAGGAGAGTCAAATTCCGTACGTCCCACGTAATAATCTCCTTCTAGGCGATCAATAATTACTTTCATTTTTTGTCCTACTTTTGCTGCGCTCAATTCTGCAGAAATACCTTGTTGAATCGCCATCAATTCATCTAAACGTATTTGTTTCACTTCCTGTGGAATAGTATCCTCATAATTCGCTGCCGCGTATGTACCTTCTTCTTCGGAATAAGCAAAAGCCCCCATTCTATCAAAACGGACCTTACGGACAAATTCTTTTAACTCCTCAAAGTCTTTTTCCGTTTCACCGGGATGTCCTACCATCAATGTAGTGCGCAAATGAATTCCCGGAACTTCTTCCCGGAATTTCTCGATTAGACGGTAGGTTTCAGCTTTTGTCACATGGCGGTGCATCTTTTCCAACATATTATCACTAATATGTTGCAATGCAATATCCATGTATTTACATACATTGGAACGCTCACGCATCACACGAAATAAATCTATCGGAAAATGTGCCGGATAAGCATAATGCAGACGTATCCACTCTACACCCGGTATTTCAGAAATACGTTCGATGAGTTCGGGTAACCTTTGTTTTTTATACAAATCTACTCCATAATAAGTCAGCTCCTGTGCAATAACCTGGAATTCTTTCACACCACGGGCAACCAAATACCTCACCTCATCCAGAATTTCTTCCATTGGGCGTGATACATGTTTTCCGGTAATAATAGGAATGGCACAATAAGAACATTTACGGTCACATCCTTCTGATATTTTCAGATAAGCATAGTGTTTGGGAGTAGTCAAAGTACGCTCTATATGGAGTTCTTCATGATAGGCTTTACCTAAATCCTGAAGCAATTCTTTCCAATTGAATTTACCGTAAAATCTGTCAACCTGCGGAATTTCGATAGCCAACTCCTTTAGATAACGTTCCGAAAGGCATCCCATCACATAGAGTTTTTCTAGTGTTCCCTCCTCTTTGGCCTGTGCAAATTCTAAAATCATATTGATGGATTCTTCCTTTGCATCGCCAATGAAACCGCAAGTATTGATAACGGCAATTTGTCCTTTGGGACGTTCGGCATCATGAGTAACGTGATAACCGGCTTCTTCCAACTGACGTATCAGATGCTCAGAATCCACTAAATTTTTAGAACATCCTAAAGTAATGATATCTATTGTTTTCTTTCTCATGTATTTTCTCCAAACAGTGAATCGACAAATTCCTTTTTACGGAATACTTGCAAATCTTCCATACCCTCACCCAAACCAATATATTTTACTGGAATTTTGAATTGATCGGAAATGCCGATGACAACACCGCCTTTCGCTGTACCATCGAGTTTGGTTACCGCCATTGCCGTGACTTCGGTAGCTAATGTGAATTGCTTAGCCTGCTCAAAAGCATTTTGCCCAGTAGAACCGTCCAAAACAAGTAATACTTCGTTCGGTGCATCCGGTACGATTTTCTTCATTACGTTCTTTATTTTTGTGAGCTCGTTCATCAAGCCTACTTTATTATGAAGACGTCCGGCGGTATCTATAATTACCACATCGGCATTATTGGCTACGGCAGAGCTTAGTGTATCAAAAGCTACAGAAGCAGGATCGGCTCCCATTTTTTGTTTTACTACAGGCACACCTACCCGCTCGCCCCAAATCATCAATTGTTCCACAGCAGCGGCACGGAAGGTATCCGCCGCCCCTAAATAAACGGATTTACCAGCTTTTTTGAATTGATATGCCAATTTGCCAATTGTAGTAGTCTTACCTACCCCGTTCACACCAACTACCATGATAACGTAAGGTTTCTTCATAATGGGAGCTTCAAAGTCATCCACATCATCCGAATTGTTTTCCGTGAGTAAAGCAGCGATTTCATCGCGCAAAATTGTGTTCAACTCCTGCGCATTCATGTATTTCTCTGAAGCGGCACGCTTTTCAATGCGTTCAATTATTTTCAATGTTGTTTCTACACCTACATCAGAAGTTATCAGTACTTCTTCGAGATTATCCAACACTTCATCGTCTACCTTCGATTTTCCAGCCACGGCACGGGCTATCTTACCGAATACACTTTCTTTGGTCTTAGATAATCCTTTATCTAACGTTTCCTTCTTTTCCTTGGAGAAAAAACTAAAAAATCCCATATTCTTATTGTTTGTACAATGCTTTTTACGTATAAATAGTACGACCTATTCTCGCTTTTCTGCAAAGATATAACAAATCCCCTTACCGGACTACCGATAAGGGGATTTTTTTATAAATTATCAGCGCCTTACGGTCGCTATGTTAATCTTATTTCTTGAAAAAGTCTTGTACTTTTTCGTTAGGAACCATTTGTTCATCGAAGATGTAAGCACCTGTCTTCGGAGACTTAACCATCTTGATAACCTTGGTATAAGCACGACCTTCTTTAGAACCTTCGTGCAAACTTGCTACTGTTTTCTTTGCCATGGGGTTATACTCTTATTATTTAATTTCCTTATGTACTGTTACTCTCTTCAAGATCGGGTTGTATTTCTTCAACTCCAATCTTTCGGTAGTGTTCTTTCTGTTCTTCGTCGTAATATAACGAGAAGTTCCCGGCATACCGCTATCTTTGTGTTCTGTGCATTCCAGAATCACCTGTACTCTGTTACCTTTTGCTTTCTTTGCCATAATTCAGTATCTCCTCTACGTTTAACCAATTACTTTAATGGTTTTCCAATCACAATAACCTTTAGCTACTGCATCATTCAAAGCAGCGTCCAGTCCTTTTTTATTAATAATACGTAAACCAGCAGCACACAGGCTCAGGCTGATCCAGCAATCTTGCTCTACATAGTAGAACTTCTTGTTAAACAAGTTCAAATCAAAGGTTCTCTTAGTTCTTCTCTTTGAGTGTGAAACATTGTTGCCAATCATGGCTTTCTTTCCGGTAATTTGACAAATCTTCGACATTTCTATCTTTATTTTATAGTTTTTATCTATACTTCTTTCAAACAGAGCGCAAAGTAAGTACTTTTATCGTTACCAAACAAGTTTTTCCTAAAATAATTCACTGTAGGATAGCAATTTTTCCTCATTTTAGTATGTCAAGAAGTAATAAAAGAGCATTTTGGATAGCTTTTTGAACATTTCCCGCTCTTCCGCAGTCTCCTTCCTGTTTCATAGTGACAATTTCATTTTTATAGGCAGCAGCTATCCAGACAGTTCCTACCGGCTTCTCGGGAGTTCCTCCTCCGGGACCCGCAATTCCCGATGTCGCTACCGCGCAATCTGTTTTCAGCGTTTTCATCGCACCTTTCACCATCTCAGTTACGGTTTCACGGCTCACGGCTCCATATTTTTCCAAGGTATCGGCAGAGACATGAAGCAGAGACATCTTTACTTCGTTGGAATATGCTACGATACCACCATTAAAGTATTCCGAACTACCCGGAACGGACGTTATCAAAGTAGCGATCCCGCCACCTGTACAACTTTCTGCGGTGGAAAGGGAGAAATTCTTTGTTTTCAACAATATTCCTATTTCCTCTTCCGGTTTCATACCTTATTATATTATATGGCCTTATTTTTATAAACTAACGCGCGAATAAGCAGGTGCCTCCATTGGACAGAATTCTTTATCCAAATACTTGAAATATCCTGTAATAGCAATCATTGCAGCATTGTCGGTTGTATAGCTGAATTTAGGAATAAAGATATTCCAACCATATTTTTCGGCATGTTCTCGGAATGCATTACGCAAACCATTATTGGCAGAAACACCACCGGCAACCGCTATTTCATTGATTTTATATTGCTTGGCAGCTTTGCGTAACTTATCCATTAAAATATCTACAATTGTAGCCTCCAATGAAGCGGCTAAATCCACCTTATGATGCTCGATGAAATCAGGATCATCCTTCATCCAATCACGTAGAGAATAGAGAAAGGAAGTCTTCAATCCGCTGAAGCTGTAATCCAACCCCGGAATATGAGGTTTACTGAATGTAAAAGCTTTCGGATTTCCCTGACGTGCCAGCTTATCTATGATTGGTCCCCCTGGATATCCCAGTCCCATTACTTTGGAGCATTTATCAATGGCTTCGCCTGCGGCATCATCAATCGTTTGCCCTAAAATCTCCATATCATTATAAGCCTTAACCAGAATAATCTGCGAATTTCCACCGGAAACCAGCAAACAAAGGAATGGAAAATCGGGCTGTCTATTCTCTTCGTCTTTTGCTTTAATAAAATGAGCTAACACATGACCTGTCAAGTGATTAACGTCTATCATTGGAATACCCAAAGAACGTGCAAATCCCTTAGCGAACGATACTCCTACCAATAGAGACCCCATCAATCCGGGACCACGTGTAAAGGCTATTGCACTTAATTCTTCTTTTGTCACTCCGGCACGTTTCAATGCTTCGTGTACTACCGGAACAATATTTTGTTGATGTGCACGGGAAGCCAGTTCAGGTACTACCCCACCATATGCTTCATGAACAGCCTGGCTGGCCACTACATTCGAAAGCAGATAACCATCTTTGATGACCGCTGCTGAAGTGTCATCACAGGAGGATTCTATTCCTAAGATTATTGTACTCATAGTGTTTATTTACGTTTAAACGCTGCAAAAGTAGTGATAAAAGTAGTATCGATAACGTATTATTTCATATTTTTGTTGGCTAAATAAAATTAATCGCCTATCAGAACGCTGAAAAAGACAGTACGTTGGGTACTCGGTATAGTATTGGGACTATATATCGGGACTATTTTATTGTTGAACATTCCATATGTCCAACAGCAAATGTCTGCACTTGTCGCCAAAGAATTGAGTTCTATATTAGGTAGTAAACTCAGTATCGGAAGAATAAATATAGGCTTGTTGAACCGCATCATCATTGATGATTTATTATTAGACGACCAATCCGGCAAAGAGTTGTTGAAGGTATCCCGCTTGTCTGCCAAATTCGACATTATTCCCCTGTTCAACGGAAAAATATCTATCAGTAATGTGCAGTTGTTCAGTTTTAATGCCAATCTGGAGAAAGAAACTCCAGACGCTAAATCCAATTTTCAGTTTGTACTCGATGCTTTTGCTTCCAAAGATTCCGTTAAGAAAAAGAGTAATCTGGATTTGCGTGTTAATTCTTTGTTGATACGTCGTGGGAGGGTGTCATATGATATACGGTCCGAACAGGAAACCCCGGGAAAGTTCAATCCTAAACATATCCGTTTATCCAATATTCTCGCTAATATTTCTTTGAAAGCCCTGCAAAGCGATTCCATCAATGCCGCTATCAAGCGCATGAGTATCGAAGAGGAACATTCCGGTTTTGAATTGAAAAAACTAAGTCTCAAAGTAGTTGCCAATGACCGGAAAATGCGGATTGAAAATTTTGCAATCGATCTTCCTAACACCTCTTTGGAGGCAGACACTATCCGCATGGAATACGACAGTCTGGGAGCTTTCGGTAATTTTGCCAGGGATGTTCGTTTTTCGTTTCATATACTTCCTTCCGAGGTCGTTTTGCGAGATTTATCAGCCTTTGTTCCTGCTTTTAAGCCGTTTAAAGAGAAAATAAAACTGGAAGTGGAGACAAACGGAACCATTAACCGACTGAATTGTCCGCAGTTGTTGATATCTGCCGGAAAACACTTCCTGCTGAAGGGAGATGTATCCTTGCAGGATCTTTCTCATCCGCAAGATGCCTTTATTTATGGCAATTTATCTAACCTTTATGCCGATCAGGAAGGCATTGCGTTTTTTGTACGTAATTTGAGTAACGATTATAAAGGAGTTCCCCCGGTCTTACAGCATTTGGGTACTGTTGCTTTTCGTGGTGAGATATCCGGATATTTCACCGATCTTGTCACCTACGGTGAAGTGCGTACCGATATCGGTTCTTTAAAAACCGACATAAAGCTAAGTTCCGACAAGGAGAAAGGTTATTTTTCCTACTCTGGTGCTATAAAAACTACCGAATTTTCGTTAGGCGAACTGTTGGGTAATGATAAATTAGGAAAAGTTACCTTTAATATGGATGTCAAGGGCAATCATTATGAAAAGAAATACCCGTCCATCCTTATGAAAGGATTGGTCGCATCCATAGATTATAGTGATTATACTTACGAGAACATTACTTTGGATGGAGAATACAAACAAGGTGGATTTAATGGGAAAATAGCATTGGATGATGAAAACGTTTCGTTGGAAATGAATGGCACTATCAATACTGCCACTCAGGTACCTACTTTTAATTTCCGTGCCAACCTGGAGCATTTCCGTCCGCATAACCTCCATTTATCACCTAAATATGAGGATACGGAAATATCAGTTCAAGTAACCGCCGATTTCACCGGAGGTTCTATTGACGACATGAATGGTGAAATCAATATAGACAGTTTACAGTTCATTTCACCGGATAAGAACTATTTCATGGATAATCTTCAAATAGCGGCCATTCAGAAAGACAAACAACATAAGTTGCTGACAGTCAATTCCGGATTTCTGAAAGGTAGTATTGAAGGAGATTATTCCTATCAAACACTTCCCGGTAGCGTACTCAATATCATGCGCCGTTATGTTCCAGCTTTGATATTGCCGGGCAAAAAGCCTCAGGAAACAGAAAACAACTTCCATTTCGACCTGCATATTTTCGATACGGAACTACTGTCTACAGTCTTCCAAATACCTGTGAAAGTGTATACCCACTCTATTTTAAAAGGTTACTTCAATGACAAAGCTCAGCGATTACGGGTTGAAGGCTATTTCCCTCACCTGAGTTATGGAGAGAAATTTATTGAATCGGGCATGCTTCTATGCGAGAATCCCGGCGAACAGTTCCAGGCACGGGTTCGTTTCACTAATCGCAAAGTGAATGGAGCTGTAAACGTGGCATTAGAAGCACAAGCCAAGGACGACCATATCCAGACTGTGTTGAACTGGGGTAACAGCAGTTCTGTAACCTATAGCGGAAAATTAGCAACCGTTACACAGTTCATCCGTGTTAAGGAGAATATAGCCGACGGTAACAAACGTTCCTCTCATAAAAAACAAAAAGAGAAATCCTCTTTAAAAACGATAGTCGATGTCCAGCCTACCCATATTATTCTTAATGATACACTCTGGCAGATACATCCTTCACAAATAGTAGTAGATTCGGGAAAAATACATATCAATAACTTCTATTTCAGCCATAAGGAGCGCCATCTTCGCATCAATGGGATTGTATCCGATCAGCCTCAGGATACAGTACGTCTAAACTTACAGGATATTAATATCGGTTATGTATTTGACATAGCCAACCTTGGTGTAAACTTTAAGGGCGAAGCCACCGGTCCGGCTTATGCCAGTGGTGTCTTGAAAAAGCCGGTGATGAGTACGGACCTGTTCATTCGTAATCTCGGGTTGAATGATGGTCTGCTTGGCGATGCCAATATTCATGGAGAATGGCATCACGACGTGAAAGGTATTTATCTGGATGCCCATATCCGCGAGAAAGACATCGCCAAGAGTCATGTGTACGGATATGTCTACCCCATAAAACCCACCAGTGCGCTTGATTTACAAATAGAAGCGGACAATACGAACCTGAAGTTCATACATCATTATATGCGTAGTATCACTCCCGAATTCAGCGGGCGTGCCACCGGGCATGTACATTTCTATGGTAAGTTTAAGGCACTCACCATGGAAGGGCGTGTATTGGGTGATGCATCGTTAAAAGTAGATGTACTCAACACTACATTTTCTTTGAAAGATAGTATCCTTATTCAGCCGGACGGACTGACATTCCGCAACAATCGCATTTTCGACACACGTGGATATCAAGGTAAGATGAACGGTTATCTGCATTACCAGCATTTCAAAAATCTGGAATACCGTTTCCAGTTCGATGTTAACAATATGTTGGTAATGAATACCAAAGAATCTCTTGACTATCCTTTCTACGGTACCGTATACGGTACAGGCAATGCAACAATTGCCGGAAATGCAGCCGACGGTGTCAATATCGATGTGGCAATGACTACCAATCGTAATACCAACTTCGTATACATGAAAGAAGGTGTTGCGTCTGCCGTCAGCAACCAGTTCATCCGGTTTGTAGATAAAACTCCGCGCCGTGCCATACAAGATTCTATCCTTCTCATTTCCGATTTTGAACAAGCCCAAAAAGAGATGGTAGAGAAAGAAAGTGATACGGATATTCGTCTGAACCTCCTTATCGATGCTACCCCCGATGCTACGATGAAAATCATTATGGATCCCATCGCAGGCGATTATATCAGCGGAAAAGGCTCCGGAAATATCCGTACTGAATTTTATAATAAGGGAGATGTCAAGATGTTCGGTAATTACCGCATCAGTCAAGGAATTTATAAGTTCAGCCTTCAGGAAGTCATTCGTAAGGACTTTACCATCAAAGATGGAAGTTATATCAATTTCAATGGTCCTCCTCTTGATGCCACGCTTGATATACGGGCAAGTTATCTTGTCAGTTCCGCTTCGCTGAACGATTTGGTACCCAATGCCGGCAATTATGTCGACCAAACCAATATCAAGGTGAATTGCATCATGGATTTGACGGGACAACTCACTTCTCCGGCCGTAAAACTGAGTATCGAGTTGCCCAATGAACGCGATGAAGTGCAAGCATTGATACGTAACTATATTCCTACAGAAGAACAGATGAATATGCAGATACTCTATTTGCTGGGTATCGGCAAATTCTACACTCCCGAGAATGTAGATGTCACAGGCAACTCCAATATGATGTCGAGCGTGCTGTCTTCCACCCTTTCAGGACAATTGAATAATGCCCTTTCGCATATCATCGACAGCAACAATTGGAACATAGGCACCAACTTCAGTACGGGAGAAAAAGGCTGGACAGATGTAGAATTTGAAACCATGCTCTCTGGGCAGTTACTGAACAATCGTCTGCTCATCAACGGCAACTTCGGTTATCGAGACAACCCGATTGCCAATACTAATTTCGTGGGAGACTTTCAGGCCGAATGGTTGGTAAACCGTTCTGGAGATATCCGCCTGAAAGCTTATAACGAAACGAATGACCGTTATTATACCAAGACTAATCTTACCACCCAAGGCATCGGTATTGTTTTCAAGAAAGACTTCAATAAATGGAACGAGTTGCTCTTCTGGAACAAATGGAAACTGAAGAGATTGAAGAAAATTCAGGAAAAAAAGGAAGCGGCCTCCACTGATAGCATCCCCCAGGAATAGATTTAAGTAAAAAAGGGAGATACAGTCTTTTTCAACCATATCCCCCTGATATTATAAAATATATATGTCTGTCTTTATTAATAAGAGCGTGCAAATATCACACGGCAAGCCGACGGTTTACCTGTAACCATACATTTACCCGGTTCTTTGTCACCCGGCACGAAGGAGTCAAAAGGAATACAGCGAATGGTAGCTTTTGTTTCCTCCTTGATCTTTTCTTCAGTTTCCGTTGTTCCATCCCAGTGAGCCAGAATAAAACCACCTTCTTCGATCTTTTCCTTGAACTCGTCATAACTGTCCACTGATGTAATACGGTTATTACGATAAGTAAGCGCCTTCTTGTAGATATTTGCCTGGATCTCTTCAAGCAAATCTTTTACGTATTCCTCGATACCTTCGCAAGAACGTGTTTCCTTCTCCAACGTATCGCGACGCATCACTTCCATCGTATTGTTTTCCAAGTCACGGCCACCCATTACAAGGCGTACAGGTACCCCCTTCACTTCATAATCGGCAAACTTGAATCCCGGACGCTTATTATCGGCATTGTCATACTTCACGGAGATACCCAGCGATTTCAACTTGGCAACAATACCCGCTACCTTTTCGTCAATCTTAGCCAGCATTTCCGCATTCTTATAGATAGGTACGATAACCACCTGTATCGGAGCCAGATGCGGCGGCAATACCAGACCATTGTCATCAGAATGCGTCATGATAAGCGCTCCCATCAAGCGGGTAGATACTCCCCACGAAGTAGCCCATACATATTCCATCTTATTCTCCTTGTTTACAAACTGCACATCGAATGCCTTGGCAAAGTTCTGTCCCAAGAAGTGGGAAGTACCACTCTGCAGAGCCTTACCATCCTGCATCATAGCTTCAATGGTATAAGTGTTGAGTGCACCGGCAAAACGTTCGTTGGCGGATTTTACACCTCTGATAACGGGCACCGCCATATACTTCTCAGCGAAATCGCTGTATACATTCAACATTCTTACAGCTTCCTCTTCAGCTTCCTCACGGGTAGCATGGGCGGTATGTCCTTCCTGCCACAAAAACTCAGCCGTACGTAAGAACAAACGGGTACGCATTTCCCAACGGAACACGTTAGCCCACTGGTTGCACAAGATAGGCAGGTCACGGTAAGAATTGATCCAGTTCTTATAAGTATTCCAAATAATAGTCTCCGAGGTCGGCCGTATAATCAGTTCCTCTTCCAGTTTTGCGGCAGGATCCACCACAACTCCCCCCCCATTCGGATCATTTTTCAAACGATAATGCGTCACTACAGCACACTCTTTGGCAAAACCTTCTACATGTTCCGCCTCACGGCTCAGAAATGATTTTGGAATAAGTAACGGGAAATAAGCATTCACATGTCCTGTTTCCTTGAACATATCGTCCAACTGACGTTGCATTTTCTCCCATATAGCGTATCCGTAAGGCTTGATAACCATACAACCACGCACAGCCGACTGCTCTGCCAAATCGGCCTTCACCACCAATTCGTTATACCACTGAGAATAGTTCTCACTACGTTTGGTAAGGTCTTTCAATTCTACTGCCATTCTATTTCGTATTTTAAAGTTTTCTATTCGGGTTCATTAAACGAAGTGCAAAAGTACAAATTTCTGTGCTAAAAGTGTTTATTATATAATCACTATTTTTGTGTGGATACATATAAATAATTTGTACTTACACTTTAATTTATAAATAATAAAGCAGCCGGAATTACTCAAACTGAGCAATCCCGGCTGCCGCCTAAAGCAAAATAACCGCTGTTACCTGTCGTTTATTATAAAAATGTCACTCTAAATTTGTAGAGGAGTCTCTTCTCTTACATACCACTGCTGGTGCCCCCAATTCTTCTCGTTCTAATACATCAATGATCCCCTCCTGTTCCAATTCGAAAAGTGCAGGATATACCCGTAGCTTGTCGGCACCGGAATTTTGAATGATATCCTCTACATTTATCCTATTAGGAAAAGACTGGATATAGCTGATAATCTTTTGAGTATCTAAAAGTTTATAATTGATTTCCATACTATTTTAATATTTCCACGATACGTTTACATGCCAGTCCATCCCCATAAGGATTTACAGCTTTGCTCATCTTGTCATAATAATCTTGATTATCCAACAAAGCAGAAACCTCACTTACTATTTTCTCATAGTTTGTTCCAACTAATTTTACTGTGCCGGCTTCAAGTGCCTCCGGACGTTCTGTGGTATCACGCATTACAAGAACGGGTTTACCAAGACCAGGTGCTTCCTCCTGTATACCACCACTATCTGTTAAAACAATTGTAGCCTTTTCCATTAAATACACAAAAGATAAATATTCTAATGGTTCAATGAAAAACATATTATCAAGTCCTGACAAATTTTCTCCGAATACTTCATGAATAGGACGACGTACATTCGGATTCAAATGCATCGGATATACAAAATCTACTTCAGGATATTTCTTAGCCAATCTTTTAATAGCATGGCATATAGAGATAAAACCATTACCAAAGTTTTCTCGTCTATGTCCAGTAATAAGAACTATTTTTTTTCCTTTAATCGAACGATTTATATCATATCCTGATTTTTTTAGTATTTGTTCTAATTTTATATCTAGCGATTTATCATTTTTGATTTTATCTACCACCATATAAAGAGTATCAATAACCGTATTACCGGTTACGAAAAGAAACTTCTCCACTACTCCCTCGTTTTGAAGATTTTGGCGGCTGAGTGGTGTAGGTGAAAAATGATACGTGGCAATGCGTCCCGTTATGAGACGGTTCATTTCTTCGGGCCACGGACTATATATATTGTGTGTACGTAAACCTGCCTCCACATGTCCCACGGGGATTTGTTGATAGAAAGCAGCCAAGGCGGATGCTGTGGAAGTTGTAGTATCACCATGCACTAGCACGACATCGGGCTGTACCTTTTTTAATACGTCGCGCATGCCTGTCAATACACGGGCAGTGACGTCATAGAGATCCTGTCCCTGTTTCATGATGTTCAAGTCATAGTCCGGTGTGATGTCGAATATCTGTAATACTTGGTCGAGCATCTCGCGATGCTGTCCCGTGACGCATACAATGGTCTTGAACTCTTCCGGATATTTTTGGAACTCTTTTACCAAAGGAGCCATTTTGATAGCTTCCGGACGAGTACCGAAAACGAGCATTATTTTTTTCATATTCTTCTATATTTAATTACTTTAGCTGGATTTCCACCTACAATCGCATAATCGGGTACAGACTTTGTGACAACAGCTCCAGCTGCTATAATAGCCCCTTTACCTATTGTCTTGACATTCCCCAAAATTGTAACTCTTGTACCAATCCAAACATCATCACATATTATTAATTCAGATTTACCAATATTCCCTTGTTTTGCCATCGGAATGTCTGTTTTTTCAAATACATGTCCACCACCCATGATCATTACATCCGGTCCCATCATTACGTAATCTCCTATGCACAAGTATGTGTTGTGTATTTTTAGGTTTTCACCTAATGCAGAATAGTTTCCCATGGATATATCACTGCCTGTTCCCAAATAGACATGTCGCTGAATGTTGCAACAATGCCCCATTTTACGCAAAAGAAATTTACATGAAATTTCCCTGATCCACTTGGAAAATTTCCCAACAACAGGTAAACTTGATGACGGAAGATGATAGGCGATCAGGTAATAGAAGAGCAAATACCCCCCCCCTAATAAATTTATTCAGACAAGCAAACATTAAAGATGTTTTTATATATATTTCAGAAATCTAAAAGTGTTGGCGAAACGTTTCAAACGGGCTATGCTCGGTTCTTTTAAGAATCTGTAAAATCCTTCAAGACACATTTTTTGTATCCATTTAGGTGCCCGTTGAATTTTGTTAGAGAAGACTTCCATTGTACCGCCACATCCCACTGCAATTTCAATCCCCAATCGTTCCAAATCTTTGCGATTTTCGTCAATCCAATATTCTTGTTTCGGCATCCCTAAACCAACGAATAAATAATGAGGCTTGAAATTCGATATATACATCAATATTTGCTTGTTTCGTTCTTTCGGAAAAGGATATGGTATAAATCCCGTGACAAAACCAGCAGCCTCAATTCCCATATCCTGCATTTTCTTAACAGAACCTGCATTTGAATCTGGATAGCCACCTAATAAAAATATACGTTTATTATGCTCTTTGGCATAGGCACATACATCATAAATAAAATCAGCTCCGGAAATCTTCTCAAATGATTTTTTTTTGTTTTGCCTGCAAGCTATCAGATATGGTAGTTGCCCGTCAAAAGTCGCAATATTATCATCAATTATTCGATGTAAGCGCTCATTCTTTTGGGCTTCTATAATGAATTCCGCACCAACAGTTATTATTTGTATCATCTGTTTTTTAGACATTTCAAATATCTGTTGACGTACTAAGCCTTTGAATTTCAAATTACAAAATTGGATTTCCATTATTATAAACTATAATATTTATGAAAGAAGAGAAATATAAAGTTTCTCTATTTGTTTTTCTATATAATCTGGATAATACGATTTGCTTACTTCGTATCCGTTATTACCAAGCCTCATTCGTTCTTCGGGATTGTCTGCCAGTTGCATTATTGCCTGATAAAGTTGTTTCTTGTTTCCTGGGGCAATCAATATCCCGTTTCTACCATTATGTACTATTTCAGGAATACCTCCTACATGTGATGCTATTACAGGAATTCTATAAGACATGGCTTCCAAAATGGCAATACCCAATGCCTCAGTATAAGAAGGTTGCAAATAGATATCAGTATCTAACAACAAGCGTTCTTTTTCTTCTCCAACAATCCATCCACAGAAGTCGACCTTGCTTCCAAGACCTAAATCGTTTACCATTAACAGGAATTTATCCACTTCCCCATTCCCTCCCACAATTAATTGTAGATTATCTGGAAGTGATGCTTTATACTCATATAGCATTTCTAAAATGTCATAAATACCTTTATTATCGCACAGTTTCCCAAAAAACAACAAATTCAGGTTAGACTTCTTACGAGGAGTATAGCTTATCGGAAGGTCTATTGGGTTCCCAATTGTAGTTACATTAGTAAAACCTTCTTCCCTCAGGAACGATTCCCACACTTTAGCTATCGTTATAACACGATCTACCCGATGAAAAATAAAAGAAAGCATACGTGGATTGGCTCGATAGAACTCCGCCAAACTCCCGGAGTGTATATGTAAAACTATCTTTTTATGAAACAGATATGCCAGCATTACAAAAAGACTTTCACGATAAAATGTAAAACCGGAGGCTGTATGTACATGAACTATATGTATCCCTGATAAACAACAAAATCTAATCATACGAAAAAGCCCCGTTATCAATATTCCGATTTTACGTAGCACAGACTCCTTTCCATTCAACGGGATACGTACTGTTGAAATAAAATTGAACGGATTAAAAAACTGAGAATAAGTATTTAATAATTTGGCAATTCCTCCGCTCGGATAACGATAATCAGGACCAATAGTTAAAATTTTATTTGAGATTTTTTCTTGAATCATAGTTAATTAATTTCAAAGTCCTTAACCCCTCTAATAAAGCTTCAGGTTAAAAATCAACATTATCATTGAAGTACAAATACAGTATACTTCCACAATCCATTTTTTACGAAACTGTATACCTTCCACCATTAATATAAAGAATGCTGGCATAATGATATAGCTATATCTGTAATTCACATAATGTCCGGAAACAATTAATAAAAGTACCGTAAACAAATAGATACTAATCAAAGGATAATATTTCGTCTGCTTATTTTTGATAAAACAAATACAACTCAACAGCCCAAATATAGACAACGAAAACTTTAGGATTGTATATGTTATCATAATCAATACTTGGGGCGTTTCCATATTAAAAAATTTGGGTAAAGGACCTAAAAATGCAAGCAGCCAATAAATATACATTCCCAATCCTGACGGTGCATTCTCTGAGGTATTTAATATGGCATAATATATTTCGGGGAACTGATAAACCAACAAACTCGTAAAGAAAAGGCATAGGACTATTGCAGCCACACACATCCACGCAAATAGACGGTTATATATGTATGGGAAAATACAATATCCTAAGTATATTATGACAAAAAAGAATGTCATATATGGTCTGAAAAAATAAGTCGAAGCAATTGATACCCAAAACAAAATGTGATTATATGGCTTACGCTTACATTTATATATATAAAACAATGACAATGTGCACAAAAGTGTAAAAAGTGTTTCTTTCAGGCCTGAAACATTTAAATATGTCGAACAAAGATTTAATCCCCATAACAATGAAATTAAATGTGCTTTATAAGTATCGTTCACTATATTTACCGACAAATTGTATACCAACAAAGTAGTAAACCACTGGATTATGCAATTTACTAAAATCAAAATCCGCATGGAAGTCAGCGTATCTCCGCCTATCCAATAAATATATTTTAAGAATACAGGCCAACCATAATCGGATAAATCAGAAAATGTATTTCCTATTTCCACTAATGCCCCTTCAAAATCAAGATTTTTAGTTTTATTGGCTAAATCCGAATATAAAACGCTGTCAACTGCATTGTACCCCAATAAATCATTTGTATAATAAAGAAAGAAAAAATGAAGGGAAAACGATAATATAAGCTGAAAAAGGAAAACCCACAGTAACATTTGATTTTTCTTCAGCATCAGCCCTATTTTGAGCGAGATACTCCAAAATACGATAGAAAAAAGCTGCCAGAATATTACTCCCCAATCATAAGTACCGTTCGAAAAGAAAGTTACAAGAAATACAATGATAAAAGTAATTACATAGAAAACTTGTAAATACTTAATTAAATAAGTATCTCTATCTTGTCGCAAATGGCACGCTTCACCATATTGTTCAAAAATAAAATTCATAAACTATAACAATTGAGTATATATTTTTTGATATTGCCAAGCTATTTTTTCTATTGAATATTTTTCCGCATTACAGAGACCTTTTTGTATTAAGTCATCACATACTTCTTTATGACTTAACAAAAAATTGAAAGCCGCTTTAATCTCCACGACACTATGAGGATCTACATAATAAGCAGCCTCTTGTGCAACTTCGGGAATAGCTCCAACTTTACTTGTCAGAATAGGCCTTCCTACAGCATTAGCTTCTATGACAGGCATACCGAATCCCTCATAAAGAGAAGGGAAACTTACAATAGTACATTGTTTATATAATTCAACAATTCTACTGAAAGGAACGTCAAACTCGTTGTAATAGTCAATTTTGTATTTACGTAATAAAGTCAACTGTACAGATGACAATCTTCCGACTATGAACAGTTGGCACTTAATGTCACTCAATGCTTCAATTACCCGTTCCAAATTCTTGCGGCTTCCTGTGCCGATATGTAATATCAGCGGTATTTCAGTGATGCTTTGTTCCGTTCTTTTAAAAACAGGATTATATGGATTAGGAATTATCGTCAGCTTTTTTTTGACTTTTGGAAATTCAGATAATACTTCATTATATGTGCTACTTGATATACAAGTTATAACATCGCAGAAAAGCATAGGCAGATATCTCAACAGATACTTTTTAATCCATCTTTTCGTCTTTGACCTCGTATAAAAATCAGTACCTACATCATGCCAGGTCACAATTTTCTTACCTGTACAAAATGGTATCAGATATGTATCTGAAGAAGAAAAAAAGTGATTAATGTCAGATGAATTTCTTCTGACAAACAAGATGTTTTTTAAAATTCCTTTCAAAGAAGTTCCATATTCTGGAAGTTCCAGCAATTTTAAATCCGGAATTGCGGCAACAAGATTAAAGGCAATCTCTTCTATGCTGTTTTCTCCCTGCATCTTTTTACGTAGAAACAAAACTTTACCCATTTTTATATAGATGTTACTTTTAAGAAATCAGGTATTGTAATTAGTAGTTTCAAAATTCGTTTGATTTATAACTAATTAGTATACCTTTTTCATTAAATGCATAATCATTTGCGCTTGTTACTGCTTAATAAATACAACAGTGTGTCCTGTAAACTTAAAGGCAGGCAAAATATGCATTTTATTAGTTTATCCTTAAGAGACTTCGGTTGAAAATTTCTTTTAAAATATTCATCAAGATTACTTCCTTTTAAGACGGATATCCTGTCATTCTTTGAAATATGCATCAAATAAGTGGTACATACAGCCTTGAAATGAATATAACAGATGAATGTTCGAATAGATGCAAGATAAGAATTATCGTGTATAGAGAAATGTAGCAATACTTTTTCCAGCAAACTGCGCAATTGAAAATAGGCATTCTGTAACTTATCATAAGGATGTATTCTATGTACTAAACTCCCTGGATTACTGTAATAATTATATCGTGCTCCTGATATTGACCAAATGTTGTTTATCTGCAACAAATATGTGAAATAAAAAATATGATCCTCATGATATGACATTCCCGTATCGAATCTGATCCCTTCATTTTGTATTATTTCCTTACAATAAAGTTTATTACATGGGCCTCCTTCATGCAAGAAAGCGAAATTATGAAAATTGTCATATTGTGACAAGCTAATCATATCCATCTTTATCAGTGGAAATTCCACTCGCCTAATCAATTTCTCACCCGTACTGTTCACATAGTTCAAACCTTGCATCACAAGACAAGAAGAATCCGGATTACCTAAGCTAAAGAAAGAAGCTAAATAATCCTTTTCTACGCTATCATCCGGATCAACAAAGCAAACCCACTTTCCTTTTGCTAAGTCCAATCCTGCATTTCGTGCTGAGCTGACACCTCCATTGGGTTGATGAATTACTTTCACACGCAAATCTTTTGAAGCATATTCATCACAAATCCGGGCACTACCATCCGGGCTGCCATCATCAATAAGTATGATTTCAAAATCCTCGAATGTCTGTACAAGGAGACTATCCACACAGCGGCAAATATACTTTTCCACCTTATAGACAGGAATTATGATAGATATAACCGGAGTATTCATTTCATTACTTTTTTCTTAATACATATTTTAATTTTTCCACAACAAACGACAGCTCATTTTTTGAAATACCTAAAAGTACTACACTCAAAAGAACAGAAAAAGCGGCGGCTGATACTATGACAATGAACGAGCTGAAAGTTCCTTCGGATAAATTTCTTTTCAAAAAATAAGGAATTATCCATACCACTGCACTAACTTTAAAAATCGGCCACATGATTTGGGTATAATAATATCGTATAGCCAATCTTATTTTAGGAAAAACAATCCATATACGTATCAGTTGAGTGATAACTTCTATAATCAGATAAGTGAAAAAGACAGCGATGGCACCGACATTGAAATATTTTAATAGAACATATGATACCGGTACTACAGACAATAAAATAGTGCCCTCTATCATTTGGAATTTTTTCAAATCACCCGTTGCGTGAATACCTATTAATACGGAACCATTCAATGATGTATTCAATGCAACTACAAGCATAAACTGCACAAATTCCACTGTATACGGAGGTACATCTACCAACCAAATTTTTAAAATATAATCAGCTTGTGAAATTATAGGCACTGCGATAAGAAGCGTCAAATAGAATGAATATCGAGTTGAAAATAATATCAGTTGATGCATATGGCTTAAATCATCCTGTGCATAAGACTTGATGATTTGCGGTCTTACCGCCATTAAAAAATTAGAGCAAAATTGATTACAAGCGCTCTGCACCTGCAAAGCTATGCCATAAGCCGCATTAACTATCGGTCCGAAAAACAGATTAAAAAGAATATTTATACCTTGTGTAGAGCCGACAATCGCCAAATTACCATTCATTGTCCAAGCTGAATACATTAAAATCGACTTCATACCGTCTACTTTAAATCTTAAGTGGTAATGACTTTCGCTAAAATGCTTCTTGCAATAAATGGTATAAAGTATGCGAATAAAAACCTGGACGGTTACAGTCAATATCGCATATATAACCAATCTGTCAATTGGCAATACAAACAGTACGAACACACTGAATAACTTTAAAACAGCTTCGATTACAGATATAAGAGCAAAGGCATTCATCTTTTCGTGAGCTATGATAAGGGCATTGAAAGGAGAACTAACCAACATGATGATTGAGGAAAGAACAGTACTTTGATATACCCAAAAAGCAGCAGTTAAACGTTCGTCCGGAATGACTAATTTATTCATTACAAACCATAAACCAGCCGTTTCAGCTAATATCACCACAACAGCTGCTATAATATAATGAGTTGTCATTATGCTATTAAATATTTCTTGGCTCTTTATTTTATCTCCTTCCCCCAAAGAGTAAATTATAAAACGTGAAGAAGCACCGCTCAATGAGGCATTGATAAAACCGAACATTGAAACAATTCCTCCAACTATATTATATATGCCATAATCTTCTACCCCTAATGCTTCAAGTATTATTCGGGAAGTATAAAGCGACACAGCCATTATAAATATCATGCGCACATAGAGGAATGCCGTGTTTTTAACAATACGTTTATTATTTGATGATATATCAGCCATGATGATTATAGTAATCGAATTTATCTATGACTACTCTTTGAGTATGTACCCTTCTACTATCTTCAGATGGTAAAGACATATAATCATTTCCATATAAATCCACAAGATACTGATGTGTATCATGTGGAGCTTTGAAATAGACTCCTTCAAATTCCACCTCTTTCAAAGGGAAAAAAATAGCAGGGGAATGATTTTCCGGATTTGTAACGCCATATTCATAATAATATCTCTTATTAGGAATGAAACAATCCACCAACCATAATAGCTTATATATACATTTCACAAACAACATCAGTAAACGCATTATAAACCCCTTATAAAAAAAAGAATGTCCTTTTTTAGTTAAAGCCCTCCAACCATAAAGAAGATAGCGATGTAACGATGCTGAAATTATGTGAGAAAACCCACTAATTGGAGCCACTGTGAAAATATCAATATAAATACCTCTATACTTATATTGGTTATCTATGAAGTTATTTTCGTAAATGGTACTATAAGTATCTCGAATTTTCATATATGCGCCCGGATAGTTCCAGTCTGTCCGATTGGTCTGTATCTTCAAAAAAGGCGGTAGTTCTCTGCGTAAAATACGCATTAACTTCTTACGGTCTTTCTCCAATATTTCAATGTCCAAGTCATCATCCCATGGTATAAATCCTTTATGTCTGACTGCGCCTAAAAGTGTACCGGAAGATAACCAATATGGTATTTCATACTTATCACAAATATCCGCAATTATTTTCAATATATCTAACATTCTGAGTTGCTGTAATCTCAAAATGGAGCCATCAGGATTATATTGTTCTCGTAAACTTCTCCGTTCTATCATAAACACACATTTATTTCTTTCAGCCCATTTATTAACCTGTCATTATCCATTTTATCTCTTACTGCAAGACGAATATAATTCCTTCCTGCAAACGCATCTTTCGTACTACAATCCTTTATCAATATATTTTTCTTTAGAAGGACTTTACTCAACTCTGAAGATGTATAGGGAGGAAGTACCTCACACAAAAAATAATTTGCTTGAGAAGGAATTATACGCAAATATTCTATTTGTAATAAAGCATCATAAAAACGTTCTCGTTCCTGGATAAACTTTCTACATGCCTTTTTATAATCGTTTTCATATTTACCGAATATCTGCATATAGAACTCTGCAAAAGAATTTATATTCCAAATGGAAACATCTTTTTTAATCTTCTCAATCAGTCTCTTGTCACTGCTTGCCAATATACCCAAACGTAAACCGGGAACACCGTAAGATTTTGAGATACTTTTCATTACAACCAAATGAGGGTATTTCTCAAGGATATCATTTGACAGTAATGAATTGTTTAGCCCGTCTTCTGCAAAGTCCACAAAAGACTCATCCACAATTAAACGGACGGAATGTTGTCCGCTCCACTCAGCCAATCGGAATATATCTTCACGAGAAATGAAGTTTCCTGAAGGATTATCAGGATTGATAAGTAATAATGATTGTATATTCTTATTGGCATAATAAGCCATCAGGTCATCTGCCGTATATGAAAAATCAACATTACCAGGAATATAAATTATCAAATTGTCCTTTTCATATCGATTTGGATATTCTTCAAATGTGGGATAAACCACTCCTGTTTTTCCATTTAAATATCCCATCAAAGATTTAATCAATTCGGCAGCTCCATTACCGACTACTGCATAATCTCTATTGATATGGAAGTATTTTGAAATAAGTAATGAATTGATACGCATACCTGATGGATATTCATTCAATAGAATATCAAAATTAGCTTTCAACTCATCTTTTAATTTTTGAGGAGGGAAATAGGGATTCACCAAATAACAAAAATCTAATAAATTAGGAAAACGCCAATACCCTCCATATCGTTTCTGGTATAATGAAAGCTGGTTTTCTTCCGAAGCAAATATTGTCTCCGCAATATCCAAATCTTGTACATCATCTATCTCGTACCATTTCTGTCCGGTCAATGGCAATGCTTTTAATTCACAATTATCCAGTAAAGTAATTACACGAAGAACCTGTTCATAGTATTCATTATTGCCCAATGCTTTAGTATAGGCTTCCAAGAAAGGAATATAGTGAGTCTGAGAGAATTCTCTACTGAACTTATAGATATTTACTGTTTTATAATAGAAATCCACATCACTATATTTAAAAGCTTTTTTAGGTACGAAATTTACAATATTGTTATCATCATCTATACGGACCATGGTACCATCCATCCAGGTTTCATATTTTGCCACTAAAGCCAAATTAGGATGTGAATTATTTACAATCATTGAAAAAAGGGTATCATCAAATATTAGATCAGACTCTATAAGTAATGTATCATCTTTTTGTAATTCTTCTTTTGCTAAGGAAAGGGAATATATATTGTTGGTTTTGTCAAATATAGGATTATTTATATATTCTATTTTCAAACCTTTGTATTCATGTCCGATGTGTTTTTTTAGCTTTTCCCCTTGATAGCCTATCACAATTATCACTTTGGATAATGGTAATATTGACAATTGCGTAAGGGTTCGATCTATAAGAGGGATCCCGTTCACTTTTACCATGCACTTGGTATTACCTTTGGTCAATTCGCCTAAACGTTTTCCCATGCCGGCTGCTAATATAATTGCTTGCATAATGTTATAATATATCATGGATGACTACAATATTTATAAAAAATATACAGTCCTCTGTCAGTTGTTTTTTTATTTAAAATATTATTTACAATATAAGGATAGTAGTGACACCTTTGTCACCCTCTTTTATAACTTTTTATACGTATACGTAAAACGTACTATTAAGTATTGATTCATTAAATACATATATACTATAGAAAGTTGGAAAAACGCGTGCCAAAGGTGTCATCGGCTACAGCGTCAATGCGTTTCCCAATCTTTTTCCATACACTGCACAAACCTGTGAACCAAGCTGTTGTACTCTTCGGAGTGTAGCGCGTACACACCCGCATAGAGGTGGAAAACAGCATAGCACTGATTCAAATCAGACCAAGTCCCCTTTTTATGCATTCATAAGTGGAGACGCTCATAGACGTGCGATGGCATACTTCCTGAATGGGAAGGTATTTACCATCTACCGGAATGCTACACCGTAGCGATTCCAGGAAATCACCCAGCTCAAAGTAGAGGATGATTCTCTTCTTTTTACTCATCGTTTTTTTTGAATAAATTTAAGTTGATACTAAAAAATAGGCATGTAAAACGTTAACATACGTGAATAATGTTAATAAATCATCCATGCGTAACTCACATGTCAGTTATCTCTTTTTGGCGGTACGCCATCTATTCCTCAACTTCGCGGCATCATTTTTTTTACAACAATAAAAACATTCAATGAAAGAAATTTTAATCAGCCTTTTTAAAGGCTATTCAGACATGCATCCCGCAAAGACTACTATTCGTCAAGTGGTCGACCTCATCAAGAACGATGCGTTGATAAGTGAACATACCGAAAAACATCGTCATTATGCAAAACAAGGACTCACTGATGCTGCTAACCGTGAAAAGGCTGCGTGCCCCTGTTTCGCCATAGCCGTACGTTTCGAGGGTGGAAAACGACGGGAGAATATCTCCGGATGGACCGGACTTTCCATGGCCGACTTGGATCATGTGCCCACCGACCGGATGGAAACGATGTTGCAAAGTATTCGTGAGGATCCTCATACTCTTCTCTCCTACCGTACCATTAGCGGTAACGGTGTCCGGGTGATTTTCCTTACGGATTGTATCGGCGACCATTCCAAAGGAAACTTGAAACTTTATGCCCGTGTTTTTGAAGAAACCAATCTCTACTATTCCCGCCTGCTGGATTACGAATGCGACCTGAAATGCAAGAATGTTACCCGTTTGTGCGGACTTGCCCATGATCCTGATGTGTTTTTCAATCCTGAGGCGCTTCCTTTCCGGATACAATCCCGGACAACCGTATCGTGTGGGACTTCCCCAAAAAGAACCCCGCATAAGCGGTTGCAAAGAGCTGTAGAAAAAGCCGCCGAAGAACTGAACCGGGAAAACATTGTTTATACCGAACATTCCCGTAACGAATATATCATGCGAATGGGCTATCTGCTCAACGCGTTTGGGGTATCTCAAGATGAAGCGACGGAATGGGCCATCGGCCGGTTTACTGATTACGACGGGGATATTGTTTCCATTTTCCGTTCGTGTTATCTCAATACAGATGAACACGGCACCCGGAAACTGTCTTGCCGGAAGGGTAAGGACACTACCGGAAACGATAAGTTTGCCACCGTAGAGGAAATAGAGACGTTTCTTGATACCCAAGCGAAATTCAGACATAATACTATCACCGGAAAATGTGAAGCTATGAAATCCGATGCCGGCAAAGACGACGGCAGGTATGTGGAAATAGACGACCGTTTCGTCAACTCCCTGTGGTGCCGGATGAGCAAGGATGCGAAGGCGGCACGCATCGGTGATATCCGCAACGTGCTGAGTTCCGAGTATGTGAAGCTTTTCAATCCTTTCGTCGAACATTTCAGTAAGTTGAAGCCTTGGAACCGCGACATCGACTATATCGGGCAGCTGGCATCTACCGTGCACGTCAAGGGTGACCCGTCCGTGTTTGCGGAATACTTCAAGAAATGGTTTGTAGGTATCACCGCATCCTTGTTTGACACGCAAGTGGTAAATCATGAAATTCTGGTTCTCATCGGGCCGCAGGGAAGTTATAAAACCACTTGGTTCAATAACCTGCTGCCTAAAGAGTTGCAACAATATTTTTATGTGAAATCGAATAATAACCGTATCACCAAAGATGATATGTTTACCCTCACCGAGTTCGCCCTCATCTGCCTGGAGGAGATAGACGAGATGCGTCCGGCAGAGTTGAACCAACTCAAAGCCATGGTAACCATGAAAAACGTGAACGAACGGGAGGCTTATGGGCACTATAAAGAGCACCGTCCCCATATTGCGAGTTTCTGCGGTACCAGTAATAATATCCATTTTCTCTCAGATCCCACCGGTAATCGTCGCTGGTTGCCTTTCGAGGTGGAGAGTATCGACGACCCCTATACGTACCCCGTAAATTATGACGGGGTCTACGCGCAGGCTTATACCCTTTGGAAAGAGGGTTTTCACTATTGGTTCGATACCGGGGAGGTAAACGCTGTCAATGCCCACAATGTGAACTTTGAAGTCCCTAACCTGGAGCGTGAACTTGTTCTTACACGTTTCCGCCGCCCCATGCCGGGCGAAGAATGTATCTTTGTTACCACGGCTTATATCCTGAATCAAATCAGCGGAGGCATCAAGCAGTTGCTTAGTCCTACCAAAATCGGAATCGCCATGAAGCAGGCGGGGTTCGAGCTGGTGAGAACCGCCAATCAGCGGGGATATCGGGTCGTAGAGTTGAAAGGTGATGAAATCTATCGCAACCAGTGTGCCACGGCACGGTTTACGGCAAAACCGCCGGTAGCCGGAACATAACGGCTGGCCGCGGAAAGAAGAAGATTGGCAACCGAAAGATGATGATGAGCCGTCTAAAGATGATAACGAGTTGTCTAAACAGCATGGTGACACTCGTTGATCATCCTCTTTCGTCCGTCGGTATTTCAGGGTTCTCCCAACGCTTCTACTATCATCCTTACCTGGACAGGCAGGAACATGCGGCTCTGCGGATTGCAGCACAAAGCATTGAGCCGATCGCGCAGATGGGGGCAATAATCAATCCAACTCTGTAATTTCCGGTAAGCTACCTGCGAATTAAGTGCAGGAAAGTAACATTGGGCAAGTTCCGTACGCCCATAAGCACGAATGACAAAATTCTCCATAACTTCACTTATCTTGTTTCTTTATCGGATGTAAAGTTACTGAAAATCAGCGAAACATCCATACAGAGTATCGGCTTTAATCAACTATAACCTACCGAAATCAAGCCTTATCCACTTTTACCTATTTTCTCTTTTTTACGCATCGTATCTTTGTTTCGGTCAAGAGAGGAATAAACTCTCTGGCCAAAGTAAAACTAATTATTAACTTAAAACTTTAGATGTATGATTACTTACAAAAAAGTTCAGATTGTAGGCGAGAAAAACCAATGCAACGGCCTTTGGTATGCCCGTCCGGTGATTAACGAGACATTCGACACGGAAATGTTGTCGAAACACATGTCGAAGCATAACACTCCTTTTTCGCCCGGCGTTATCAAGGGTGTGCTTGCCGATATGATCTCCTGTATCAAGGAGTTGATATTGGACGGCAAGAACGTGAAATTGGATGATCTCGCTATATTCTCCGTAGGCATCGTGAGCAAGAAAGGCGCTACGTCCGCCAAGGAATTCACTGTAACGGATAATGTAAAAGGCGTGAAACTGCGCGCCCGTGCCACCGGAGAACTGAGTAACGCCCAAATCAACCTGGAGGCTGCACTGAAAGAGGCTTCCCAATATGCCATAGAGGCTGACGGAAACAGTGGCGGCAGCTCATCGGGCAACGGTGAAGACCAGAATGAAAATCCGCTGGGATAAAATATATTTTTTCATCTAAAAAAATCAATTTATGTCAACAGAAAAAAAATCAGTATGGAGCATTGTGCTCAAAGTTATCGTGGCCGTGGCTACTACCCTGGCCGGAGTGTTCGGAATCAGTTCTTGCATAAGCCGATGAGAACCATTACCCTTATCATTATTCATTGCTCTGCTACCCGTGAGGGGCAGAGCTTTGATTTTGAACAATGCCGTTGCGACCATATCAACCACCGTAGATTTCAAGATATAGGTTATCATTTCTATATTACCCGGGATGGTGACATCCACAGAGGACGTCCGTTGGAAAAACCGGGGGCGCATTGCCGCAATCATAACTCGCATAGTGTAGGTATCTGTTATGAAGGAGGTCTTGATGCTTGCGGATATCCCAAAGATACCCGTACCTTACTGCAACGAGGCAGTCTGCTGGCGCTTATCCGCGAACTGAAACTCCTGTTTCCCACAGTTTTGGTCGTGGGACACCATGATTTAAATCCGCAGAAACCCTGCCCTTGTTTCAATGCGGTGGCAGAATATGCGGATATTCATTGAATATTACTTTTTCTTGTGTTTGTCCCTTATATAATCCCACCACAAGTTCAGTCCTACCCAT
>OGDN01001023.1_pt1 | contig 50950 bp, 77 predicted proteins | sample 1570271 | NCBI WGS metagenome assembly OGDN01 (sample SAMEA4384481, study PRJEB24528) | human gut metagenome | reverse complement strand
GTACCGCCGCCATCATCACCCCGATCGGTCGCTTCAAGTCCGAGAAGTTCGATGTCACCGTCGCCGACGGCGGCTCCGGCAAGCTCACCTGCGAACTGCGCGACGAGCTGCTCGGCATCCAGCTCGGCGAAGTCGAGGACCCGCACAACTGGATGTGGAAGGTGTGCTGAAACGCCCGCTGATTAGGCATTGAGACCCCTTGCGAACACCAATGTTTGCAAGGGGTTTCGTTGTATCTTGGGTAAGATTTCCGGTGTCTAGGAATGTCGTTCTCCAACATTCTCCAACAAACTTGCGGATTGAGTTGGAAAACGGGTATCGGCGTGGCGAATCGACGGTGATTCGCTCGAAAAAAATCAAAAATCAGGTTTTTATTATATTTTACTTAAGAGATTTAGTTACTTTATATATATACACAGCTGAGTGTGTAGTATATATCCCCACTGAACTGTGAATCAGGTTACACAGTGACGTGTGTATGTGATACACTTCTGAGTGTGTAAAAGGGAAACCCCCGCCAGCGATCAAACAAAACGGGGGTTTCTGGAACAGGCGTTCCATGTCCCAGCCTACAGCGAGACATGGAGGAAAGGCATGAAGTTCGTGGGATACAAGAACATGGACAGAGTGTATGAGAAAGTCTCCCAGGGTGCTTTATCCAAGCTCAACTCGGGTAAGCGCGTCACGGACTCCTTCGCGCTCTCACTGCTCACCTACATGGCATTACGCGCGTGCGGGCCAAACGACCAAGCAGTACACAAAGGGGAGAAACCCTACTGGTGCTATTGGGGCGGTTGGAATGACGCTATGGACGATCTGGGAATGACGTTGCCCGATTATGAACCGACAAGCGACCCGGAACTAATCAGCGAAGAACAATACCGGCGTAACGCGGAGGGACTGCCGAAGCGACGCAGGACGGCATGGAACCGTATCGGCAGCGCCGCCAAATTCATGCAACAACGGGGCATACTCAAACTGTTGAAGCCGGCGAACGTGTTCCAGCAGAAGAACGCGATATGGCTGCTCTGTCTAGGCACGCCCACGGAGAATCTTCTGGCCGAAAAACAAGCAAGGGAATATTTCCATTTAGGAGAGGAGTAGCAATGGGATACCAGAACAAGCGTCACGCGGCCAAACTCTTCCAGACGGAATCGTTTTTCATCGACTCGGCAAACAGTCTCGAACGAGACGTTTTCGACTGCCTATGCGATATGACGCCAGACCCTCAAAGCAGGCCACCGTATAGGGACGTTCCCGATACGGTCAACGGCCCCGGCTCATGTCATGACATCGTGCCTGTTCCTCCCCGCTGCTATCTCGGTTACGCGACATGGGTGACGGAGAAAATGGGATTGCCCGAAAGCGAAGCGGAGCATGTACGCAAGGCATTGAAAACACTGGTTGAAGCCGGTTGGCTGTATGCGTTCAAACCGAGTGTATGGCGTATGCCTACGATGTGGCAGCTCGTATTCAATGACCGGTACGAGCCGGATATTAAAGAAGCATTGAAGGTGTGGGAGACCGGCGACAAGTGGGACTGGCATGTCTGCAATTGTGATTGGTTCAATCAGAATATGTTTCACCTGCATTATTTCGACCGGGGTCGAAAGCTGTATGGGAGTGCGCGTGAAGCCGCTCATGCCGTCACCTATCGGGGATGGGTCAAATATCTCAAGTGAGGTTGAAGCCTATGCGCGGGAATGCTTGGGCCTGAGCTCCTGTTAACGTTGAACATATAGGATATCAGGTCAATACCGGGAAGGAGAAGTCATGACCCTACTGTGGCAGGATGCGCGCCGCAAAGCGCAAGAAACCCTTGACAATTACTGGGACCACTCCTATCCGGTCAAGATCGTGAGCATATGCAAGGCCATGGGTGTCACGCCCTACACCGGTGAGCTTCCCGAAGGTGTCAGCGGCATGATAGTCAAGGAACACAGCAGCGAGCCCCGAGCCTACACGGAACGCACCGAACCACAGACAAGACGCAGGTTCACGCTCGCACACGAACTGGGGCATTTCGTGGAACGAGTCACCATAGCGCAGGACAACGATTTCGCTTTCATGGACAAACGTTCCGACGATTACGACATCCACGAATTCTACGCGGACGAGTTCGCCGGTGCGCTGCTCATGCCCGAACACGATTTCATCCAGAAAGTCAAGAACGATGGGATGATCGCGGCCGCAGCATATTTCGGCGTCTCGCTGGCCGCGGTTCGAAAACGCATGGAACGGTTGCGCAAGCACGGGGCCGACATCTGACATGGCGGATTATGACGACACCGGTTTCGACGCTGTGGAATCGCCGGACGCGGACCTAGACGCGGTATCCGGCATATCCTCCACGGATGCGAGCAAGACCGTGGCTGCGGCGAAAGTGGTTGAGGAAAACGATCCGTTGGATTCGCCTCAAGCCAAGCAATCGAATGATGTCGCTGATGCGGACCAGTTCGTGCGTATGGCGCGATGGCGTCCGTTCATGCACCTGTTCCACGACTGTGCGACCTCGACGCATCTGGATAAGAATAGGGGTGAAAGAATGCGGGTGTTCGCGCGGGAGCATCCATTGTTCCTTAGAGCATGTCTGCTAGGAGACTACGTTTTCGTCGCGGTCTGCGCTCTGATAGTCGCGCTTGCATTGGCGTATGCCTTGGCCCGTGTGGTCGGTGTTCCTTTGCCATGGGCTTGAACTTGGTTTTGAATACGCGAAAACCGCCCCTCCGTCCAGCGTTGAACTGCGCCCCGGAAGTTGGACGTGGTTTATTAAGGGTACCTGATTAGGCTGTGAGGGACATGTTCCGGAATTCCTCCGGGGTGTGTCCCTCCAGTCGTATCTGGCGTCGTCTGGTGTTCCAGTGGATGATGTACGCGTCCAGTTCGCTCTTGAACTCCTCGTACGAGGCGAACTCGCGGCCGGTGTAGAACTCGTCCTTGAGGTGGCCGAACACCTGCTCGGTGGCGGCGTTGTCGATGCAGTTGCCCTTGCGGCTCATGGACTGGCGGATGCCCAGTTCCCCGAGCCTGTTCCGCCACCAGTCGTGCTGGTATTGCCAGCCCATGTCGCTGTGGAGTATGGGATCGGCGCCTTCGGGCAGCTTCTCCTCGAGCATGGCGAGCAGCCGTTGCTGCTGGGCGAGGTCGGGGTGCCGGCTGACGTCCCAGGCCACGATCTCCTTGGATCCCATGTCGTATATGGGCGCGAGGTACGCCTTGCCGCCCGCTGCCCTGAACTCGGTGACGTCCGTGCCCAGCTTCACCCACGGCCGGTCGGCCGCGAAGTCTCGTTCCAGCAGGTTCGGCGGCTTCGCGCCCGTATCGCCTTGGTATGAGCTGTATCTGCGGTATGGGTTCGGGCGGCGTATGGCGCACTTCAATCCCATGCGGCGCATAACCCTGAGCACGCTCTTATGGCTCACGCGCACGCCGAACTCGTATACGAGGCACATGCGCACCTGCCGGTGGCCGCACCCGTTGGGCGTGCGATGGAAGACCTCAGCGACCATCGGCTCGATATCCGGCCGGGTGACCGGCTCGGGATGCGAAAGGAGATAGTAGTAGGTGCTTCTCGCCAATCCCGCGATTTTCAACAGGCACCGGAGCGGATGGCCGAGCCCCGCCAGCGTCGAGACGATCACCGACTTCTCCCGGTTGTCGGCTTCGACGCCAGCAGGGCGCGGGCTTTTTCCAGATACGCGACCCTCGCCTTGAGATACGCGTTCTCCTCCTCGAGGAGCTGTTCGCGCGTGGGAGCCGGTTTCGGTTTGGATTTCGCGCCCTTCGGCCTGCCCTTGGGCTTCGGGCGCAGCGCCTCCGGCCCTCCGCGACGATAGTCCTGGCACCACTGTTTCAGACACGTCCGGCTGGCGATGCCATAACGTTCCATGACCTCCGGCCTGCTCATCCCACGTTCCAGATGGTCGAGCACAGCGGCGAGCTTCGTCTCGTAATCGTATTTCCTGTTGCCCTCGCGTTCGCCCATGAGCGCCGCCTCTCCGCCGATTCGGTATGACAGCAACCATTCTCTCGTGGTTTCCTTGGACACGCCAAGCCGGCGGGCGAGCGACTTGGCGCCGATCCCATCGCGAATCAACCCGACGACGATTCTCATATACTCGACATCGTATGAACCCCTGCGTTTCCGTGACATAGAAAACCGCACCTCCAAATCATCGGACATGAATTACTCCAGTCCAACAATCGGGGTGCGGTTCACGTTGCTGCTGGGGGAGGGGCGGTGGTGTTTATTCGCGGCGACTACTTGCCGGCCATGCGTACCGGGTTGTATGCGACTCCGAATCCTGCGGCGATGATGCCTGCGGCGGTACTGATGAAACCGCCGATTTCGGGGGAGCCGAAGCTCATGAACCCGAGTCCGATGACCGAGGCGACGAGCGTGACCACGTAGATGACGGTGCGCACCGTGTCATTGAATACGGGAGTGTACGGCGTGGCCGTGTGGTCGGGAATGTTGTTCGTGCCGGTTTCCGTGGTTTCTTCGAGTTGGGTGTCCGGCGTGTTGTCGGTCATGTTTTGCTCCGATCATTGATGGGGTGATGCCGCCATCAGGGGAGTGACGGCGGCATCGGTTTGGGTTAGCGGCAGGTTACAACGTCGCCCACGTAGTAGACGTTGATGTTGCCGGAGGGCACGGTGCACTGGGAGACGTTGTAGCCGTGGGAGGTGGCGAAATCCCATACCGTGTCGCCCCACTGGAGGGTCTTGGAGACTCCGTGGGACGATGCGGGGGCGGCAGTAGAGCCGCCGCCGTAGGTTACGACGTCGCCCACGTAGTAGCGGTTGATGTCACCGCTGGGCGTATGCCAAGCGGACAACGGCCACGCATTGTGGGCTACGGCGAGTCCCCAGATGGTTTCTCCCCACTGCATGACGTGGCTGATGCCATTCGTGTTGGTCTGGGGTTTGCTCGGCTGCGCGGGCGCGGGCGTTGCCGGCTTGGCCGGGGTTGTGGAACCGGTGGGGTTGGCGTACAAGTCCCACTGCCATGCCTCGCCACGGAAAATATTGAGGTCAATCGGACTCCACGTGTTCACCACGCCCGTGCCGGAGTATTGTCTCATGGCTTCGCCGTATGCGCCGATCATCCACGGGTTGGCCTGATAGCCGGTGGGCGACATGTTCGCATACTGGGCAATCCACAGGCCGTACCTGTTGCGGATATCCTGCGGGATGGTGCCGGCCACCGGTCCGGTGTACAGCAATGGGCGAACACCGCCGCTCAACCGTTCACATTCGTTCATGAATCGGCGTACCCAATCCCAATCGCCCCATGCTGGGTTGTCGTCCATCTCCCAATCCAACGCCACGATGCCGTGACGCCAATAGTTGCTGGTGTTCCGCCAGAAGAATTGGGCTTCGGCCTCCGGGTTGCCGCCCATCGCGTAGTGATACAGGCCGAATTTCTTGCCGCTGGCTTGTGCCTGAGCGATCATGCGGTTGGCGTCCGTGTTGACGCCGGACACGAGACAGTTGTTGTTGACTTGTCCGGTGCCCCATGTGGTGCCGACCACGATAAAATCGGCCTGCATGTTGTACACGTCTACACCGCACTGCCAGTTGCTCATGTCCACGCCCTGCATGTCCGCGTGCGCGGTGGCCGGAAGCAGCATCATGCAGATGGCGGCGGCCAGTGCCGTGACCTTGGCGAACAGGCGCTTATGCCATGGCTTCGGCTTGTCCTTGTTATTGACCATATGTCCCCTTTCTCGGGATGGATTGTTGTTTGTGGCCCACGGTCGTGGGTCAGGATTATCGGGGCCCACTCGGGGCCGTCAATGAAAAAGCCCCACACGGTATGGTGTGGGGCTAAGGGTCAGTCGATTTTGTAAAGGCGGGGAGTGAACGTCTTATCGACCTCACCCGTGGTGTTGACGAATATCTGGAGGCACAGCGTCCCGGCCTTCAGGTGGCGCGGCCCATATTGACGTGGCTTGAACTCGCTTGTCTGTCCGCTGCCGTCATCGGGGGTGAGATCGGCCTGGATGCCAATCAACCATGAGCTGCTGTCATACGGCCAGTCGGAGGCGTCCAGCGTGTACGTGCCCGCGTCCACATGGACGGAACATATCAGGCTATCCCACGAGTCAACCTTTTGTGTGGTGGAGCCTTTGAACCGGTACGTGCCCGGCGATGGTTCCGTGACCACGACACCCGGGTCAGTGCCTAATGTTTTAGGCAGGCCGGTGACACGCGGATACAGGTTCGCTAATTCATAACCCCCCCCCTTAAGGCTTGTGTTGTCGGGTTTCATCCAATCGTGCGCGGTGTCGCCGGATTCCAACTGGACTCGGAGGTCGCCGTTCTTCTCGGTGGGTGTGACCTCAGTGGCGAGGATTTCGAAGCGCAGGCTGACGGTGCCGGCTGGGACTGTCCCGGCATTACCCGTGTTAATCTGGGCACCCAGTTGACCACCTTTGGCGTCAAGGCATTTGACGGAGACGGTCAGACCGTCGATACTGGTGGGCCTGCTCAATATCACGGCACCATGTACCGGGCAGGGGAACGTCCATCGAATGCCCGCCCACTGGCTTGAGGCGGTGCCCTTGACGTGCAGTGAGCCGTCACTGTTGACGGTGGCGGTCAACCCGTTGCCCTCGGCGGGACCGTAGGACAACAGGTTACGTGAGAGTACCGTAACCGGCACTGTTTTCGTGACCGTGCCGGCGGTCAGTTCCAGACTAGTGGAACCCGGCTTGACGCCGGTGATGTTCAGTTTCGTCATTGTTATGCCTCCTTGGTGACGGTGGCTAGCGTCGTGTTAGCGATGATGGAAGTAACCTCCTGCGAGGCGGCGGCGGGCAATACCGCGATGTTGAGCTGCTTGGTTTCGCCCACGCGCAGGGTGACTGCATCGACCGGCTGGCCGGAATCGTCCGTGACCTTAATGCTTTCCGGTGCATAGGCCGCGCTGATGGACACGGCGGCGGAAGTGAAACCGTCGACAGTGGCGGTGACGAGAATCGTGCCGCCATGCCTCCACGTGAGCGTGTTGCCCGAAACCGTGGCGGTGGAAGTGTCCCTGCTCGCGAACGTCACGTCATTGGTGGTGAGCAGATCGCCAACATGACCGTCCGCGTAGGTGGCCTTCGCTCCCAGTTTCAGGGTGCCGTTGACGGCTAGAGACTTGGGTAACGGCTTGCCCTTGTCATCCGTGATCTCGATGGAGACCACCGTGTCCTTGTCGAGCGGCCATACGAGCTTGCCGTTAATCATGGCGTTGTACGTGTGGCCGTTCATCAATGGTTTGCCGACACGTTTGCCGGCGTATAGGGCTGGCATGATCAGGCTCCCTTCACAGCGGCCTTCTTGGCCTTGGGTTCCACAGTGGCGTCGGTGTCGGGTTCCTCCGTGGTACCTTCAGGGGTGCCGGTGGAAGGCAGTACGGAAGCCGCAGCATCCGCCTTGTCCTTGACCGCCTGCACCGTCGAATCGATGGTGGCGATAGCCGATTCGCCCTTCGCCGCAACCGCGTTGGCGGTGTCGGCCACGGTCTGCGAATCATTGGCGACGCTAGCCGCCAACGTGTTGGCGTTCGACGCGAGGATATTAAGGTCGGACTGGGTGGCGGTCGCGGAATCAGCCGAGGACTGTGCGCTCAGCATGGCGCTCCTAGCCAACGCGGCGTTCGTCTGCGCTTCGGCCGTGATGGACTCCAACGTGCTCATGGCCATAGCGGCCTTCATGGTCGTGGCGGTCTCGTCGAAGAGCACCACCGCATCCGGGTATCGGGCGGAAAGCGTCTCAGCCTCCGACTGGGTGGAAGCGTGGCGAACCTTCAACAGTTGGGAGCCGGCCATATCCTTCGGGACGAACGTGCCGGCGTCCACTTCCACGAGGTCCGCGTATGCGACCACGTGGGTGGAGTCCGGCACCTCGACGTAGCGCGTGTACGCCTGCGGCGTGTCCGCCAACTCGATGACCTGCCAAACAAACGCGCTAGTCGTGGGCAGCAGGTCAACCGTCAGCTCACCCGTTTCGGACAGGTCCGCGTCGAACGAGGCCGCGATAATAAGATTCTTCGCCGCGTCGAAGTGACGACGCACCGGGCGGAACCGCAGCGTACCGGTCACAGGGTCCAAGCCGCCCGTCTTCGGCTTCCTAATGGAAATATGGATTTGGGTCATTACTGTTCCTCCTTATTGGATTCGATTGTTTCGGGGGCCACGTCCGGGCGAAGCTCGTCCGGCAGCGATGGCTTGGGATGACGTTTCAAAAACTCGGGTTCCGTCACTTCGCAGAACGATTGCAGCCAATGGAACAGGCCACGCACATAGGCCACGATCTTGAAATACTTGCGTTGCACCTCCTCCAAATGCTGGATTTGGGTCTCCTGAAAAGCGACCTGCTCACGCAACGGGTCGATGATGCTTTCCGTGAGAATCTTCACGGCCTTGTCGGCCGCGTCGGCGGTGATGCCGTCGATATCGGCCTCGGTTTTCCTGCTGTTCGACCACGCGCCGACCAGTCCGCCGATGCCGCCACCGCCGAGGAGCGCGAGAATCAACGCGCTCCAAAACTCGGCGCTTGAAAACAGGTCATGAAAAGGGGACATTCAGTGTCCTTTCGAATATGGGAAAGCCCCACACGATATGGTGTGAGGCTAAGTCAACTGACTATCGTCAGGCGTTACGTATTATGCTTACAACAAACGGCAAGGCGGGACACGTCCACTTCACGCCATACGCAACCGCGCATAACGCGAAACACCTTCAACCCCTAACGATGCGTCACGCCAACGCAGACTATTACCAGACGAATCATTGCCGACAATGGAAACCGTGCCCCAATGAAACGTCGTGAGCTTCACCGTGTACGAGCCGTAAGGCAACCGCACAGAACCGGAAGCAACCCACCTCAACGTGCCGCCGTTCTTCTGCGGCGACGTGGAACACCAATACGCTTTACGCTCACCGTTCGCGTCCAAGAAGTCGAACGCCATACTGTATTCGCCGGTACCGCCGATCGCGGCCGCAACCTCGCACAGGATAAGCCCCCCGCAAGTAACAGTCGCAGTCTTCTCAAGATAACCACTCTTAGGCTCAGTCCCAGGGGTACCACTCCACGTGCTCGACCACTCAAACAAGGGGGAGCATCCGCACCCCGGACGCGCAAGGATGCCGGTGACGATGGCGACTTTCGCGTAGGTTTCCACCACGCACCTGTCACCGGCTCGGGCTCCCACACAATCCGTGGTCATCTGCAATCCCATGAGCGTGCCGCCGCTCATATCCACGTCAGCGGTCCAATACCCTCCTGTGTCGTACACCGTGTTGATGGTGCCGATGCGCGTGATGGTGGCTTCCGCCCCCACTTGGGAGGGCATGATTTCGGCCAGACGATTGCCGGCCCTTATCAGGTTCGACTGCATTTATGCCTTCACTGTTGTTGGTTCGCTTGGACGCTGGAAGGTACGGGCCTCGCATTCGATGGGAATACCGGCCTCCAAAGTGATATTCTGCGCGCGTATCGCAAACCTGCCGGAAACCGAGCCGGTCGGATACTCCAAGTCCACCACGTCGGTCAGATTCAAAGGAGCGTACACGTGCGTGAACGTGACCCTGTGAATCACGGATTGTTCGGTGCGTAGCAGTTCCAACGCCTTGTCCGAGGCGAGTTTCCTGCCTTGCTCGTCGGTAGTCACCTCGTCGGGGATGCTGGAATACTCGTAGGCGTGAGCCACCCTGCGGCCACGGCTGACAGTGCTGAACTCCGAAGCCGGGTCATCGTCAATCGCGGTCGAAACGTATTCCTTGTCCGTGTTGTAGTAGGTGACCTTCACCACGTTCGCCACCTCACGCAGGTCGCGTTCGTCGGTCATGGTGGTGAGGAACGTGGCGTTCGCACCCTCCTGAAACGTCCATTTCGGCTGGCGTTTGCCCGGCTCCACATACTTCTCCAATATGACGCGCCCGTACTCGTCGGTTCTCGCACTGGAGTATCCGGCCAAATCCAAGAGATCGTTCACCGCGTCAAGCTTGGTGCTGCCCTTGTCCTTGTCCTTATCGGACCTCAAACCGAACGTCCAATTATCCTTCAGCGTGTAATTGCCGGGATTGTAGGCCGCGACCTGAAGCCCGCATCCCTTGAGGATGTCGGCGGCGGCGGTCACGGCCTTCTTGCCCTTGCCTATCGTTATCGGCGACTCGAACATGTCGTCATCGACTTCTTGCAGCAGCCCGTACAAATCCAGTTGGCTGGAAGATTCCTTGCCGTTCACGCTGCGCTTGGGGATGTTGGGAAGGAACGTGCCCAACGGCACACTTGCCGTGGAACCGTCATGCCACGTGCAGTCGGCCCATATCCGTAGCCGGTCGGTGCCCAGGTCGGTCGCCCCCTCCACGGTCAGGGAACCGGATTCGCAGATATTGGTGTCCTGGTTGCGTTCGATGCTGCCCCCGGATATCACCCAATCCAACCGTCCGGTCTCCAAACCCGTGTTCCTGTTGACTCGCATCACACGGTAGGCGACCTTGAAAGGCTTGCTCCAATCACTCATAGGACGGGCTCCTCCCATGTCAATTGGGTCAGGTCGGCGGAATAGCTGATGTTCTTCTTGTCCGCGATGTCAACGCTCACGGACTGTTCCGCCTTCACGTAGACACGCAGGCCGGAAGGCTCCCGATACCATGCGTAAGGGTATCCGTCAGCCAACAAGAGTATCCGCAGCCACAACGCTTGGTCCCACTCCCATACGCCGGTGACGCTCACCGTGGAATCCAACTGGTCCAATTCGTAGCTGGAAGGCAGAGCATTCGCCCCGTCGCCCCGCGCGAAATGAAACTCGCTGGTCGAATGGGAACGCTTATGAGACACCGTGTTGTTATAGCCGAGCAATAACGTCTGACCCGCATCCGTGCCGAAGTTCAACACTCCGAACCCGGATTCGATGCGCGCGTCCACCATGCGTGCGATGGTCGTGCCCATAGCCGAATACGCGACCACCCTGTAATGGAAGTCGGTGTTCAACGGGGGAATGGGGTCCACGGCCAACTGCTGGTCCAACAGGTTCGAGGCGATAAGCACCTCCGAACCGTCAGGCATGACACGGATGACGGATGCACTGACCGTCTCCGACTGGCCTTCCTCCGGCACGCCGAACGACACGATGACCAACGCCGCGTAATCATTGTTCGACTCTATCGCGGCCATCGGCTCGGCCGGGTCCGGCCAGTCCACGTCCCTCACGACGCTCGTGCTGGATTCCAAGCCGGAACCGCCGCGCACCACGAGCGTGATGGTCAACGTCGAATTGTTGTTCGGCAGATACTGGCTTGCGCCGATGCTCAGGCTTCGCGTGGAACCGTCCATCGTCTTCCGGTATTTCTCCACGCCGTCCGACTGGATGATGAGCGTCTGCGAGCTGACGCCCGTATCGTCCGCCACGGTCCACGCCACGGTGAACGGTGTCGCCGTAATGGTGCCGGAAGGCTTGTTGATGCTGATGTTCGGATATTTCGCGACCGTGAAGGTCACGTAGTTCGACCATGCGCCCCAGTCGGCGTGGATGCCCTTGGTGCGCACGCGAATCCTATACGAGCCGCAGCTTTTGGGCGTGCGCTGATAACTGGTGTTCGTGGTCTGCTCTTCGATGACCGTAACGTCCGAGGGGTCGGTGACCTCCACCTGCGCGGCGGATTGGGCGGAACCGTCAGGATGATTCGGTTTCCAAGCGACCGTCATCGGCTGATTGACAACATACGCGCCGTTCTGCGTCGGGTTCAGAATCGTCGGCGCGGAAGGGGCCACGGCCGTCTGGATAGTGTTGCTGTACGTCCAGTCGGAGAAGAGCGTGGTCTTGGAGTTGTCATCGCCGTAGACGGGTCTTCCCACTAACGCCGCGTACTGGACTTGGCCCGCAGGAGCTGCGGTGTCGGTCCACGTGACGTTCTGGATTCCGTTTATGTCGGGAAGCCAGCCTTCGGCCGTCGCACCGGGGGTGCCTCCGGTTATGTCGGCCCATTCGCCGCCGTTGACCCTGCGCCGCAGTCTGATGCCATGCACGTAGGATTTCGACGCATCCACGGTCACGCGCACGGACTGTTCGGACAGTTTCACCGCGTTCACCGCCACGGGGGCGGCCGGCGTCGTGTAGATGTAGCCCGAGGTCACATGGTCGGACACTCCGCCAGGATTCTGGGCCGCGACGCGGAACTGGTATCGGGCGTTCGCCTTCAACCCCGTGTACGAATAGTTCAAGGCGTCCCAGTTCAACGCCTTGACCAGACCCCACGCGCCCTGAGCGCCGCCGTTCAAGCCGACGCACTGGTCTGCGTAGATCTGCTTCCAATATTTTCGCGCCGCATTATCATAGTTCGACTGCCACGCGGCCTTCACGCTTGAATCATTGACCCGCGTCCATGATACGTTCTTCGGCGGGTTCGGTTTCGCATACGTGATGCCGGGAACCGTGAGGTTCACATGCGCTTCCGACCGTCCCGGCAAACCATATGGGATGTTCAGGAACGCGCGGCAGGAGAACGTCTGCGCGGACTCCTGCTTCGTGACGGTCACCTGCTGGGTGTGTAAATCCACGTCGCCGTTGAAGGACCGGTAGCCGAAGTTCACCGTGTTCGTGCTCGTGCTCACGCCATTGACCCAAGCGCCACCGGACACGGCATCGGACGCCACCCAGCGCGACGGGTCGGTGCGACGGTAGATGATGTGCACGCCTATGACGGCCTGCGTCGCGTTCTGCGAGACGATATCGGCTTGTACGCAGCAACGCCAGCCGCCGCCGATGATATTGCCGGCACCTTCAACCATGACAAACCTTTCTTGACGATGTTAGGAAACAGGAGGAAACCGTTGCAAGCTGAAACAAACTGGCTTGCAACGGTTCTCTGACGGTCAGCGCGGACGCATGTTGCGTTTCCGGGTGGCGGAAGCGACAAGGGTTTCCACCGCGTCGGCTATCCTCCGGTCGGAGGACTCCACGCCGTTGATAGTCACCGTGTTGTTCGTCGTGTTCCCCGTATTCGCGGGAAGTTCGACCTTTATCACCGGGTTGACTTCGACATTCCACGAGCCGTTCGCCGTGGATACGCGGCCACTGGTCGCATACGCCTGAGACTTCCTGCGAGCGTTCAACGCGAACGCGGATGGTTGCATGGCTTTCTCCACACTGCCGACCGCGTTCAACGTGTTCAGGAAACTCCTGCCATACACGGCGTCAATCTTCTTGACGGCTGCGGCGCGAAGCACCATCTCACCATTGGACAGCATCGCCGGAATCGAATCAGAAGTGGAAGTACCGGGACCATAGATACGACCACCGGTAGCATGATGGCCACCCCCGGATATCGTGTCGATGAAAGCCGTCCATGTGCGGCTAGCGATTGACCGCAGAGTGGATAGCAGGTTCGACGCGACATCCAAAGCGTTGCCCATCGCATTCAATGTCGTGGAATGATAGGTGGGCACCTTGCCGATCAGGCTTCGTGCCGTTCCGGCAAACGATGGCGTATTGCCGAGACCTGTAAACATGGACAACCACTGCTGAGGAATATTCCGAACCGCATTATTGGCGATGTTGGAAAACAGCGTCGTATTGCCGGAACCAGTCAATATAGACTGCCACTGCTGAGGAATGCTCTCAACGGCGTTCTTCGCGATACCGGATGGGCCACTGGTGCCATCAAGTCCGAACAGCCACGACCACCATTCATGAGGGACGCTGAACACGTTCGCCTTAGCGGACTCGGTGCCCTCGCTGGTGTTATCGACGGCGCTGACGAGAATATTATTCTCAGCGAGCTTTTCACCATCGGACTCCCTATAGGAGGCGAGTTTCACCTGAGCGTCATCATCGTTGGCGTCGATGTTGAAGCTGACACCTTTGGCGGCGGGAACCTTATTCTTCTCCAAGTCCTTTATCTTGCCGGAAGCGTGGTCGATACAGTCGAGAATCCACTGTATCTGCTCGTCGGTCAGGTTCAGATAGCCGAGCTCGTCCCTGACCTTCTGCATGCGCTCCTCAGCGTTGCCCTCACCTGAGAACAGCCACTTGTAGGCTTTCTTGGACATGCCGAGAGCAAGAAGATTCTCCTTGACCTCGCCTGTCTCCCAGCGAGCATTGCCCTTCGCGTTCAACAGCAATGTGAGGTCCCTCTCGGACAAGTCGCCTTTCATCAGCTGCTCAACAAGACTGAGAACACCATCCAACGTGGTGACCACTCCAGCTTCACGTAGCCGGATAACGATCTCTTTCTCACCATCGGTCAGACCGGATATGCCCTGCACGAGCTTATCCACCGCATCTTGGGCGATTTCCGAATGAGCGGTAATCGTGGTGCCCACATCAGAGGGAATCAAGCCAAGCGAATCAGCGTACCTTTCAGCGGCTTCCTCACTCATGCCAGCGGCCTGAGCCTGCTGCACGATGGCCTCACGCGCCTCATAAATGGAGTTTGCGGCCTTCTGCGTGTACTCCTCCACCTGACCGTTCTTCTCACCATAGGAGAGAAGCTGTTGGGCGGACAGCAACGCGGTAGCGGCCACGTCCTTCATCGCATTGTCGGTGCGCTTGTAGGCGGCGTTGTTGGCGTCAGCCAGTTCGCCGTTTTCCTTGAACGCCTGACCGTTCGCCTTGACCGTCGTGGCGAGCGAGCTGAGCTTGTCGGACAGCGCGGAGGAGGAATCGGAGATCTGTTCGAGGGAACGCAGATATTTCATCTGCTCCTTGACGGATTTCTCCAAGCCTTCCTTGTGCTGCTTCTTCAACGCCTGCAACAGCGTGTCGGCGGCGATGGCGGCATCGGTCTGCTTCTCGACCATCATGCCGTACTGGTCGCTGGCCTTGTATGTCTCCTTGCTTTGCGCCTCCAACTGTTTGACGAGCTTCTTGTAGCCGGCCTCGTTGCCGCTGACCGCATCGGTCAGCGTACTGGTGTTGATGCCCAGACGTTTGGCCGCGTCGGCTGCGGACGTGTAGCCGCCGTTGACCTTGACGAGCCATTCAGTGACCGCGCCGCCACCGTCCTTGCCGAACAGGAGCGACGGGTCATCCCACTGTTTCGTGGTCTCCGACTTGAAATCGTTGAACGCGTCCGCCGCCTCCTTGGCGTTGGACTTGATGCCCTTCATGCCGTCGATGACCTTGTCCATCGCCTGCTTGGATGCTTCCGCCTTCGTCGTGTAGTCGGATATCGCATTGCCGATGACGGCGATGCCCGCGCTGATTCCCAGACCGGCGACCGTCGTCCAGCCGCCGAACGCATCCCACAGGTTCTTCACGCCGGTCTTCAACGAACCGAACCTGCCGGACTGCTGTTCGGCCTGCTCCCCGGCCGAACGGATGGAGGCGATGGCCTGACCGTTCGCACCGACCAAGCCTCCCATGTCCTTGGAAGTCTCCTTGGCAGCGTTCCCCGGAAGGAGCAGCTTCTTCGAGTTAGCTTCCGCCGCCATGCCGAGGGAATTGACCTCGCTGATGGCACCGGACAGAATGCCCGCATAATTGCCGGAACGCAACTGGTTCATCGCCTTAATCAGGGTGCCCATTTTCACGGACGCCTGTTCGGCGCTCAAACCCAGTTCGCTGAGCATCTTCTGGTATCGCATCGTGGACTGGATGTTCTGCAACATGCCGGTCTTCAACGACTCGAACGCCGTCTTGCCCGCACGACCGAACGTGGCCCACAATGTGATGATGCTTTTCACCGGCCCCGGCAACGAGTCGAACGCTTGGGCCACGCCGGTGGCACCCTTGGCGATGGTGCTGATAAGCGGGCTCACGGTACGCAAAGCGGACGCGAACGTGCCGCCGAACGTGCGCGACAACTGACCCACCATCGAAGCAAGGTCGGAGAACATGGGGCCCGCGTCACCCACCGCGTCAAACACCTGGCTGAACCCGTCGCGGACACCGGAACTGAAATCGCGGATTCCACCACCGGACTGCTGCAACACGCGACTCAACCCAGTGATGCCCTCGCCTACGATCTGGCCCGCGTCACCGAACACCGCGCGAGTGGTGTCCTTCAACGAGTACGCGGCGTCGCCAATATCCTTGAAGGCGTTGCGCATCTTGTCCTGAGCGTCCTGCGCGCCGGCGCTCCAAGCCTCCAAAGTCTCTTGGAACTTGATGGTGTGAACGGCCTTGTTGGCTTTCGCCAAAGCCTCGGAAAAGCCTTGGATGCCGTTCTCGGTCTTCGCCAGAGTGCCCAACGTGCCCTCAAGCACGCCTATAAGGTCGAACACGGACGATTTCAGATAGCCGCCCTGCTCGATGGCCTTTTCCATAGCGAGGTTGATTGCGCCGGTACGGGAAGCCGTATCGACCCAATTCGCCCACTTCGCCGCCACATCGGAGATGTAGGACGCCATGCGCGGCAGATACTGGCTGGACTGGTCGCCCAAGCCGAGGAACGCGCGGGCCAGTGACTGCAAGCCTGGATTCAGTTCGGACACCGCGAGACGAGTGTTCTCGAAGATACGCGGCAGTTGGTCGGCTTCGTTCGACTGGCGCACCACGTCGATAAGCCCGTTGAGCACCTTGCCTTCCTCAACGGCGATACCGTTCAAACCCTTGGACAGTGAGGGGGCCACGTCGTTGGCGAGACGGTACAGGTTATCCCCGTACTCGTTCCAAGCGTTGTCGCCCAACTCCTTGTTCAGGTTCGCCAGCGAGGTTTTGGTGACATCGAACTTGTCCTTCAAATCACCGAACACCCGGTAGCCCACGTAGCCTGCGGACGCCAGACCCGCCAATGCGGCGGGAGCGGCCAACGCGGCCTTGCTCATGGACACGAGGCTGACGCCGACACCGCCCGCAGTGCGTCCCAGGTTCAGGAGTCCGGCACCCAACGCGGTGACGCCGGCACCGAGAATCGACCACTTGGGAACCACCTTGTCGAGCTTGTCGAACGTGTTCACCAGACTGTCGAACTGGTTCTGCACGCCCTTCAAACCGGTGGCACCACTGGTCATGCCGGTGAAAATCTTGCCGAGGTCAGTGCCCTTGAAATTGGCGAAGATGTCGATGGTGCGGGGGCGGGTGAAGTAGGCGAGATGGGCTCGGGCCAACGCGGTCTCCAAGTCCACGTCCATCTTCAGCTCGTCGTTCTTGTCCTCGAATTTCTTCAGCTTCTCCTCGGCGCGATGCATTTGCAGGTCGAGGTCGGCTTCCAACTCCCAGCGACGTTCGGGATTGGCTTTGATTTTCGCGGCGGTTTCACGCATCGACGCGATGATTTGTTCCTGATTGACCTGCCAGTCAACGGGAATGTCGAGGCGCGTATGACGCAGCTTCTTCAACCGGGCTTCGAGCTTGTCGGCGTTGTTCTCCCACACCTTGACGCGGACGTTGACCTCATGCTCCCGGTCGAGTTTGGCGCGCAGCTTCTCCGCGTCATACATCAGTTCCGCGTATTTTCTGTCCCATTGGGTCTTAGACAATGCGACTTTGGCGGTGATCGGCTTGCGGGATGCGAAGTCGCGCAGCTTCTTCAGCTGGTCGAAGGTGTTGTTGAGTTCCTTGCCGAGGTTCTTGTCGATGCCCATGGGCTTGAACTTCTGGAACGCGGCGGAAAGCGCCTTGACCTGGGTCTCCTGCTCGTCGAACAGGCTGGTCAGCTCCCGGGCGGTCTTGCGCTGCTTGTCCATCGTGCGGCGTGAATCGTTCTGCACCGCGTTGAGGCGTTTGACGCTGGTTCCCGTGTCACCGAACACCTCGGCCAACGCCTTCTGGCCAGCCGTGAGCTTCGGCAACTGCTGAAGCTGCCTACGGTTCAGCTTCTCGGACTTCTCCTCAAGGTCGAGAATCTTGTTCAGACCGGAGAACAGCCGGTCGTTCTCACGGTTGAAGTCATGAAGTCGAGCCTTGCGCATGAGCTCGGCGTCCGAATACTTGGAGATGGCGTCGGTCGCCTTCTCCCACTTCTTGGTGTTGGAGTCGATAAGACGCTGCTGTGCCGCTACCTTATTGTCGAAATCGGCGGAGAAGAGCTTGTCCTGCGCCTTCTTGTTCTCCGCTATCTCCTTGCCTACCGCCTTCAGGTCGGCCTTCAGGCCCTTGAGCTGTTCGCGCAGTTCGGGGATGCGACTGTTCTTGTACCAGTTCGCGGTGTCGATGTCCCCGGCCTCGCGCAGCTCCTTCATCTTCTTGATGGACCAGTCAAGGGTCTTACTGACATCGGCTTGGCTGCGGGTCAACTGCTCCTGACGTTTGCGCCCGTTCTCGATGGCCTCCGCGTACATGTCGTAGGCGGCGTGCTCGTCCTTGATGAGCACGGTCTGCCTGCGGGATGCGGCCGTGGCCTCCTTGTCGTAGAGGGCGCGTTCCAACCGCATACGGGAGAGACTGTCCTGAAGACTGTCGGCCACGGATTCCTGCGACTTCTTGACGAACGCCTCCGTCCGGCCTACAGTCCGCTTGATCTGGTTGGAAAGCCGGTGAATCTTCTCATTGAACGACGTATCGTCCAAGTCGAACCTGCTGGTGACCGGTTTCTTCGCCCACTGCTCACGTTGCGCCCGAATCGCCTTGTCGATGGCACGCAAGCCGGACGGGTCGCCATCGATCTTCACCACGTTGGTGAGGGTCTTGCCGTCAAGGTCGCGCATCTGCTCCTTGGCGCGTACGACGCCCTTCGTGTTCACATCAACGGTGACCTCAGGGTGGCGAGAATGTAGTTCCGCGTTGAGAATCTTCCAGAAATTATCGGTGTCCGGGCGAATATCGACGCCGACCGCGCCAGCGGAATACAAGGCCATGAGAAAACCTCCGGGAGGATAAACGAAAACCCCTCGTGGAATGCGAGGGGTTTTCTGTTAGAAACTGTTGCCGCCGAACACGGCACCCAACATGCCCGTGATCTGGGCGAACGACTTGCCCGCCGTGGTAAACGACTTCGACGCCATCGAATCGGGCTTGTCCACCACTCCGGGCGGGTTGATGGGACGTGGCTTAATCTTCTTGTCGCCCATCATCCGGGCGAGCATCACCCTGAGAACGTCAAGCGTGTTCGCCATGTCAAGCATGAGCATCTGCGACTGCCCGTAGGTGACATAGGAAAGCCGTGGCGTCTCCTTGGAATCGGACGCCGGCAAAGGGTGATGCTCCATCATGTACGCGCGGTACAGGCTTCCGTCAACGCCTTCCAATCCGTCCAACAGGGCGCACAGCCATACGGGTTCGTCCACCTTCATACGGGCCGGGAGATTCAGATTGTAGAAGCGTTGGAAATCGGAGCAGACCGCTACTCGGCTTTCGTCAAGCGCGTCTTGGAGCCGCTTGATTTTCCCAGTGCCAATGCGTAGAACGAGGTCAGGGACACCAGCAGCACGAACAGGTCCTCCAAGGTGCGGCCCTTCGTGAATTCCTCCCACTGCTTCTCGTCCACGGCGATGTCACGATAGAACATGTCGGCGTACTGGGCGATCTCGGCCATGAGTACAACGGCCTCGTCCTCGTCGCGCTTCTCCTTGGTTTTCTTCTTGCCCTTGTCGGCGGTCTCGTCATCGAAGACGCCCGTGTCGAACAGTCTGGTCTGGCGTTCGCTGACGCGCTGCCACGTCACACGGAACTCGGCGGACTGCGCCACATTCAATTCCTGCGGCTTCACCATGTCGGGAAGCTCCTCGAACAGGGGAAGGCTCTTCAATTCATCCCAAGTCTCCGGGGTCTTGTTCTCGGTGGTTTCAATGTTCTCTGCCATCATCGGCTCCTATCCATAAAGTGTGAAAAATGGTTCCTATCCGAAAAAAGAGGAATATCCTTGCCGCGCGGATAGGTACGCGGCAAGGAAGAATCCGGGTCAGGCGGCGGCAGCGAAATCAGCCGGGCTGAGGTAGGCTGCGGACGTGAACTTCTTGGCCGCGTCACGCGGAAGCGCGCTGGAGGTCTTGATGTTCGCCTGAGCGGAGAACTCCACGAACGAATCCGTGGAAAGAGCAGGCAGACTGGAGAACGCGATATCCGTGTTCGGCAGCAGCAGGCCAGCACGCGAGTTGATGTTCGTGTCAGACCAGAGGATGAACAACGCCTTGTTGATAGGCGTCTTCTCCAGACTGAACGCCACGCCGACATCGGGCATGTCAACCGCGTTGTAGAAGGTCTTGAACGTGCCCTTGTCGCCCTGCACCGAATTGAACGTCACAGTGCCGGTGGTCTGGTCGTACTGGGTGCGGAAGGCGTTCTTAAGCCACGTGGAAAGCGTGGTGGCGTCGCCGCCGTCCAACGCGAACTCGGGCAGGTTGTCGTTCGACATGTGGCCAAGGTTCGTCCACATGCCGTCGCCCACGCCCACGGTCGCCGCCTCGACGGTGAACTGCTTGAGCAGTGCGGAGGTAATGGTCGTATCGGCCTTCGCCATGAAGATCGCTCCTCGGACGGCGGTCAATACGCCGTCATCGTGGATGCCGATTTCGTCAGCCATATCGTTTCCTTTCAAATATGGAAAACCCCGCAGCCGTGCAGGCGTGCGGGGTCTGATTGTGTGATTGATGGTTTTCAGATAAGGTCAGCCGCGTGGGGACGCGGCCTGTATGCGTTTCGTGGAAGTCCACGCGACGATGCTTTTGGAACTGGTCATGTCGCCGGAAGACCGGGACTCGAAACCGGGATTGTCCACTATGCGCCCGATTTTCCCGTACATGGTTCCCGGCTGGTACGGCCATGCGGATATGCAACGGTGCAGCCATCCGCAGATGCGGGCCACCCGTTCCGGGTCACGGCCCAACACCGTCAAAGACAGCGTGTACTGCCATATCCAAGCCTTCAGATTCCAGTCGGGCTGCTCAGGAGCGCCGCAATGGTAGAGAATCACGTCATGGGACAACAGGAGCGAATCCGTGGCGGGCGTGACCTCCGGTTGGATGACCGGCCTGAAATCACGGTTCTTCCATTCGACAGCGTCCAGGTAGGCGCGTGTCATGGCGACCGCATCCAACTGTTCCCTTACGGAAAGGTCGAATATCGTGGGGTCAGACATATTTCGCCTCCGACATGATGAACAATCCCGGCATCCAAGCACTCGGGCTTTTGATGCCATACTTGTGTTCCAGCCACCGGTTGAAGTAGCCGAACTCCAAGTGGGACGCGATCTCGGAACCGTCACGGCCCTTGACGCTCATGATGACGGCGGTGTGCGTGCCGTGCGCGTGCGTGCTGATGTCGATGCGGTTGGCGACGGACGAATGCTTCGCCTTCACGTCGGCCAGCGCCTTCGCCTTCGCCTCGACCTTCTCCGCCACGGGACGGGTCGCTTCGGCTCCGAACAGTATCGCCATGTCACGGTTCAGCACGTTCGAGGGCTTCAGTTTCACGTACCCCATGTGCGGCTCCCCTCGGGAGGCACGGGCGGTTTCAACCCGTTGTCCTTGGTCGCATGGCCGATGCATCTCGCGGTGATGTTCCAATGGTGGGCGGCATCCGAGGCGTGACGCATCTCCATAGGCGGGCCGTCAACCTCATAACAGGCGTTATCGAACCAGAACTGCGTGTTGATGTCCCCATGCCATTCCGGCGCGAGAACGATCGCCAACGCATCCTCACGCAGGCCACCGGTCGTTTGCGGCGTGGTGTCCTGCGCCCAGTTCTTGGAAAACGTGCTGTTCTTATTGATTCGAGGCTCGAACGAGCAGTAACAGTATGAGGCGTCCCCATCCGGCACGGTGCCGGAACCGTAGACGGTTTCGACCGGTTTCATCGGCTGCACCACGATCATGTCGCGGTGCAGAAGGTCATCCGTGATACGAGGCTCCAACTCGGTATCGTCGTACAGGTGGCCCCCGCCCAGCCGCTCCAAATCCACACCGTCGTACAGGTGGCCCAAATCCATGTTTTCATCGGCCATAAGAGGTCTCACAATCCGTAGATTCGGCTCAACCCGACACCAATGGTGCCTACAGGGCCGTGTCCCTCCGCGTAACCGTCAAGCAACTGCTTTTCGCGTTTGCTCACATACAGGTTGGGACTGGCATCATAGGCGGGCGGATTAGGCTGGGGGTCATGCTCCTCATACGAATAGTTGCCGTTCGACTCGGATTTGAACCGGTGCCATCGCATGACGCGAATCACCATCGAACAGACCACGTAGGCGAACGTGTCCTCGCTCAGGTCGCCCGAATTGAGACGGGGCTCCGCGTTGCCGGATTCGGTCAACGCCATTTCGGCGGCGATACGGCAACGTGACTTCACCCATTCGTTCGGATAGGCGTCGGCTAGCCCGGGCTGGTCAAGCAGACTGACCTGCATGTGTTTCATCCAGTCGATGCCGTCAACGCTTGCCATGACGGCTCCTACAGGACGTTGGCCTTGAACGTGCTGACGGCATCCTGCAATACGGGCAGCGCGGAGCCGTTGACCCAGATATCGTAGTTGGCCGGAGCCTGATGGGAGAGCATGGCGGCGACAAGACCGTCGTTGACGTTCTTGTTGATCTCATACTCGGAGTTCTGGGCTTCGGCGGTCGGGCCGGAAGCGGTGAAGCCAAGGGTCGGGTCGTTGAACGAGGGAAGCATGACGAACGTCGCATCGGGGATGAGCGTGGTGGTGTCCACGTCCATCTTGAAGCCGCCGTCCAGTTCAAGGTTCTCGTATTCGAGGTCGAGCATACGCACGTCGTTCAGCTGAAGCTGGCTGGCGAGAACGCCCAGCACCTCGTCGCGGGACAGTCGCGACTTGGAATGCGCCAAGTCCGTGCCGGACACTTCCTGACGGAACTGTTCGTTGCCGCGCAATGCGTCGATGACCTTCGACGTGGTGAACGCGGCGTGCGGTGTACGGCCCTTGTTCTTGCGCATGACCTCAATCCAACCCTGAACGTCTGCAATCGGGTCGGAAGTAGCCTGGGACCAGAGAGTGGTCGGAGCCACGTTATGCTGCTTGGCCGGACGGCCGAACGAGTAGACCACGTTCGCGCCGTTCTCGTTGATGGTGATCTTGCCGTCCATCATCGCGGAGATGGACTCAAGTTCAAGGGTCACGCCGGCGGTCTGGCCCAGATGCGTGGTCTTGGCTTCGGCCTTGTCGTGGATGAACTGCTTGTCGTTCGCGTGCTTGGCCATATCACGTTCGGGGATGTGGTCCATGCCGGACAGGGGCAGAAGGCCCGTATGCTGTTCGGCGGACTGTTCGACCATCGAAGTGTGGCCGATCTCGGCGTCCAGCGCACGACGCTGCATGGCGTTCGTGGAGAGCGTCGGCAGATTCGGCGTCCAAGAGACGGTCCATTCGCCGTCATTGGACTGGATGGGGAACATGGTGGAGAACGGGAGAATGCCGTTCACGTAATCGAAGCCCGCCTGCGCAACCTCGGTGGCTTCGCTCGGCGGGAAGATTTCCTTGTCTAGAGTCATAAGTTTTCCTTTCTACAAACACGGCCGGGGAATACCCCAAGCACCTATATTGAAGAGACGCGAGCAATCGTCGCGTCATCCACCGTCACACCCACGGTCTGGTCCGCGTCGGGCGGGAGTACGCTGACGTTCAATTCCTTGGTTTCCCCAACTCTGAGAGTCATTGAGGAAGGTGTGGCTTCAATACTCTCCGGAGGTGCTGGGGTCAGGCTTTTCCCGACAGTCGGGTGACCACATCGTCTTCCACGTCCCAGAAGTCGCCGTTCCACACGGCGGTATCGGCCGGGACCACGGGCAGCTTGCTCTTGATGATGTCGCCGCGATAACGCATACCGACGTACACGTCGTCCACATCCCATCCGGCGTAGGTGATGTTCACGGCGATCATGGATTCGAGCAGGCCGGCGATGGCGGTCTGACGGCCATCCTTGGCGTTCGGGTCGTATGGGCCGTAAGCGTCCTTGTTCGCGCCGCTTGTGATCTTGGCGAGCGGAATACCGGAACGGATGTAAACGGTGGTGGCGTTCGGGCCGATACCGGTCAGGTACTTGCCCTTCAAAGTTTCATCGGAAACATTGAACAGTTCCGGTACGAGCGTGACCGAAACCACGCCGCCCGACTGTTCGCCAAAACGCCACTCGTTGTTTTCCTCAACGGTGGTCAGGCCGGTGCCATGCACCATTTCAATAGGAAGCGCCATGAGTATGGCTCCTTTCATTTGGTTTGCTTGTTATGGTTGCGGCGGCGGGCGTTCTGACGGTCCATCGCACGCTTGTAGGCGTCGCCGCGCTTTGGTTTCGGATTGAACTCACCCTCGGGGTTCTCGGCCTTTCGGCCCACGCTGCGAAGAGCCTCGGCTTCCGGCACCTGAACGCGGCCGTTCGGCTGAACACCCAACGGCGAACCGGATTGGATGGGGTTGAGCTCCGCATAGGACTTGGCGAAGTCCGCGATATCCTCCGGCGTGCCATCACCCTTGTACAGGGCTTCAAACACCTTGTCAGTGACCTGCGGATACGTGCTCTTCGCAATCAGACGCGCGTTGTCGGCACGCACCTGGGCAAGCTCGGCCTGAACCTGCTGCACCTGCTTGAGGTTCGCTTCGGCCTGCTTCTCGTTCTTACGGCTCATCGCCTTCCACTTGGCGAGCTCGTTGTCACCGGGGTTTTCCTCCGGCTTGACGTTTTCATTGTTTTCCTGAATGTCGGCGGTCGTTTCTGCCGCGCCCGTTTCAGGCTGAGACTGCTGAACCGTTTCGGTTTCGGCAGTGTTCTGTTCTTCCTTGGTAGGCATCCGCCCGCCCCTTTCATTCACGCGGCCAAACCGAGGGTCGACCGCAGGTATCGGAGCCATGCCCTCTGATAGGACATGGCTTGTCTTAAATGCACCGAAGGCCGGAAGCTGTACTTTCGACCCTCGAATGGAAAATCGTCTTCCTCGCCCGTATCCAGCACTTTCTGATAATGCTGTTGAAACTCCATAGCCCTCGCGTACATGCGCTGCAACGCGGTGCGCGTCATCTTCAGGTCGGGGATATGCCATTCCGGCGCGGGAGTGCCGTCATCATATTCACGCCGCCACTGGGACTGCGTGAGAATCGGCCCGATCTCGCTATGCGATTCCACGATGACGCGCACGCTTTTCAGGTCGGCGGCTGACGTGCTGCCAGCCTTCCTGTAGATGGCGTCCAAATCCTCCCGGTTGAGTTTCAGACCGGGGTCATTGTTCGCGGTGATCGGGGCGACGGTGCATTTGCAGTTGTTGTGCATGGGCAGAAGGTCGGCCGTGGAAAACACGTTCGTGGCCGCGACGGCGCACAGGCCGCACGTGCCGGTCTTGGAAAGCTCGGGGTGTATGACCCTACGGTATTTTCTGACGCCGGAACCATGAAACCGTTGCGTGGCCGCACTGTTCATGGCTATCTGACCATCGGTGTTCGCATTGTCCATCAACCGTTTCACGGCGGCGTCAAGCCAATCATCAACGGCCTTCTGCACGTAATCGTCCAGATTGTCCCATGCCAGCGGGCGTATCGACGGGTCCCTTACGGCCATGCTCCGATAGGCGTCGGCAGGACGCACGCTCACCGCCCACGGGTCGGTGTTGTCCCTTGTGACGATGTATTCGGGAATCTGACCATCCGAAGGCACGTTCACCATGCCGAGCATCACGTCCGCATAGGAGACGCCCAGATGCCGCATGGCTTTGATGAACGCGATCTGGTTCTGCGTTATCCACGCGGACACGCCCTGTGTTATCGCGTCGTTCCACCAGTCGGCGGGGTCGAGCGACTTCCACATGTTCCACGCACGCTGCACGTAGGCGTCGACCAGCGCCTGACGCTGCCGTTCCATGACGGTCAGCGCCTGTGTCATGTCGGCCATCACGTCACCTCATTGGTGGAGTCCAACGTCTCGTCGCCCAGAACGTCGTTCAGGTCAAGGATGGTCGATGTCGAATCCAACGTGTCCTGCAAGATGGGAGCCGACTGCTGTGAGGTCTTGCCTTCGACCAGAGTGTTCTCCTGACTCAGAGCGGTGGCGAAAGCCGTGTCCTGCAAGTCCTGCATGGCTTCGGCTATATCCATCTCGCTCATGTTCAGGAACCGGCGCATGATGGTTTTGACCGGCAGCAGTCCCTTCACATAGTTGGCGGCTTGCGCCTGCTCCAAATCGGTGGGAGTCTCGACCGGCTGCCACATCGTCTCGAAACGTTCATCGGCGGCGGACTGCTGGCCGCTTGCGACCAACGCCATGCGAAGCAACAATACGAACGCATCATTGGCACGCTCGTTCATGTCCTGCACTTTGAGCCTCAACATGCGGGTGGTGAGCTTCGCCCCCGCCGCGCTGCCAGAAACGTCAGGGCTGAGAATCGACAACGGGGTGCCGGACGCGCCGGCCAACTGTTTGATGTCCGTGTTCGCGGCGGAGACAATCGGCGTGATGTCCGTCACGGAGCTTTCACCCATCTTCGCGTCCTTCGGCATCAGCCACAAGGCGGCGGGGCCAAGCTCGAACAAGGACGAGTAGTCGATCTTTTCGCCGGCACGCGCACGATTGGCCTTCACGGCCGGGTCCTGCTTCGTGTAATACTCGGGAAGGTCGCCGGACACCCAACGCTGTTTGAACGCCTGCATCTCCTGAATGCAGAAACGTTGGAAACGCTGCTGGTCGATGGCGCTCAACGTTGGAAGATGAGGCTCGAACTGGCCTCGACCGGTCGCGGTCTTCAACTGGACGATGGGCAGGCAACCGCAGTCACGGGCGAAATCAAGACCATCGGAACTGGCCGCGCCCACCCACTCGAACAAGGCAGGCAACGACGGTTTCTTCTTGGAATCATCGTTCGCCAGCTCATACACGGCATCCTCATAATCGGGACTGTCGGTCGGCAGCGTCCGCGACTCCACCTCACGTCTGGCGACACGACCATACACGTCGGTCACATTGCCCTTATCGTCACGAACCAGACGGTACAAGGCGATGTTCTCGGTGCCTTCATCCGCGTCATACGAGTAGACGATGGCCGCGCTCTTATCGTCGGAAACGACGGTATCCCAAGGACTGAGCCTCGAAATGTAGGCCGGGTTAGGCGTCGACCACGCCTGCGCATAGGCGGCACCGTAAACCGATGCGTCACGCAGCATGTTCAACGATTTCAGGTTCATGCCCGACTTCTGCCACATATCGTCAGCGGCGGTGGAACGTATCGCCTTGTCCGACACCAGACGGAAGCCGGTGGGCTTCTCCGAGGTGATGACCGCGTTCGCTATCGTGCTCGCCAAGTTCATCGGGCAGATGTCCACGAACCTGCGGTAAATGTCCGAACTGGTCACATCCATGTTGCGGGGGACGGCCTTCGTGGGCACGGTCTCCTTGCCGTCGTAGAACGTTTTCAACCGGCACAGCATGGGGATACGGTTCACCAGCCGGTTCGCCAACCGGGTAAGCACCACGCCGTCGCCTCCCGGTTCGACATCATCGGGAACCAACGACTCCAACTGCACGGCCATATCTCACCATCCTTCTAATAAGTCACTCGGGTAACGTGGGTGCGCACCCTCGGCGCACGGGAACTGGCCTGTTCCAGATAACGGGTACGCGCCGTATATGCAAGGACGCCCGCGATGCAGGCGTCTATCTTCAACGGACTGTTCGGCGTCTCCTTGTACACGAGGTACTGAGTGGAGCCATCGGCGTTCGTCTGGCGCAGGTTCTTCCTTCGCGCGTTTCTGAAATGCGCGAGAAGCCTCGGGTCGGCCAACAACGCGACATCACCGATGACGGGATTGTCCTCGTCATCGCACGCCGTCCATTCACGGCAGAACGCGGTATGCATGTCCACATACGCCTGCTTCATGTCCGACCCCCAATTGTTCGTGTGGAACATGATCGGGTCGCCGTTGTTGCGCTGGCCCACAAGGTCGAGATACGAGTAGTCGGTTTCCCAGCCGATAATGAGGTCACGCCAGCCGTGGACATCCGCGAAGAAGCCGACAACGTTATAGTTGTCCAGCATCCAGCGAACCTTACGGTCGAACGCCTCCACATCGACCTGCCAGTCAGCGGCCTCGGGGCCTTCGGGCTTCTGTTCCAGTTTGATAAGGAACAACAGGCCGTCCCTGACACGACAGCCGACCAAGGCGGTCGCATCATCGGAAAGCGAACCGTCGAAGCCAAGCGTTATCTCGTCCTCGTCCGAAATAATGTCCTTCCAAGGCGCTGCCTCGTCCAAGTCGGTGCCCTCGGGAACGCCCGCATACAATGCGATGCCCGCGAGATGGCTTTTCAGCAGGGATTCGGACAGCCAAGCGTCGGAAACGCTCGTGAGACTGTTCAGGTAGTAGCGAATCGAATCGCCCACATCGGAAGCCGGGTCGAGGATATCCGCGATAGGGCCGCGAATATCAACCCAGCCGTTCTTCGACGGGCCCGGCTCCACGCCGGGGGAGCGAAGCGAATACCCGTCATCGCTCACACCCTCGTCGTTGACCGGCACGATATTGCCGTCAGCGAGAATGATATGGTCCTTGCCGTCCCTTGACTTCGCGGCGGAACCATACGCCTCATACAGGCCATGCTTCAGTTTGCCCGCATCACCCAGGTCGTCGATGTTCAAAGGCGAATACCTGTGGTCGAACAGCAGCTTCGGGTCCTTGATGCGACCCTCTCGAATATCCTGAGCGTGCTTGTAGGTCTCCTCGGCGATACTGTTCTCGCCGGGACGGTACATGGTCGTGGTTTCCAACACCCACGGTTCGGCGTCGCCCATACGCTTCGAGAGATTACGTTTCAGCGTATGATACGTGGCCTTCAACCGGGGAACGTTGTACAAGTGGGATTCGTCGGCGATGATGAACGTCTGCTTGCCGCCGTCATGCGTGGAAGAACCGGTGGCACCGGGCTTGATCGAACCACCCTCCGGCAGCAGGATGCGGGTTTCACCGACATCAAGCCCATAACCGCGCAACTGGCTCAAAGGCCCGTTCTCGCAGTTGTACTTCATCACCTGATAAACGTTGTCCGTCTGTTCCTCGGCGGTGGCGATGCACACCACGTTCGGACCCTGCACGGGACGGCCCATAGGCTCGCCCGGCAGATACTCGTAAGTCTGACCGAGGAACGTGTAGGTTTCCCCGCCCTTCGCCCAACCGGCGAAACGGCATGGGCCTAAAGCCTCGAACAAACCCAGACGGCCACCCTTGCCGGACTTGTCGCAACCCTTGGGGCGACTCAGGAACACATGGTTGAAACGACGCTGCCCATACTTGTCGAGCGCGTAACAGTCCACGTAGAACCGCGCATACTCAGGACTCTCATACACGGGCATGTCATACGCGGGCTCCGAACCCACGACGCAGAACGACTGTATCCACCACAAGGCAAGCCAGCCAAGCGAACGCTCCCTATCCTCGGCGGTCAGATTAGGGATAACGTCATGCATCAGCCCACCGCCCGACGCTGCCTACGTGCTTCCTCCATGCTGATGACGTTCGAGGAACCCGAATACGAGGACGCCTTCAAATCATTCGCCTGAGGCGCGTCGAACTTCAAATCGTTACGCGCCTTCGGAGTGACGCCGATCATGGTCTCACGCTGACGAATCTCAGCCGCCAGAATCGCACGCCCCTTACGGGAACGCTTGAAATCATCCTTGAGCAGCGCCGTATCCAACACGAAATCCCAGTCAGGGCCAACGCCCATACGCTGAGCCAACGGGCTACGACGCAAATCCTCATACCAGCGGCGAGTAACCGGCAACCATTCATCGCCCGTATCCGGGCGAACATCAGGCAGTTCCGGCCCAACAGGCTCCTCGGGACTGCTCAGCAAAGGCATCGCGGCTATCTTGGACGCCCTACGCCCGTTTCCTGCCATGATTCACGCTCCGTTTCCGCCCATTCCGGGCTGTCCGACGCACAGGCTTTTCGCCCCTGCACCGGTCGTGAACGAGAATGCGGTTCTCCAAAGTCGCTGAATGCGACTTCTCCAAAGGAACCTTCCACTCAAAAGCCGCGCCGTCAGGCCCGGCACTATCTACATCGACCAGTCCGCCGCACTTCTGGCAACGGCCGGCACACTTCTCAATCACCTGCGAACGGGTGAAAGACTCAATAACCATCCGAGGCCGTTCAGCCGGTTCCACCGTCCGCTCATGCAACACGGTTTCAGGACGCGACGGTAGCTCGGGATGCAGTTGACGTTTACGGAAATACCTCAAACGGCACTTGTCCGAACAGAACAAACGAGAGGAACGCTCAGGGTCGAACCATTTGAAGCACACCGGACACATGCGGGTGCGCAATCTCCTCAACGGAGTGCCGGAATAATAGTTCCGGTTGTAATGCTCCCTGCACAACCCTTTGGCGCACACCGGGTTAAGACACCCGAACACAGCGCAACGCTCTATCGAAAAGCCGGCCTCGAATACCATTCGGCCTCCTCGCGGCTCCTACGCTTTTCCACCCGAGCCTCACCACTCTCACGAGCGGTTTTCTGCTTATGGTGATACGGGCACAACGCCCACAGATTCGACGGGGAATCATCATCAGGCTCACCGTTCTTCGCGCGAACCTTATGATCAACCTCATTGGCCGGATAGCCGCAAATATGCTTCGCCCCTGTATGCCAGTCGGTCACAATCCACTGGCATCGATAATGGTCCCGCTCCAATATCCGCTTGCGGGTCCGCTCCCATCCGGGGTTGAACCGTGCATCACGGTTGGAAGATGACCAAGCCACGATGACTCCTTGCACGTAGGGGGCGGAGCCGGTGGGAGCGTGGCGAGCGAGCATTCCAACGGGGTTAATCCAAATACAGGGGAGGTTGGTCCACGAGTCACCGGCTCCTAGAGGCAATCCCGAGAATCGAACTCGAACCTGCGCTTTACGAGAGCGCCGCTCTTCCAATGAGCTAGAATGCCATGCCTCCCACTGGGGGAGCGCTATTCGGTTATTGCCGTGCGGCATGGCGTGAAGCCGCCGCCGACGACTGGCGATGACCCAAGAAGCAGTCACCGCCTGCAATCGCCCCTTCTTGAAGGCGTTGTGGTGCCGGAGAGAATCGAACTCCCATCGCCAAAAGCAGCGGTGTTACAGACCGCGCGCACTCCACGTGCTCGACACCGTGGAAGCCATCCCAGACTCCCGCCACCCAGCGAACCGGGGGCACTCCTCAGCCGACATCAACCCGCATGAAACGGGGAGTCAGCACACGATGCCGTGCGGAGATTCTGCACGACGCCGGTTCACGGGCGGTCAAACCCCAACCGACAGTCACGACCTTGACCGGCCTTACTGACCATCCTGCGGATGATGCAAGATTTGCACTTGCGAACCTTTTACGGTTTACGGCCTAGCAAGCCGCCGCATTCGTCTACTCTGCCAATCATCCACGGCCACGCCCCCGGTCCAAGAAAACAACACCAACACAAAACGGAATCCCAGAGAACTCGACCTTACAAATCCTCGTAAAACTGTTTTGACGGTTTGGTTTTCAAAAAAGGCGTGGCCTAGTCGTGAGAGAGGGAATCGAACCCACAACGCACCGGGTTTGAGCCGGCGTCCTCTACCAATTGGGATATCTCACGCAGATACAAGAAAACCCCGCAACTGCGGGGCCTCGCCTTGTCAGGAACCCGAGCTTCGCTCCAATCCCCGACAATCCATCTACACGACATTTTACTCACAACAAGCGTTGCAGCAAGCGTTGCAAGAGTATTCCCACCACCAATGAAACGCTAATTCAAAAAACAGCCCAGCAGATCATTCACGGGCGAAACCATTGTCCGTGCGGCCCCCACGTCTTACCGGGGTGGGGCTCTCCCACCCCCATACGTGCGTAGGTATATATATCCGCGCGCGCATGTACCTATATTCGCGCCGCCTAGACATGGGCGGCGTCCGGGCGTGAGCGAGTGTGAGCGTCGGCATGAGGTGATGGACGCGGTCATGGACTGTGTGTCACTGTGAGGGTGAGTGTGGCGTCACCCAATCGTCTGGGTGTATAGAGTGTCGTCCTGGTGAACTAGACACTGTGTCTGGTTTACTGTTTTTGTCGCGTTATTCTGGGTTTCGACACGCCGAGGGGTGCTAGTGTTTGCAATGGTTTACGCGGTGTCGTGCCATACCTGATTTGCACAACCAATTGGTTGTATGTATAGTGAGGGTATCGCAAGGCAAACAAGCCAGAAGGAAACGAGGTAAACAAGATGAACGACGACGGAATGACAACAGTGAGAGTGGTGGTCAGGTCTTATTACAAAGCCAACACGGTGATTATCTACAAAGCTAATCGCCAGTGGGGTTATGGCCCTGATGATGCGATAAGCTGGCCGGAACCGCTGAAAGTCAAGGAAGACTACACGGTGGACTTTGAGGAATATCTAGACAGCTTCATCGACGCGGACGGTTTCGGGCCTATGGATATCGGTGACGTGAAACATGTTGAGGATATCCACAGCGAAAAAACCGGGCGGGTAATCGCTAGCCGCTGGACTGTGGAAATCGGGTGAATCATACACAGCGCGGCCATAGTGGCTGAGCTGGGGTGCAAATCCCCAGTCGCGCACTAGTCTCCTCTATCCAAACCTCATAGTGAGCGGCGGGTAATCGGGCGGACATGAACCATTGATAACTTAAGAGTGAGCGAAAGTAGGTTGTGGTTGATGGACCTCAGCGCGGTAGGCCGGTAGACGCTAGTAAGTCCGCACTCGTGGCAGTCGCTGTTATCTGACAACAGCAAGCGCGGTCTATCCCGTCATACATGAGTACGCCGAATGTCTGAATTTCGACGGTAAGTAGTCAGCAACGTAAAACGTCCTACATCTAGGGGCAACAAGTCGGACACGTGAGAGGTATCGGGCTTGAGCCATGCCGGGTAATGGCATCGCAAGTATCGGCGGATACGGGTACCCTAGTGAGCAATGAGTAGCAGTCAGGGAGACTGCGAGTAGAGCGTAGGCGCTTGAGGACTCGGGGTGATAGCCGAGGGGTATAACAGCGCGCGATGGCATCAGAAACTACGTCTGCGATTGGTATAATCGGGCCCATAGTAGCGATTGCGAGGTGGGTCACAATGAGTCTAAGGGAATTAAGGCAGAAGCGAGGGCTGACGCAAAAACAACTAGCCGATAAGCTAGGCTATACACAACAACGTATAGCCGCTATCGAGACTGGTGTGCGTCCTATCGGTGGCGTGTCGCTCGATAAGGCCATTGAGATATGCGACGTGTTGCGCGTGTCTAACCCTCGTAAGCTCTTAGACGCTGACACCAAAGAGTCAGAGTCATAGCTCACGTGTCTACAGTGAGTGAAAGTGCCACGTTCGGCGTGGTGTGCCCTTTAACTTTTATCGCCTGACTGTAGGCATCGTATACAGTTGGCCTAGCTCACTGGGTTTACCCCATAGTCTAGGCACTCATGGCGTGTCCCAAGGTGGACGGGATACGCTGGAACCTGTTATATCGAAAGGTGGTGAGCCGTGCCGGTTGGCGATATCGTCGTTGACCCGCGTATCCAGACTCGACATCCCGACGTGTCCGCTGATTCAGTGCGTGTGGCGTGGTCGAACGTCGTGCGGTTTATGGCGCGTGAGGATACCGACCCGTTGCGTTATGTGGCGGTTGGATACGACGAGTACGGGCGTTTGCTGGAAATGGTGGCGGTACTAGATGAGTCGGATCGTTGGCATGTGTTCCATGCCATGCGTGCGACGCCGAAGGTGCTGCGGGAACTGAAACTTTTGTAAAGGAGGAAGTGTCATGTCTTTTGTTGCGAAGGGTGGCCGTGTGGTCACTGATGACATGTTGGACAAGTGGGCCGACGATGCGGATAACGGCGAGTTCGGCGGAAGGGCGGGTGCGGTGTATTCCGGGCCTGTCGTTCCTGTCGCTCAGGCGGATGCTGTCAGTCGGACGTTTTCGTTAAGCGCTGACATGTCGGCCATGTTGGATGCCGTCGCTAAACGTCGTGGCGTGTCTGCTGATGACATCATGCGGCACGCGCTGGTGCGTGAGTTCGCGTCAGTGTGAGCTGTTCGGCGTGCTGGTTTTCCGACACGCCGATTTGTTTAAACCAAAATGATACGTTATGCTATCAATTATCAAGCCCAATCGGGCAAGACAAAAGCAAGTTTGAGAACTTAACAGTGTTTCCCTACATGCAAATGATACATTTTGCTGTCATAATTGGTTTACCTACTACTAGAGAAAGCGGGTAAGCCTATGGGACTTAAGGAACTGCGCAAACAAGCCGACTTAACACAAGTTGAGCTAGCCAAGCGCACTGGAATAGCGCGAACAATCATCAGCAGTTATGAGACCGGGCGGCGAGACGTTCGGAACATGACTCTTGAAAACGCTTTGAAGATATCCAGTGCACTCAACTGCCAACCGAGCGACCTGATGCGTTAAAAGAATGCGGCTAAGTAGCGCCAACTACCTAGCCGCGTGCCTTAAGTTGAAAGTTCTCTAACCAATCAATCAAATCGAGGCTGTGCTATCTTAGCACGCCTCACATGGAAGTGAGGAACCATGCGTAAAATTCTGGCGGCTTCAGCCGCGTTAATCACACTTTTCACCCTGTCCGCTTGCGGTAGTGATACCGCGAACATCCCGCAATGTGAGAACGAAGACGGCTCGGGTCAAGCTGGACTCTGCTACTGGGATAGTGCTCGAATGGGCAACGGACGCGGTACCGGCCTGTACATCTACCAAGACGGCATTCTAATCGACGAACGCTACTAAGTCTTTCAATCAGATTCATTCAGTCGCGCGGCTGTCTCCGCGCTTCATCATCAAGGGAGATTCACAATGTGTGTGGAACTTGTTTTCAAGATTAACGTTGACTGGCATAGGTCACGCATGTGGGGGAGTAACCCGCGTGCCGAAGTCTGGGCCAACCTCGCCGGCATTCGCGGCGACTACACTAACGGTACCGTGTCAGGCTGTGGATACGACAAGGAGAGTGCGGCAGTTGATTTAGCGTTGAAAGATAACCCGCTTATGCAGACACTCATGATGTGGCCGAAACTGAACGTGAACACCGGTTATAGTGGTCAGGTCACGCGCGTGGTCAACAAACTCGATTACGGGTATGAGCTGTGCTTTGGCGGCATGGGCATGAGTGAGTTTCTACAATTCATGCGCGGCAATGGGTTCGCCGTTGAGGAGATGCACGGCGATATGTTCGACGGGTACACGTTCCGGCGTGACATGCCCGAATCTTTCGTTAAGACAGTTTGACTGCGATAGCGCGGCGCATTAATCCGCGCTTCCCGCCCATTCGGGCAATTTCAATCAATTCTCAAATTCATAGATCCTTTATCACACTAAGGGGTGTGTCATGTCTGAAGAAGTACTGAATCCAAGCGACTTTCACGTTGGCTGGTTGGCCCAATCGTTGGCCGGCAACATCTACGTTATCGTAAAAGCCACTGACAAGACGGTGACGTTCGATAAATACGATACCGTCTGGCTTACCGTTCGACGTGTCCGGCGTAAGCGTTTCGAGCGGACAATTGAAGGAGGCTACTTCAAGGACGGTGCCTTCACGTTCTGGCCGAGTAATTTTTTCCCGCCTGAGAACGGCTTCAGCCGCAACGATTTTATCCAATCGCATGAGTTTAAGGCGGTGGAATGATGGCACGCTACTATTACGCTTACCACTGGACTTACGGTATCGGCACGACATGGGAAGACGGGTCATGGCCTGGAAGTCTCATGGTGTTCGATTCGATGGGCGAGCGTGACAAGTGGGTTGCCGACGACGTTTTTGATGGTGACTGGCATCGTGAGGCCATTACGGCCAAGGAGGCGCGTCGTATCATGGCGGATACTGTTATCGGTTTCGACAATGATATGGCCGTCCGGTACGACGGGAGTCGGTCTGCTGTTGAACGGTATGCTTCGACTGTCGAACTGGGCAGGGCATGGCGGCGTGTTGACATGCAGAATAACCCGGCTAGGTATTACGCAGAGTGATTGCCGTGATCGACCACTGGGGACGCGGCTACCTTGTGCGAGTCCATCGTTAAATCAATCGTTTCGGGGCATGGCATGGGAGCCGTGCCCCGCTGTTTTAAGGAAGCTAAACAATGATTACCGCTAAGGATATTGCGGATATGGTGGAGCGTGTTGACGCGAAACTGTTGCCTCTCTGTGACTATGAGGGTTTCGAGCCTTATGAGGGCATCTACCGTCTGGGTGATTACGGGTATGTCACCGAAACCGAATATAACGCAGCTTTCAAAGGCGAACCCTGCTGGGCCCAGGACGCTTACATGCTGGAAGGCAACGGCGTAGGGTGTGGAAGAATCGCCCGACTCTACAACGACGGCGACGTTGAAGCGTTGTCCGATTACATCAATGAGCGTTTCGATAATGACCAGATGGACGACGTTTTCTATACCGAAGCCACCGAAGAGGGTGAGTGTTGAAGGTCCGTCGTGTTCTGCTTGTGGCCGCGCTAGTCGCGGCTTTTCTCTTTCTCAGGTGGGTTGGTTTTATCCAGCCGACTCCCCAATGTTCCACGCCTTACGGCGTTAATGACACTGCCACTTGCGTGTATGGCGATTACGCCTATCGCCGTGGCGTGCAAATCTGACAATCGATTTTTTGAAGTGAGGTAAATTCCGATGAAGAAACTTGCTAATGACCCGTCGCGTAACGTGAATGCCGTGAGCGGCATGTGGGTTCGACTACGCAAGGACGGCTCGAAATATGATGTACGGTATGTCAACGCTAGGGTGAAACGAGTCTGGTCGTTGTCCCAAACGTCCGAGGGTACCGCGTGGAACGTTCAGGCTAGGGGAGCCCAGTATGAGGATTTTCTGAACGGTATGAAGTCAAGTTCGGTTGACCTTGAGCATGGCTGGTTGCTAGTGCCTGACTCGGAACGATGTGGAATCGTTCGGGTGCCGGTGCCTACCGGTATGGACGCGAAACGTGTGGCCGCCATTAAGGCTGATCCGCTGGTTGATATGAACTGGCGCAACGATGGTGAACGGTTCCTGAGCGGCGTTCACTGGCCGGTGCCTGTACCTGTTGAAGATGAGAGCAAGTGGGCTGGTGAGGATGAGTTTCTGGATGATGAGCCGGCGCCGATTACTCAGGAGATTGCTGAAGTCCCGCCCAAGGTCAACACGTTTGCCGTGTCCTACGCGACTCTGCCTGACCTGATGATGGCTAAGGAATGCCCGGAACTGCAAGGTTTGGGCCATATCAAGGCGTTCCGTACCAGCAAGGGTAAAAAGGTGGCGTACATCGCTTCGGCCAACGGCAAATGCGTAGTCGCCTACCGTGCAAGGTATGAGCGTGGCAGTGACAAGCAGTTAGAACAGGCGGTGGCCGATTACGTGGCCGTTGCCCGTAACCTGTGGGCTAAGGCGGCGTGACATGAGCGAGCTGAGAGACAAGGCCACGCGACTGTTGTTGAAGTCGGCGTGGGAAATGGCTGACGACAACGAAGACGAGCTATCCGCCGTGTTCGATGGTCAGCATGGTTTCACGGATGATTTGCGCAGACGTGCGATCGATACCCTGGAGGGTGTCGGCTGTATGCCCAGTACGCCGCCTGACAATGATGAGATGGAGCGTTTGATTGCTGATTCCGGTTTGTCGTTGGACGTGCTGGATATGAAGGCGCGTGAGGTGTACGACTGCGGTTATTCCACCACGTATCAGCGTTATCAGACGGCTATCGTCATGCTTATCGATGATTTGCTGGGGGTGGATTGATGGAAGTCAAGATACCTACCAGTAAGATTCGTGAGGTTATGGAATCTTCCGGCTATGCGTATACGGCTGAGAATATCGCGGCGGTACGCGCCAACATTCCGCTTCACACGTCTGACCTGATTCTGGCCGCGTTGAACGCCACCGACTTGCCCGACAAGCGGTTTGCTTTGCCGCTGTTCTAGTTCTTGCCGTCCAGCTTTTTCCTCACTTCCGCTGGACGGCAACCCATTTTTTTCTACAAACCAAATCAATATTTCTTTAGGAGATTATTATGAGCGCCACTATCAAACTTACGTTGAGCGACTACAGCGTCCGAGAACGCTTGGACGGCTGGTGGCGTATCCCTACGGTCGCCCAATACGTGTATCCCAATGGCGAAACCCAACAGTTCATGGACATGCTGGACGAACTGGACGGCGTGGTACACGATACTGAGGCACAGTATGAAGACAGGTTCTCGTTCGATGATTACGCTGATTTTCTTGAGAGTCTGGCACCTGAATATCGCAAGGCGTTTCCCATCGCGCCGGACGGATGGAAACACAAGGCGGGTGAGATTTACATCTACTGGTAAAACTCGGATACTATTCTATCCCAATATGGTATATGATTGATACCACCTGTTAACCGTTAAGGAGGTTTATCATGGGTAAGCTGGTCGCCAATGTCGACGATGATGTCAAGGCGCGTGCCGCCGCGCTCTACGATTCCATGGGCATGAGCCTGAGCACCGCCGTCAACATGTTCCTACGCCAGTCTCTGGTGGACAACGGGTTGCCGTTCAGGCCGACGCGACACACGCCGGACGGTTATCCGGTGCCGCCTGTTCACAATGCATACATGTTCGAGCGTTCGGAGAAGGGCCATGTGATACTGCCCGCCGATTGGGATGATTCGGAGGATGATGTCTATGACCAGTACGCCAAGTGAACCGCGCCTGTATGACGTGTGGCTGATGTGGGTCGAGTTTCCCGACCATCCCGGTATCGGGAAGCCGCGTCCGGTGGTTATCACCGAGGTTGACGGTGATCTGGTGTCGGGTATCGTGGCGAAGATAACCGGCAACACTGATTGGGATGAGGCCGGTGACGTGCCGCTGCTCGACTGGAAGGCCGAGGGGCTGTTGAAGCCGTCGCTCGTGCGCTGTTCGCAACGCTTCTACTTCAACAGGAGCGAACTGCTGCAATGGTTCGGACGACTCTCGTTGAGGGACGCGGAGCATGTTAACGACGGGTTGAAAGCCACATTGGACATTCCACCATACAGGCGGAGCGTATAGCCGTTATCGTTTTCATGGCCTCATGGACTTGTTCTATGGGGCCATTCTTATAGAAACCATCATTTAGAACCGCATCATAGGGCTTTCTATGGTGCGGTTTTCACATAAATCAGCATTTAGACAGGACTTTAGAACTGTCTATTGTCCCGTTAATCGTTTTACCGAACAATAACAAGGGAGTTTCCATCATGAATGAAGAAACCGAAGTCTACACGATTTACCAGCGCGTGACGCAGATCGAGGAGCGTCACGTCACCGCGCCGAAAGGCTTGACGTTCAATCAGTTGAGCGACTGGGTTGACGAAAACGGTGTTGGAGACCTGTTGGACATTGATGAACTGGACAACGATATGGTCAGCGCCGATTACGAGGACGGCTCTCATGTCAAGAGAAACTGGGCGAAATGATAACCGCAATCTACCGTTATGAGCGTTTCGACCCCGCCGTCAACAAGGAGTTGTGGCGGCGCATACCCGGCTGGAAACTACGTTTCGCGTGGCTGAAAGCATGGCTGGAACACGATAAGGCGGCTCGAATCGGCTACCGGGCGTGGTTGTACGCGCGTGTTTCAGGTGGCGGCGAATGGCTGACCGGCGACATGCTGGACTGGAACCAGGAGGTGTCCAAGTGAACGTCGAACGTATGGAGAAAGCCTTGCATGAGGTATGGAAATACTACGACGAAGCAGGGGAGACTGGGCAAAACTATGAACTTAACCCGGATAACCTCGCCAAGTTCGCCGCCGACCTATGCAAGGAATACTCAAAAACCTTGATACACTGAAGGCCATAGGACTTGTGGCCTTCTGGGAATTAGCAAAAACCAAAACACAAGAGGGCGTGGCAAACGTCATGCCCTAACATTTTTTTCAGGAGGAATATTATGCCTACTCACGTTTCTCAGAGCGTCAAGGAACTCAAGGAGCTGGGTCGAAACCTGTACGCGGCCATGAGGTCAGATTTTGAGGTTAACCCGAACGCTTCAGCGCTTCCGCTCGACTATTTCGAGCCCATCGTCACATGGTATCAGGCTCATAAAGACGAGCCAACCATGCTGGATGATGTGATGGAGGCTTGCGGTCGCGCCGGACTATCCGCAAGCGACGCGGACGAACTCCGAGATTACGCGGACACGCTGTTCCAGGCGGGTGAGCTCAAGGTCGAACGCTTGTGGGAGTTGACTTCTGAATCAACGGACGAGTGGGGCGACCCCACGCCAGTGCCGAGCCGATACGAGGCACAATGAACCTATTGTGGCTGCGGGGCCATGCATTGTCCTCCATGTGTCAGCAGGGATGGACTGGTTTAGTCTGACATTTCGACACGCTGGTTACTTTTTGTAACCGAGTGTGGTATGCTGAATATATCAACGGGAAGCACAAGGCAAGCCCGGAAAGAGCAGAAAGGCTCCGAAAAATGACCTGTTTTGAAATACACCCGATCTGCGGGCACGACTACACCGCCGACATCGACGCCGACACCCCCGGATGGGCCGAGGGAGGGGTTGAAAGGACGGCCGAATGGTTGAATACCACCCGCTGCCCGATCTGCCCGCGACTGGAGCATATCCCGGAGCTCAAGAAATACTATGCTGCGGTCAGGATGGTGCAACCGCCCATCCTCCCGTGGACGCATTACGACATAAGGACCGGACGGGAATACGGCCGCGAGGACACCACCATCAGCCCGGCCGAGCTGAAATGCCAAAGGGAACGCATGGGCCTGACCACGAAATGGCTCTCGGAACGATGGGATGTGGCCGAGCTCAGCGTCAAACGCTGGGAGAAGAACCGTGTGATGCCAACCGAATTTACCGAGGATTGGCTCGCCTTGCTGTACGACTACGCTCAGCAGGTCGATACGTACTCCCGGCGCGATACCATCATCGTTCCACGAGTCAACACTGACTCGCTGGCCTATCCGGGGGCTTTCTACCGTTCGGCCGGGCTGGACGCCAACAGGGAGACGGGTGCGCCCATCGAGTTTGGCGACGTGCCCATCACGGATATCGTCATCAAGGACCCGCAGGACCTTTACACGCGCTCCCTGCTGCGAGAGCTTAGGCAGCGCGCGCAAGACCAAGTGGACAAAGATGGTCGGTGAGCCGCGATTCCTGTGCTACGATAAACATGTCACCCCGAAAGGGGCGCGGATTGAAATAATGATGCAGACAGTATTATTGTCCTGATATCCATGTCTCCGGCTTGCCGGAGTGGATCGAAATAAGATCTGTGGATACGGCAGCAGTGTTGTATGCATGGCGGTCAAACCGCACGTCGCCGGCCGCAAGACCGGCGCGGATTGAAATAAATAGATGAATAAGGATGGATTGGTAGGCCCAACGGCTGACATCGACACCTGTTCGGATGGTGGCGGCGGAATCGCGAAGACTCCGCCGCCACTGTTTTTATCAAAATGCGTCGTAAAACCCACGGCTGAAGCCGTGGGGAGGAAGTCAACGCTACGCGACATGAACCGTGACGAAACCTTACAGGTGTTTGCCTCAGTCGATTGGAACTAGCGTCGGCGTGTCCAGTGCTAGTCTGAAAGACATTACTTCCCGTTTTTTTTTATGCGGGCTTCATTGGATGTCATGTGGCATCATTTTTTCATGGAAAACTGGGGCGAATTGAACGCCCATAGGTAAAGGAGCTTTGAATCATGGCTGAACTAACCGACCTTGGACTTGTCTGGACCAAGATTAACGGAGAATACGTCGCTAAGGTGGAGTCCGATGGAAAGACCGTGGTACTGAAAATCAGCAATGGGGTGTTGACCGCCAACGGGAAGACGGTTCCCGGCGTGCATCCCGTGGTGCAGGATATTCCTCAGAACGACGGTGGCGAGCGAAAAGAACCATCACTTCGTGTGGCGGCAATGACACCGAAGCAGATACAGCATCGCTTGGTTGAGGTTGGCAAGAAAAAGGCGCAGGCGCTGCGTGATCTTAGGGCTTTGGAGTCAGCCTCATTTGTCTCGTCTGTGGATGTCAAGAACAAGAAGGCGACACTGCGGAGTTTGGAGCGTGAAGAGAAAGAACTTCGCAACGAACCATACCGCCGTAAATCCCAGGATGCGAAGCAGGAGCGTGAACGCAAGAACGAGGAGGCTAGGAACTTCGCGCGGGGGACTGTGGCGGATAAGGCTCGCATGGAGATCGGCAAGGGCTGGTATGAGGGTGAGAACCACGTCTGGTCCTACTATGAGTGGGGGCCTGGGCAAAAACCATGCTGGTATCGGAGCGATGACTTCGACAGTTATAACGGGGGTACCAGCGAGAGCTACGCACATGCGGTTGAGATTTGTGGCGATCCACGCAAGCGTGACCCTAAGCAGTCCGAGCGTTAAGCGGCTGGCCGAACGAATCAAAGCGGAAGACAACCGGCGCGAGCTGGTGCATTAAACAACGAGTGTGGGCCCGATTATACAAGAAAGCCCGTGGAACACTCGAAATAGAGTCGTTCCACGGGCTTTTATATATTTGAGACTGTTAGAAGCAGCCACTGCCTCTCAATGAAGCACACTAGGACGGCATTCCCATAGGATAAACCAACAGGCACGATCTTGACCGAGACGCGGATAGTATCACCATTCCGTGCGTAAGTGAAGCCGGCGGGTATCTTGTTTCCTCAGGTTTTCCAGCATGGTTTCCGAACAATAGGGGACTGGCTTACGTTTGATCGTGCGCAGCAGCTTCTCCTCGGCCATTGTGCAGCGGCATGGGTTCATCTTGCAGCGTCTGCACACTTGAATGTTCACATGGTCGCCATTCGTGGACGAAAAACTGTACAACATCGACCCGAAGGGAAACTCTTCGGCGGCATTGCCGCCGTCGATGATGAATATGTGTCTCATTGGTCTTCTCCCAAACCTTTTGCTTTGTTGCGTGCATGGTGCAGCTGTTCCGCCAATGCGGGCGTCATCGTGGCTAAATGTATCGAGGCGGTCAGCATGTGCACTGTCATGTAGCTGGCAAACGCCTTGCAGCAGGCAATCAGCCCTTGGTGAAGCTCAGGGCGGCTGCGGAACATGTCAGGCTGGTAGACCATTGTCTTGCCCAGTTCCGCCAACTTGTTGTTCACGGTTTTGAGCTGACCGGGGTGAATCGGCTGGCTCATGCGTCCTCCACGGTGATTTTGTCGGTAGCGTGCAGGCGGATGGTCAGGCTTCCACTCAACGTGGCTTCGATGGTTTGTTCGTATCCGGTGATTATGTCCAGCACGGTTTTCGCTTCCCACGGGTGTGCGTCCACACGCAGATTGGTGAGCGTCCCCTTCAACTGATTGCCCTCGTGATTCACCGTCAGGGTTTTTCCCATGAATCGCGGACACAGTTGATCGGCTTCAATGAGCATTCTCATAACTGGCCCTTGGCTTTCCTCGTGTAGTATTCCTCGGCAGACAACAATTCCAGAATCGGAGTCTGCTTATTGACCTGCAACAATTCCTCCCAGGTCATCCACGAGTACCCGCGTAAGCCCGAATGCCCACTGACCTGATATACGTGCTTATCGTTGTCGCCGTACAGCAAAACGTAGCTATTGGAATAGGCTTTGATGATTTGCGCCCACGTCTCTCCCTCGCCAGTCTGGATACGCGCCCAGTATTCGCCGGGCGAAACCGGTTCTTCAATACGAATACGTGGTTTCTTTGGTGCTGGGCGGGTGGCGTAATCGAAATCCTCCTTGTAGACAACGAGAAACATGGAAGCCGGTTCCTTTTCGACTCCCAGCTTCCACGTGGCGGAAACACCAACTCCGTCTACCTCGACCTTAATCATGTCATCCCAATCAATGCGGGACTTGAACTTGTACGTGTTCGTACTGCCTTTGACGTGAATCAGATCGCCGGGCTTCAGGCCATTCCAATCGACACGAATCTTCTTCATTCCGACTCCCTTTCGATAAGCTGTTCCAGTTCCTTCAAGTTGTCCTGCTTGCGTTTCAACGCATTGCAGCGATATATCCACTCGCCCTTGCGCTGGTAGATGTTGGCTATCTCGTAGTTGCTCAACAGTTCGTTGCACGAGCAGACAAGCTGGGGGATGTCCGACTCCGAGTCCGTTTGCACGACGGGTTTCTCCCCGCAGGCGGGGCATTCGGGAATCGGCTCGTCAATCACTGCCTTCAACCGTCTGCAACCGGTATTCCACTTCTGAACACTCTCGTCTTCAAAAAACGAGGCGAACGAGAGGATGCTTTCGACGTGATCGCACCATTCCAAGAACTGCCACGAGTCTTTTTCCAGATAGTAGCCGCGGTAGTTACGGGTGACGCATGCATGCTTCAGTTTGGGTGTGCGCCCGCAGATGGGGCATGGTTCCACTACTGGTGGTTCAGGTTCCGGTTTTTCGACCGGTTCCGGCTCCTCCAAGTGCAATAGTCGTTTCAGCCAGTTCACATGCCCCTCGATTCCATCGACTCGTTGAACGCCTTCTGAAACGCTTCGACACCGGCGTTAACGGCGGTTTGAAGCTGGTCAGAGTTGCAGCCCACCCTCACCCTCGCTTGAAAAGGCGCGTCAAGGGCGGGGTCTTTCAGAAAAGGCATGGCACCGGTCGAATCGATTCTGACGGGAACGTCAACCTTAAACTCAGTCAGCTTCCCTTCCTCACAGTTCACGATGAGCCACACCGACGTGGAATCGTAGAAAACGTGCTTGTTTTCCTCGTTCATTCATCCTCCTCGTCATCATCTGATTCGACGGGCACATGCATCATGTCCTCGGCAAGCGACAGCAATCCACACGTGGTGACCGGCGACTGGTATTCGGGCGTGTATACGCCCAGACGCCACAAATCCTCGTGCATGTCCTGCAACGTGCTGCGGTCAACGATCACGACGTATGGTTTCATGCCGAGAATCGGGGACAACGCCTTGCGTACCCGGGTTTCCATGTCTTCGGTTTCAGTCAACTGATTGTCCTTTCATGGTTTGGGTGAATGCCGTCTGGAATGCATGGATACCGGCTTTAACGGCTTTTTCGACGGAACCGTTGGGCGGCGGAGTCACGGTCACGTGCGCTCGTGGTTGCATGTCTTCGCCTATGAACACGCTGTCCGGTTCCAGTTCGCCCACCACCGGGACTTCCACGGTGAACGTGGCCAGTTGAAGCGCTTTGGAGTACAAGCCCAATTCCACTTCCGTGGTGCCAAGATTGATGCTCATTGAGTAATCTCCCTGTGTCCGAGGAACTTGTTGACGAAGAACGTCTGACCTTTGCCCGTGACTTTCGGTGTCTTGTTGATGGTCGTGTGACCGTCCGAGTGAACCACGGTGGTTTCCTTGATCTCGAACAATCCCAATTCCATAGATTTCTGCGTGGGCATGTTGCGAGAGCTGCCGGTTTTCATCAGCCATCCGTTATCCCTCAGCCACGCGAACAAGCGAGTGCCGCCAATATCCACGCCATTGCCTTTCAGGACTTTCGCCAAGTCGCCCACAAGGATGCTGGTCTTCGAGGTTTCCACAGCGTCAGCGAACAACGCCTTGGGACGCATCCGTTCGACCTGTGCTTGGGCCTTCTCCTTTTCCGCCCGCTCCTGTTTGATTTGTGTGGCAAGCCGGATAAGGAAGTCGGGTTCGGTGACTGCCTTTTCCAAAGTCGATTCGGTCATGTACGCGCCATGTTTGCGAATCGATGGCAGCACCTCATGCGTCACCCAGCGTTTGAACTCGCGAGCCTCGGGCTTGCGACTGCGTAACACGAGGGAGTACAAGCCGGACTCGGACACGAAAACGGGTGCCTTGCCGCCGTTCTGAGCAATATCCGTACTACGGATATTGGTGATTTCATCGGCATCGAGGTATTCCCGAATATGGTTGGTGGCCGTACCGAGAATGGCGCATACGTCCGCTCCAAGGAACCACGGGTTGCCGTGTTCATCGGTTAGGACACGCACCTGAATGCCGTTGAAGTCGAATGGTTGAATCTGATTGCTCACTTGTCGTCTCCTTCCTTGGATTGGTTTTGCGAAGCCTGCATGATCTCCCACACGTCCGCGTCCTCCGACAGGCCGGACGCGAGACGGTAGAAGTCACTGAACCTGTAAAGCGGATTGCTGTACGCATCCTTGCCCTGCTGGGGCAACTGGCCTCGATGTATCCAACTACGCAAAGTGCTGCGGTTCACGTGCATTCCGCACGCCTTGATGATGTCCAACAGTTCGCCACGGGTTCTCACCGCCTCCGATTGGAGGAGACGTTTCACCCGTTCCGCCCTGATGAGGGCGACGGGCATACTGAAACCGCATTTCGGGCATTTCGCCGTCTCCGCGTCCGCATAGCAGGAAAGCTGGCCCAAGCACTTGTCGGCCGGGCATGGCCCGTACAATACGGTTTCCCCATCATCGTCCGTGAGGAAACGACGCAGCTTACGGGTCAGACCGTGAACCAGTTCCGCATACACTGGGGTGCTCGAATGCTCCATGAGTTTCGGATGATCGGCGATACGGCGAACCATGTCCGATAGCGGCGTGGCCTCAGGCAGATTGATTTTCAGGCTCCGCAGCCACTCGTACAACGTGCCTTGCAAGCCCGGATAACCGTGGTCATCGTCCGCGTACAGCAGGTCATGCAGGGCTTCGCGTAACGGTGCGGGAGCGGTGCCGGATTGACCGCCGCCACCGTTCTTGTGCCCGTAGGCGCGGTTGATGCGATACTCGCACAAGTCAGGCAGACTGCGTTCCAACCATCGCAGGTCGCCGGTCAACTGGCTGGCGTGCTTGTCGCACAGGAGATTCAGGTTCGGTTCGACGCCATGTCCGATAAGCATGGACGGCGCGTCGGTGACGATATCCCGCCAGCAACCGTGGTAACGGCAGAGCCTCGTAGTTTCAGTGGAAAAAGACAATAGTGACCTTGACCTTCGAGTTTTTGAAGGTCTCGGACGTGTCAGCAACTCTCAATTATGCCATCAAACCGGTCATGATTCAGCCGGACGGCGTGTCGCCAGAACCTCGTCCAACGCCACGCCCAAACCCGGATTGAAACCACCACCCTCACGCCTGCGCTTGGGTTTCGCAGAAGGCAAGCGCAACGGGTCACGCGCGGTCAACGCCACCCGTCGAGACTCGTCCGAGGAACGGCCCATCATGCGTTGACGGCGATACAGCCACGCCTGATCTCCCACCAGTCCCAGACGTTCGCACTCCCGGCCTATCTGCGCTTCGGACGGTTTCGCACCGTTGCGCAGTTTGCGGACGATGGCGTTGATGTCGCCGGGACCGCACCAGCGACCCGTGCTGTTGTCCGCGTAGAAGCGTCGAACGGCCTCACGCGCCTCTGCTGCCGTGATATCCGAACGCAGTTCCGAATGGAACGCATCAAGCTGAACATCATCCCACTGCGCGTTGCCGTGATGCGCGTTAATCAGCGACAACAACGCCGCCGCCTCACCCTTGCTGAGCATTGAAACCTCCCTGCGAGTATCGGGCACGCTCCTCCTCGGTCATGTACTGCCATGTCTTCGCCATGTTCGCTTCGAGATTCTGCTGACTGCGGGACTTGACCGGCTGGACTTGCCGTGGACTCGGGGTTTCCGGTTTGGGTTTCTCCCAGTTGCGTGCGTACAGTTCCCCGCCGATGAACCGGCTGAACGTCTTCACGAACCGTTCCTCGGTGGCCCCGACATACGCTCGGGTTTTGGCTTCAAGAAACTCACGCGGGTCAGCCTTGCCAGCGGCTTTCACGATCTTGGGCCATTCGATTTCCAACTGCATTCGAGCCTGAGATGTCTTCCCGTCGAACCTGTTCGTCGGGTAAAGACGTTCAAGGCTGTCGAGCAGTCCAGCGAGGTCGGGCTTTGAGGGGGTAGGGGGAGTAATTAATAAATTACTATCTGTATCTGTATCTGTATCTGGCTTCGTTTTGCTTTCCGTTTGCTTCACAGGTGCTTGAAGCACATCTGAAGCAGGTGCTTCGCCTTTGCTTCCCGTCTGCTTCGCACGCGCTTTGCTTGAAGCGATGCCGCCTTGTCGCCCAGCTTCGGCTTTCTTAGCTTTCAACTCCTCCACATCCGCACGCGAACGTCCTTGTGCGTCAAGGAAATCGTGAATAAACCAGCCTTTGAGATAGCTGATTCCATCACCGGTTCCCATCGTATTCGGTTCAAAAAAACCGAGGTTTTCCAGAATTTCCAAATCTTTTTTCTTGGCAAACAATGTATTCTTCGCCACAATTTCCGCGACAAAACCATCAGTAAGGTTACGAACCGAATACATGATCGCCCAAGTCCACACGCGATAAGCGCTCGGATGCTTCAAGGCAAGCTCCATTAGCTTCGGGTTTTCATATCCACTGGCACTGAGCTTCGCGTATATTCCCATATCGTTAGCCATGGCTACCTCATCACTCCTTCAGGTGGTTGACTGTACATTTTCCGGTTGAATTTGTGCCAGTGGCGCCATTCGCTGTAATGGTTGACCGCCATCCCGATCTTGCTGACACGAGTGGGTTTAAGACTCTCTTTCTCCCAGCATTCCCACCATTGCCCGCATATAGGGCAACGCCAATACTGGGGACTAGATAAGCCGTCCGGCACTCGTGGGGGTCGGCAGCAAATGAAGTCGCTCATTGTGTTGCTCCTATCAGCCAGTACGTGTAATCGGGGAACACCATGTGCATGAAAATCGCGCAGGTAGCGTAGACGGCAGAGACAACGACAAAAGCGACAACACCAATCAAAACGATTATCGCGGGGTCGGTGAAGCAGTCGCTCAGGCTCAAACGGCATTTGCGCCACCAGTACCGTACCAGCAGTATGAAAGTGACTGCCAGTACGGTTAGTTCGATGAAATGCGCCAAACCCACCAGACTCATTCCGTCTCCTCAATCATGGTTTCGAGGGCAGCGACCACGTCCTCCCTGCGGTTCTCGGCTACTGCCTTCCAGAATTTCGTTTCCGTTTGATTCGTACACAGGTTGCTTTTGATCATCAGGAGCGTCGCCGCGTCGGTGCCGGGCCAATGGAAAGTCTCGGTAGTGGTGGAAGTGCGGAACCACCGTTTGCATGGGGCAAAACCCTCGCTGTCCTCGACGGCGCGTTTCGCGTACCAGAGGGCTTTCTGCAAATCCTCCTTGGGGTGGCCCTTGTCTTTGTGCCGCCACACGTATTTGATCATGTTGCCCACGTTGAACGAGTATTGTTCGGCCAATAGGATGCACTCGTATGGGCCGTTCTCATAATGCTGCGGATGGTCCACGTTATCGGTCATTTCTTGTCCCTTTCCCAAATATTCTCAACCATTCCGCACCACTTGTCCCATGCTTCCTCCCTCGTATAGGCATAAGGGGCTTCCAAGTGGGTGCAGTAAAACGTGTAGCGGCCTCTCCATTCGAATATGAGCGGGACACATCCGCAGAAGGGGCAACAGTGCCGAATCCTCGATACTAGATTGAACATGTTCGTCTCCTTAAATCTCGTATGAAGTTGTGGCGGCTTCGCCAGTCCGAGGGCGTGCCGCTCGTCGCCGTGAGCAGCACGCCGTTGTCGTAGACCTTCCAATGGCCGCTACTGGCGCGTACCACTGTGTAGCCGTGTGAGGCTATCCAATGCATGAGTTTCCTATCGTCCCCACGCGCGGTCATAAGCCCAGTCTCCTTGCCTGTTCCCGGCTAAGCCGTAATCTCGCCTCGTGGAGATGTTGCCTGATCTCGTCGCAAGGCAATAGCCTGTAGGCTCGCTCCCAACGCTCCACCTCACGCATGAGATCGTCTAACAGCTTGTCCATGACGTGTTCTCCTTACCGTGACGGCCCATCCAATAATCCAGAATGAATTTCTTGGCTCGGGGGCATCCGTATTGCCCGCAGTCCTCGGGAATATCCGGGCGTACCACATACAGGTCATAGCTCATTCTTCGTCTCCTTCGATGATTCCATGTCCTGCTATCAATGCGAGGGTCTTTAAGTCGGTGAGCACGGGCTGGTTGTCCATGCTTGACAACGTGTTCAAGCCGAGACCCTTCTGTTTGAACACGACGAACCAGTAAGGTGCGTCAGCGTTACCCGCCTCGGTACGGCCCTCCTGCATCCACTCCTTGAGTCTCCCCGTATAGGTGCTGTAGTTTTTACACTCCAATACGACCGGCTGGCCGTGGATACGCAGACCGGTGATATCGCCCTGGTCTTTCGTCCCATGCAACACCTCACGGTGTATCGTCTGCTCGCTGTCACCCAACCGGGCGCGCAAATAGTTGACCACCTTGGATTCAAGCAGTGTGCCTTTGGCTTTCTGTCGGCTCATTCGTCCATCCACCATTCAGTCGGGTCATCATGGAACTGGCAGTCCATGCAGTTTCCGAAAACATTGATGATTCCTCCGCAGTACGGGCAATGCTCATACTGGACGGGCAGATAACTCGGTCTCATAATCAGAACTCCGGGTTGTCTCGCAGTCGTTTTTGCACGTCCCCGCGCATCTGCTCGATCACATCGACCCGAAGCCCGGTAGCCAAGCGAATCTCCTCTGCCGGACGGTTCGAGTCTTCAATGAGCAGTTGCCATGCTTTACTTGTCGCTTTGCTCAATGTGAGTCTCCTTCGCCAGATCAGTGCTGATACGCACCCGATAGTCGGTGATGCTCCAAGTCAGATGGTTCAACTGCCAGACGGTGAGTCCAAGAAAACACAGCAGACAAAACGCTTCAATGATGACCAGCATCGTGTTCTTTGACGTGATGCCCACCGCGAGGGAGAACGAGTAGAACACGTCCCACCCCAAATACCAGTACACGGACCATAATCCGGGTTTGCTGCCGTCACGTCGTTCGTAAACCGTGACCATATCCTTATCACTCATTTCGATTCCTTCTTCTAGTCCTGTTCACGCCACCCCATACGCCTTGCAATGGGTAGCCGTTGATTCTGTCGTGTTGCGCCGCGTACTGTGCGCATTCGCATATCGCCGGACATTCGGCGCAGGCCTTGAGCGCCAATCGTTCCTCGCTGGACGTGGTGGGGAAGAACAGGTCAGGGTCCATGTCACGGCATACGGCTTTGTCACGCCAGCCGCTCAATTCAATTCCTTCTTCGCGTTTTGAGACTGCTTACGCTCATGACTCCTCCTTGAGCGTGGCGACATATGCGATGGCCTTGCGTTCACGCTTCGCATACT
>OGDN01001018.1_pt1 | contig 51163 bp, 38 predicted proteins | sample 1570271 | NCBI WGS metagenome assembly OGDN01 (sample SAMEA4384481, study PRJEB24528) | human gut metagenome | reverse complement strand
TACATGCGGACTCCAATCCGGACACCGGAGTGTCCAACTTTTTGTCCGCACCCCCATCCAAGGGCGCATTGTCCAAAAATGTAAGGAAATCGGCGTTTATCAGCGTCACCATCAGTGTTTTGACGCTGATAACCGCTGATTTCAATCATTTTCTGGCTCTCAGACGCTGATAAACGCCGATTTGCCTACGTTTTCAGGATCTTTGACGCTGCAATACGTCGGTTTGCCTACGGGGTCGGGCGGTGCCGACCATTCGAGAAGACGTTGGTCGATAAACACGAAAAGATCCGCACTAACCAATCGCCTCCTTCTTTTCCATCGCTTTCTTGGCTTGGCAACGTCTCGAAATGCTCCAGCATCGGTCTTCCTCAGGGGATGGCGGAGAATGGTATGCGAGCATCGTTCTATTTGCTATATCGGTAGACGGATTGATAAATAGGCTCATTGCTCATCAATGATGATCCCGTAGAGTTCTCGATTGTTCGACCGTCGCGCGGCTCTGCCTGATATCTTACGCGGCATGGATTTGACTTTCAGTCACATAACTGCCCTTGTGCTTTTGAGGATATGGTCGTGCAACCATCCTTTGACATTGCGCGCCTTCCACGATCTCCGTCCTCGCGATGCCGGGCACCTTCCTTTCCGCCATCTGCGTGAACCCAGGCCTATTGTCGGGTCGGCCGATACCGAAGCAGCCGTCAGGATGGCCATCGAAAACGTGAAGAAGCCGAGCATGCGCCACACGCTCGATAAGCTTTGGGACGAGGCCTCGGAAAAGAATCCGCTCCATGTTCTTGTGGGGCCTAAGCGCGGACGGCATTCAACTCAGCGCATACTGTTTCACCAAATATCCGCGCCCCTGCCGAGCCACGCGCTCCTGGAAATCGCTCCTGGCATAGCCGTTTGCTCTCCAGAAATGGTGTTCGTCCAGATGGCTGAGGCCCTTTCTGTCGCTGAACTCATCGCGCTCGGGTACGAGCTTTGCGGCTGCTACCCGTTGGATACTGAAAGATCCGAGGCTCTCGTGCGGGCGCCCCTCACAACACCCGCCCGCCTCAGCGCCTTCGTCGATCGCGCCGATCGCGTAAGAGGCGTTCGCAAGGCGCGGATCGCCGTCCGATATGTTCGCGCGAAATCGGCCTCACCTAAGGAAACGGAGATGGATGCGCTGCTCCTCACGCCGCAGAAGTGGGGAGGAATGGGCTTTCCGGAGGCTCTCGTCAACGAGCCGGTCTCCCTCTCTTCGCAAGCGGCTCGAATCCTCCGTGGCAATCGGGTGGTTTGCGATCTGCTCTGGCCGCAGTACTCTTTGGCAGCCGAGTACGATGGGCGTGAGGCTCACCTTTCGAGACACCAGCAAACAAGGGATTCCCGGAGGCGAGATGCATTGCTGGCCAATGGCACCGATGTTGTAACCATTACTTCGCCGCAAATAGACGGCGTCTCCGATTTCCTGGAAGTTGCTGATGCGATCTCGCGAAAAATGAAGCGACGGCCTCTCAAGCGTACGGAGACCTTTTGGGAGCGGCATCTGCAACTACGTCATGGCATAAGATCTTACCATTGCAATTACTTGTCGCGGCCATCCCGAAGAGACGATGCAATGCCTGATGGCCCCGCTCCTCGATAGGCTTTTGGCTCAGGGGCTAATTGACCACGACCACCCAAGCAGTTGTCGGTTGGTCCTGGAAGAGTCGAACAATGCTTGGCGACAGGTGGGTGGCCGGAGATTATTGAGCCGTCTCGACGGGTGTTCAAGCGTAGGTTTGGCTGAACTTACTTTTCGGGGGGTCGGATTGGCCGTTTCTGTATTCGAATCGGCGTTTATCAGCGTCACCACCAGTGTTTTGACGCTGCTAACCGCTGATTTCAATCATTTTCCGGCTCTCGGACGCTGATAAACGCCGATTTGCCTACAGGATTGGCTGGTTGAACCGTTCTGCGAGCTTGCGTGCCTGTAGCTACGGATTTCAGTGCGCAATCGATCGCTTCCTGCACGAACGGTCTGCATTTCTGCTACGATAGAAGCATCGTAATTTTGCGCGTGCGCACAAGAAAAGGGGAGCGCTATGGAGACTGCAGAGAAGTTGGCGCCGCTCGGGTTCGGATTCATGAGGCTGCCGTTGACCAATCCGGATGATCCGACGTCCATCGACATCGACAAGTGCTGCGAGCTGGTTGACATCTTCATGGAAGGTGGCTTCACCTACTTTGACTCCGCCCGTGGCTACCATGGCTGCAAGTCTGAGTGGGCGCTCAAGAAGGCGCTGGTGGAGCGCTATCCGCGTGAGTCGTTTACCATCGCCACGAAGCTGCCGGCTTGGCTTGCCAAGAACGCCGAGGAGGCTCGGGCCATGTTCGACATCTCCCTTCAGGAGTGCGGCGTCGATTACTTCGACTACTATCTGCTGCACAACCTGGGGGAGAGCCTCACGCCCGGTTTCGAGGAGTACGGTCTGTGGGAGTTCTGCGCCCAGAAGAAGGCCGAGGGCAAAATTAAGAAGTTCGGCTTCTCCATTCACGACAACGCCGAGGAACTGGAGAAGGTGCTCGATGCGCACCCCGAGGTTGATTTCGTGCAGCTGCAGATCAACTACGTCGACTGGGAGAGCGACATCATCCAGTCGCGTAAGTGCTACGAGGTGTGCCAGGAGCGCGGGCTTCCCGTGGTCATCATGGAGCCGGTGAAGGGCGGCACGCTGGTGAAGCTGCCCGAGGCCGTGGCTGATGTGCTGCGTGAGACCGAGCCCGGCGCGTCCATTGCCTCGTGGGCTTTGCGCTTTGCCGGGTCGCTGCCGAACGTGATCGCGGTGCTCTCGGGCATGAACACGCCGGAGATGGTGGCCGAAAACGTCGCCATTATGCGCGATGGCGTGCCGTTGACGGAAGGGGAGCACGCGGTCATCGAGCGCGCTCGCGAAACGCTGGCCGCCCTGCCCGGCGTGCCCTGCACCGACTGCCGCTACTGCATGAAGGGCTGCCCCGAGGGCGTGCACATCAACACCATTATGCAGTCGCTCAACATCTACGACCAGATGGGCGACGCCTACCGCGCCCAGGAGAACTACAACTGGAACACCGGCGCCGGCAAGGCGAGCGTCTGCATCCAGTGCGGCGCCTGTGAGAGCGTCTGCCCCCAGCATATTGAGATCGTGAGCCAGCTTGAGCGCGCAGTGAAGCTGTTCGAGTAGTTCTAGTTGAGGAGAGCGACTGAGCGCGCCCCGCATCCTCGCCCCCAGCGCCTAGCGCTCTCCGTTTCTCGGAAACATGGGGCGTTCAGGTTAATTTCACGTTATAATCACACAGTTTCAACGGGCGGCTGCACCGTGCGCGATGCAGCCGCCCGTTCCTTCAAGCTAGGCGAGGGCGCGCAGGCGCCTTGGAAATGGGAAAGGAAAGCTATGGCAGGAGAGATGAAGAAGCAGCGCGCTTCCTGGTCGGGGAAGTGGGCGTTTATTTTGGCCGCGGCCGCCTCGGCGGTGGGCCTGGGGAACATGTGGCGCTTCCCCTATTTGGCGGCGAAGTACGGCGGGGGCACCTTCCTGCTCACCTATGTGGTGCTGGTGTTCACGTTCGGCGTTTCGCTTTTGCTGCTGGAGACGGCGCTCGGCCGCAAGACGGGGCAGTCCGCTATCGGTGCCTTCAAGGCCTTCGGTAAGAAGTACGCCTTCATCGGCATTTTGGCCTCGGCGGTGCCCTTCATCATCACGCCCTACTACTGTATCATCGGCGGCTGGGTGACGAAGTACACGGCGGCCTACCTGGTGAACGGACCGGAGGCCTTGGCCGACGGCGGCGACTTCTTCACCGGCTTCATCACCTCCAACGCCGAGAGCTACATCTGGATGCTCGTGTTCATGGCCATCGTGTTCGTCATCGTGGGCCTGGGCGTGAAGGGCGGTATCGAGAAGGCGAACCTGTTCATGATGCCGGCGCTCATCATCATGGCCGTCGCCATCGCCATTTACACGCTCACCATGCCGGGTGCTGTGGAGGGCGCGCTGTACTACCTCACGCCGGACTTCAGCAAGTTCTCGCCGGAGCTCGTGATCGGCGCGTTGGGGCAGATGTTCTACAGCCTGTCGCTGGCCATGGGCATCATGATCACCTACGGCTCCTATATGCGCAAGCAGGACAGCCTCACCTCCTCGGTCGTGCGCATCGGCGGCTTCGATCTGGGCGTGTCCTTCATCGCCGGCCTGCTCATCGTGTCCGCGGCCTTCGTGGCCATGGGCTCCGGCGACGCGGTGGCCGCCAAGGCGGGCCCCTCGCTCATGTTCGTGACGCTGCCGACGGTGTTCGTCGACATGGGCGGCATGGCCACCTTCATCGGCTTCTTGTTCTTCCTGCTGGTGCTGTTCGCCGCGCTGACGAGCGCCATCTCGCTCGTGGAGACGCTCGTCTCCATCGTGCACGACGGCCTTCAGTGCACGCGCGCCAAGGCCCTCGGCATCGTTATCGCCTTCGTGGTCATCGCCGGCGCCATCATCAACGCGGGCTACAACGGGCTGTCGTTCATCGAGCCGCTCGGGGCCGGTTCCTCGATCCTCGATTTCGCGGACTTCATCTCCAACTCGGTGCTCATGCCCATCGTGGCGCTGCTCACCTGCGTGTTCGTGGGCTGGATCGTGAAGCCCAAGACCATCATCGACGAGGTGCGCATCTCCTCGAAGTTCTCGGCCGCCGGTGCTTGGACGATCATGATCAAGTACATCGCCCCGGTGTTGGTGATTATCATTCTGGTCGCCTACGTCGCGGCTCAGTTCGGCTTCTTTTCCATGTGAGTTAGAAAGCTTCGGCTTTCTAACTCACCTCGACGCTGCGGGTCCGACAGGCACCTGCACTTGACCCTTGTTTTGGGCGCGGCGTTGGCGAAAGCCAACTTGGCCCAAAGGCGGGCCGATTGCAGGCACCTGTCGGGCCCTCGCTGTCTTCCTTGGGCGAACCTGTGAATTGCAAAATAAAGTTCTATAATGGTTTAGCTTTGAAACGCTCTTTCTAGTAAGGAATTTGAATGGCTCTCTCAATCGGTATCGTGGGGCTTCCGAATGTCGGCAAGTCCACGCTGTTCACGGCGATGACCAACAAGGGCGGTCTGGCCGCCAACTACCCGTTCGCCACCATCGAGCCCAACGTGGGCATCGTGCCGGTGCCCGACGACCGCCTGCAGGCGCTGGCCGAAATCGACCATCCGGCGAAGATCGTGCCCGCCACGGTGGAGTTCGTGGACATCGCCGGTTTGGTGGCCGGAGCGAGCCAGGGGGAGGGCCTGGGCAACCAGTTCCTCGCGAACATCCGCGAGACCGATGCCATCGCCGAGGTGGTGCGCTTCTTCGGCGATCCGGACGTGACTCACGTGGCCGGCAAGGTGGATCCGCGGTCGGACGTGGACACTATCAAGACCGAGCTCATCTTGGCCGATATCGCCACGGTTGAGAAGGCCATCCCGCGTCTGGAAAAGGAGGCCAAGCGCGATAAGTCTGGCGCGGCGAAGCTGGAGGCGGCACGCAAGGTGCTCGCCGGCCTGAACGAGGGCCATCGCGCCCGCACGCTGGGGCTGACCGAGGACGAGGTCGCGGCCATCTACGAGCTGCACCTGCTCACCATGAAGCCGATGCTCTACATCGCGAACGTGGACGAGGACGCCGTGGACGCCGAGCTGCCCGAGATCGACGGCTGCACCCCGGTGCCGATTTCGGCGAAGGTGGAGGCCGACATCGCCGAGCTGGCCGAGATGGATCCGGACGAGGCCAAGGAGTACATGGAAGCGCTGGGGCTCACCGACAGCGGCCTGGCGCGCCTCATCCGCGAGGCCTATCACCTGCTCGGCCTGCAGAGCTACTTCACGAGCGGCGAGACCGAGACTCGCGCCTGGACCATCCCGGTGGGCGCGAAGGCCCCCCAGGCCGCCGGCGTCATCCACAGCGATTTCGAGCGCGGCTTCATCAAGGCCGAGACGGCCTCCTTCGAGGACTACGTGGCCTTGGGCGGCGAGAAGGGCTGCCGCGACGCGGGCAAGCTCCGCCAGGAAGGCAAGGACTACGTCGTCCAAGACGGCGACGTCATGCATTTCAAGTTCAACGTGTAGGTCGGGAGAACCTCGCTGACTTCCTTGGGCGAACAGGTGACGTAGAGGAGATTAATGGCTGATTTGCTTGAAGAATACTGTCGCCAGCGCCGCTTGAAGCTTGAGGGAAACATCTACCACAAGACTCAGGTGGAGTTGGCTTACAACTCGAACCATATCGAAGGATCACGCCTGACCGAGGAGCAGACCCGGCAGATATTCGAGATGCGGACCGTCGATGGTCACGCCCGCCTTGCGGATATCCAGGACGCAACGAACCACTTCCGTCTGTTCGATGCCATGCTGGACACGGCGCAGGAACCGCTTTCCCCGGAATTGCTCCTGTCCTTTCACGAGGTGCTGAAGCAGGGCACCGAGCAAGCGGCCTCCGATCCCATTTTTGCCCCTGGCGTCTTCAAGGCGCTGCCCAATGAGGTGGGCGGCCTTGTGACGACGCTTCCTGAGGAGGTTCCCGGACAGGTGGCGTCGCTCATCGGGCGCTACGAAGGCGGCCCGCGCGCCTTTGAGGATATAGCGGATTTCCATTACCGTTTCGAACGCATTCATCCGTTCCAGGACGGCAACGGCCGCATCGGTCGCATGGTGCTGTTCAAGGAATGCCTCCGCAATGGTGTGTTGCCGTTCATCGTTTCCGACGATAGGAAGCATTTTTACTATCGCGGCCTAGCGAACTACGAAGACGAGCCCGGTTGGCTGCTTGACACCTGCCGCGCCTTCCAAGACGACTTCGCCGCCCGCTTCCTGCCCTTGGTGCCGCATCTGGTCTAGCGAGGTTTCTGCTGAGTCGAACTGTTTTGCGACTTGCGCTTGCTGCTGGAGCGCTGCTGCTCCAGGTTGCCCTGGTGACAAAAAGAACCCCTCCGATGCACAAAAATCGACTTATATAGCATCTCGGGGATGCGGGCATACGGATTTCGGGACTTATATAGCCAAAAATCGCCCCTCTGGTTCCCTCTGGATCTTTCGGTTGGCTATATAAGTCCGATTTTGTGCATTCGAAGGCCGTTCCGTGTCACCAGGTTGGCCAATGCGCGGAGATCGCGCTATGGTGTGGGGATATCAACGACAGTTCGGGGGCGGGAAGGTGCGATGACCAAGACGCGCGAGAATACGATGGCCGATGGTCGCGAGAATGCGATGGCGGAAGAGAAGAAGGGCAACGTGGAAGCGGAGATGCGCGATTCCATCTGGAGCGTGCCTTTCGTCGTTCTTATGGCGGTGAACTTCTTCCAGTCGATGGCGGCGTTCATGGCCAATGCCACGTTGCCGGTGTTCGCCGACTCGCTGGGGGCGACGGCCTCGATGGTGGGCGTCGTCGTGAGCTCGTTCACGTTGTCGGCGCTGCTCGTGCGCCCCTTCGCCGGCCCTGCCTTCGACAGCTTCTCGCGCAAGCGGCTCCTGCTTATCGCCCAGGGCATCATCTGCCTTTCGTTTTTCGCCTACGGGTTCGTCGATTCGCTGGGCGTGCTCATCGCCATCCGGCTCTTCCACGGCGTGGGCATCGGGTGCAGCGGGCCTTTGGCGATGTCGCTCGTGTCCGAGTACCTGCCGGTGACGAAGTTCGCCAGCGGCATCAGCATTTACGCGCTGGCGCAGTCCTTCGCCCAGGTCATCGGGCCGGCGACGGGGCTCTATCTGGTGGATGCCGTGGGATTTACGGCAGCGTACTTCCTGGCTGCGGCGCTTCTGGTGGTGGCCATGGCCGGCATCTTCGCCATCCGCGAGCCTTATCGCGAGCGCCTGCCCTACCAGCTGAAACTCTCCCGCATGTTCGCGCGCGAGGCCGTGGGCAAGGCGGCCGCCCTCATGCTCATCGCCGTGTCGTTCTCGTGCGTGGGATCCTATGTGGTGCTCTACGGCTACGGACGGGGCGTGACGGATATGGGGCTGTTCTTCGTGGTGTACGCGCTGTGCCTGGTGGTGACGCGCCCGGCTTTGGGCGGCCTTGCCGATAGGGTGGGAACGCCCCGGGTGCTCGTTTTCGGGACGATTTGCTTTACCACTTCCTACGTGGCGCTCTTCTACGCGCAGGACTTGCCTGGCTTCTTGCTCGCCGCCGTCATCGGTTCGGCGGGGTTCGGCTGCTGCGCGCCGCTTCTGCAGTCCATGGGCCTCGCCTCGGTGGGCATCAATCGGCGCGGGGCGGCCAGCAACACCATGTTCACGGGCCTCGATTTGGGAATGCTTGTGGGCCCGGTGGCCGGGGGCGCGGTGGCCGAGGCTCTGGCGCCCGCGGCCGGCGGCATCACGGGCGGCTACGGGCTCATGTGGCTTGTCATGATCGTGCCGGCCTTGGGCACGCTGGCCATCGCCCTGGGATGGAGCCTGCGGGGGAGAGCCCAGCGACGCTAAAAGGTGCGCGAGACGCGCAATTGCATTATTATGGCGAGCGGATCATTTGAATGGAAGGAGCGCGGTATGGCGGAGTTCAACGAGCGCAATGGGCGTGGCGGTCGCGAAGGAGAGCGCGGCGATCGCGGCGCGCGTCGTCCGAATCGTGACGAGCAGCGGGAGGAGCGCCGGCGCGAGGCGGCGCGACACACGGGTCTCATGAAGGCCGCCTTCGGGCGCGAGACCGACGAGGCCATCGAGAGCGCGCGTATTTACGAGGAAGGGGAGGGGCGCTCGCTTCTGTGGGGCGCCGAGGCCGCTGCGGCCGCCGAGGCGGCGAAGCGCGCAGCGGAGATGGCCGAGGCCGACGCCGATGGCGCCCAAGCGGGGAATGTCGAGGCTCGCGAGGTGGCCGAGATCGCCGAGGAAGCCGCCGAGGCTGCGGAAGCCGAAGAGGCGACGCCCTCCGATGGAGCCGCGGGCGCTGCGACGCCTCAGGCTACGGAGACGACGGTCAAGGTCGTGACCTCTTTCGCCCCCGAGGCGCTCTACCGCGATGCCACGGGCAAGACGATGATCGCGGATCCCGGCGCCTTCACCCGCCCCGGCGGCGCCTACGAGGACGGCGCCTTCGGCCCGGAGCAGATCCTGTGCTCCGAGAGCAACCTGTACCCGATCCTTGTAGCCCACAAGCGCGACTTCTACGACAAGAACCGTGACTACCGCCGAGGCTCGCTGTTCACCGACCGGGCTCTGTACGTGCCCGAGGTGCTGTTCTCCCGCGGGGGCGATGTGCGCCGCGCCGACGTGCTGGTCATCGCCGAACCCGTCCGTGCCTTCGCCCTGGAGAACCACCGTTCCGAACGCGAGTGCGACAAGGCGCTCGCCGACCGCATCGAGGCCATCTTCCGCATCGCCGCCGCCAACGGCACTGAGACGCTCATCGTGGGCGCCTTCGGCTGCGGTCGCAACGGCTACCCTGTCGAGCAGGTGATCGAGCTCATCCAGAACTGGATCGCGGAACACCCTGGCGCCGTGCCGAACGTGGTGTTCGCCGTGCCGCGCATGCACGCCGATGCCTTCCGCGAGGCCTTCGGCGCCCCGGAGCCCGAGCGCCCCGCGCCGGTCGTTGTCGCCGAGGGCGAGAACGACCGCGAAGGCGATGACGAGGACTGGCGCAACGTGGAACTGCCCGAGGGCGTCACGCTGCGCTAAGGATGGCTGCTCCTTGAGGGGCAGAGCATAGAAGAGAACGAATCGGGCGGTGTGTGGCTTCGGCGCGTCGCCCGATATAGTACAGAAGGCGAGTATGGAAGTAACGAAAGTCGCAGAGATCGAGGAAAAGAGCGCGGAAGCGGCGGTGGATTCCGAAAGCGTTGTCGCCGAGGACACCGAGGATGTGGGGCCGGGCCAGCACCTGTTCGGCGAGCCGCTTGAGATGTACCTTCTGCGCGAGCCGAAGCTGGCCGTGGCCTTCTCGGGCGGCTGCGACTCGGCGCTGCTTCTGGCGGCGGCGAAGCTGGCGGGGTGCGAGGTGCGCGCCTATCTGGTGAAGACTGCCTTCCAGCCCGATTTCGAGCTTGATGACGCCCGTGCTGTGGCGGCGGCGCTGGATGTGCCCCTCACGGTAGTGGAAGCGGACGTGCTGGCTCAGGAGGCTATCTGCGCGAATCCCGCCGACCGCTGCTATCTCTGCAAGCGCTTCATCTTCGGGGAAGTGCGCCGGGCCGCGGCAGCTGACGGGTTCACGGTGATCGTCGACGGCACCAACGCCACCGACGATCCCGAGCGGCGCCCCGGCTTCAAGGCGCTGGCCGAGGCCGGGGTGGTGTCGCCCTTGCGCCGCGCCGGCATGACCAAGGCCAACGTGCGCCACGTGCTCGCCAGCTTGGAAGAGAGTTTCGGCCTGTCGTCCGGCGCGCTCATGTCCGCCAAGCCGAGCTTCCCCTGCCTGGCCGTCTACGTGCCCCAAGGCGAGTCGATCACTGAAGCGTCTTTGCGGGAGGCCGCCCGATCGCGCGGACTGTGAGTCGCCCGCTCTGTTAAATCTTCGCGCTCGGTGGGCGCGGGGCGCGCTGGTGGCGCGCCTTTTGCTATCATGGAGCGGTTGACTTAACGAACCGGGGAGTGCCGATCGCCACGGCGCGGCCGCTCCCAGAGAAGGAGCGCGATTCATGACGCAGCATCTTTCCGAGGCCGATGTGCGGGGCATCGCGGAATACACCCGCATTGGCCTTGACGCGGAGGAGGTCGTCGCCATGACGGCCGACCTGAACGCCATCATCGACAGCCTGGCGCCTATCACCGAGTTCGACCTCGACGGGGTCGAGCCGACGTTCCATCCCATCGGCGACTTGTCCAACGTCATGCGCGATGACGAGGTGCGCGGGAGCTTCACCCAGGAAGTGGCGCTGGAAAACGCGCCCAAGCAGGAAGACGGCAGCTTCCTCATCCCGTCCATCCTGGGGGAAGGGGGCGATCGCTAATGGCGCGCACCTTCGGAGAAATGGGCATTCGCGAGATTCAAACCGGTCTCGCCGCCAAGGAGTTCTCGGCCGCCGAGGTGACCCGCGGCACCTTCGAGCGCATCGGCGAGGCCGACGGGGCGGTGCATGCCTTCCTGGAAACCACCGAGGAACTCGCGCTCGACGCGGCGGCTCGCATCGACGCCGCCGTCGCCGAGGGGCGCCTCGCCGAGATGGGCCCGCTCGCGGGCGTTCCCGTGGGCTACAAGGACAACCTGAACCTCACGGGCACGCACACGACGTGCTCCTCGAACATGCTGCGCGACTACGTGTCCCCCTACACGGCGACCTGCGTGGAAAAGACGCTGCGCGCCGGCGCCCTTCCCATCGGCAAGCTGAACATGGACGAGTTCGCCTTCGGCGGCTCCACCGAAACCTCCGCTTTCGGCCCCACGTTCAATCCGTGGGATACCGAGCGCGTGCCCGGCGGCAGCTCGGGCGGAAGCGCGGCGGCTGTGGCGGCGGGGCTTGTGCCGGTGTCGCTCGGCTCGGATACGGGCGGCTCCATCCGCCAGCCAGGCTCCTTCTGCGGTCTGGTGGCCGTGAAGCCCACCTACGGTGTGGTGTCGCGCTACGGCGTGGTGGCCTTCGGCAGCTCGCTCGACCAGGTGGGCCCCTTCGCGCGATCGGTGGAGGATGCGGCGCTCGCGCTGAACGCGCTTGCGGGTCGCGACGAGCTGGACTGCACGAGCCAGCCGTGCGATGTGGACTTCACGGCCAATCTCGCGCAAGGCGCGCGCGGCATGAGAGTGGGCGTCGTGCCCGCGTTCCTGGAGGCGGCGGGTCTTTCCTCCGAGGTGAAGGCGAAGGTGGAGGAGGCTGCGGCCGTTCTCGAGAGCATGGGAGCGGAGCTGGTGGAAGTGGAACTCCCGCATGCCCAGGCCGCTATGAGCGCCTACTACGTGCTCGGGCCCTGCGAGGCCTTCAGCAACCTCGCCCGTTTCGACTCGGTGCGCTACGGCTACTGCGACCCGGGTCACAAGGATCTTGGCGGCCAGTACGAGGCCAGTCGCGCGAAGGGCTTCGGCCCCGAGGCGCGCCGCCGCATCATGCTCGGCAGCTACCTTCTGTCCGCCGGCGTCTACGACAAGTACTACTATCCGGCCCAGCAGGTGCGCACTCTCATCACGCGCGACTACGCTGCGGCCTTCGAGAAGGTGGATGTCATCCTCTCGCCGGTGGCGCCGACCACGGCGTTCAAGATCGGTGAGATCGGCGATCCCACCGAGATGTACCTCGCGGACATGTTCACCATCTCCATCAACATCGCGGGCAACGGCGGCATGTCGCTGCCCGTCGGCCTCGGCGCTGACACGGGGCTTCCCGTGGGCGTGCAGATCATAGCCCCTCCCTTCAAGGACAAGAACATGTTCCGAGCGGCGGCGGCCCTCGAGCAGCACTACGGTCCTGCGCCCGTTGCCCCCGATTTCGCCGATGGAAAGGTTGGTGCGTAAGATGAAGACGCTCGAAGAGGTATTCGAGACCTGGGAAGCGGTCATCGGCCTGGAGATCCACGCGGAGCTGACCACGCTGGAGACGAAGATGTTCTGCGGCTGCAAGCTGGAGTTCGGCGCGGCCCCCAACACCCACACGTGCCCCGTATGCCTGGGCCTGCCGGGTGCGCTGCCCGTACCCAACCGTGCGGCTATTGAGTCTATCGTGCTGGCGGGTTTGGCCACCAACTGCGATATCGAGAAGCACTCGATGTTCTACCGCAAGAACTACATGTACCCCGATATGGCGAAGAACTTCCAGACGACCCAGGGCCCCATCGCCTTCTGCATGCGCGGGCACCTGGATTTGGACGTGGACGGCCGGGGCGCGACCGAGCGCTACCGCCTGGATGCGCTCAAACCCGGCGAGACGGACGGCAACATCACGCGCACCGAGGACGGCTACGTGGCCCATGTGGGCATCACGCGCATCCATATGGAAGAGGACGCGGGCAAGATGGTGCACCTCGGCGGTGGCGAGGGCCGCATCGCCGGCGCCACCCAGTCGCTCGTTGACTACAACCGCGCCGGCACCCCGCTCATCGAGCTTGTCACCGAGCCCGATTTGCGTACGCCCGAGGAGGCGCGCCTGTTCATGCAGAAGCTGCGCCAGATTTACCTGGCCATCGGCATTTCCGACTGCTCCATGGAGGAGGGATCCCTGCGCTGCGACGGCAACGTGTCGCTGCGCCGCCGCGGCACCACCGCGTTCGGCACCAAGACCGAGTTGAAGAACATGAACTCCTTCAAGAACCTGCACGACGGACTCGCCTACGAGATCTGCCGCCAGGCCGAGGTGCTGGAAGAGGGCGGCGTCATCTATCAGGAGACGCGCCACTGGGATCCGTCTGCCAAGCGCACCATCGTCATGCGCGTGAAGGAGACGGCCGATGACTACCGCCTGTTTCCCGAGCCCGACCTGGCGCCCTACGACCTGTCCGATGAATTTATCGAAGGAGTGCGCGCGAAGCTCCCCGAGCTGCCCGACCAGAAGGCCGCGCGCTTTGCCGCCGACTTCGGGCTTTCTGCCTATGACGCGCGCCATTTGGTGGAGCACCGCGCCACGGCCGACTTCTTCGACGAGTGCATGGCCCTGGCTGCGGCCGAGCCCGGCGGCAGCAAGTTTGCTAAGCCGCTTGCGAACCTCATCATCAACGACGTGGCCGCCTGGTTGAACGTCCATGAGGGGGTCGTCTTGGCCGACACTCCGCTGACGGCGGCCCGCGCGCTCTCGCTCGTGAAGCTGCTTGCGAGTGACGCCATCTCATCGAAGCAGGCCAAAGAGGTGTTCTCCGTCATCATGGACGAGGATGCCGACCCCGAGGCCATCGTGGAGGCTCGCGGCATGAAGCAGGTGTCCGACACCGGTGCCATCGAGGCTGTGGTGGATGAGGTCATCGCCGCCAACCCCGACGAGGTGGCTCGCTACCGCGACGGCAACACCAAGGTCATCGGCTTTTTCGTCGGCCAGTGCATGAAGGCCATGCGTGGCCAGGGCAACCCCAAGATCATCAACGAGCTTCTGGCGAAGAAGCTCGCCGAGTAAGGCCGGCGCGACGCGCCCTTGGCGAGAGTGCCGCTTGCTCGCGACAGCGTTTCTCTACGGTCCCTGCGATGTGTTTGTCGCAGGGACCGTTTTGCGTTTGCAGGCCTGCGCTCTGCAATTGGGCGTGCTGCCGAGATCTCGACGCCGCCTGCTCGCGCCGCCGCTCCCCTCGGCCTTCGCGACGCCCACGCTCGCCGCGCGAACCATTTTTGCGCCCCGATTTCCAGATTTCCACGCTGAATGAGGGAAGCGCGCTTTGGATATCGAAGATCTCAAAGCGCTGAACTGGGATTTTGCTAAACCGTTTGCAGGAAACGTCTTGCGATTTGCCTCGCTTTTGCGGAAATCTGGAAATCGGGGCCGAAAAATGCGCCCACTGGCGCGGAAGCGTTCAGAGTCGGGGTTCGGTTATGGGCGGTTTTGCGAGGTGGGGGTTGGGCTCAGGGGCAACTGTCGGGGCGGCGGGACTCGTTGCCGGCAGCGTCGGCAGGGTGCCAAACTGCCAGAGAGGCAGGGACGGCCTGAGGGGGGCTCGTTGTCGGCAGGGTGCCAAACTTGGTAATTCTGCCGGTGTCGCCGCCTATTTCGGCGGGATCGGGGGCTTGGTATCCTGCAGATCTTGCTTTGTAATTTGCGAGCTGGGAAAACGCAATGTTCGGGCATCAAACTTGGAAATCTGGGGGTATTGGGAATCTCGGGGATGCCACGCACTGCGGTCTTGGCGATGCGATTCTTGGGGTACGGTGAGGAATTCGGTGAGGCGATTGAGGGGGTATCGACGACGGTTGGAAGAGGGCTTTACTCATCCGTCAAATTTGAGATTCCCTGGCTTTGACTGTGCTTGAGGGCCGCAGCGGGTGGGAGGGGTACCGCTGCGGCCCATTTCGTCGAACGGGCAGGAAGCGCGAAGCACCGCGAGAAGCTTTTGCTCCGTGCTTGATCCTACTCGTTGGCAGCGATATGCTTGCCGGTGAGATAGCCGAAGGTGATGCAGTTGGCGCCATAGTTTGCGCCTTCAACCATGAAGGTGTAGTTAGTCGCGAACATGTCACCCACCATGGTGCCCACGTTGTACAAGCCGGGAATGGGTACGTCGTTCTTGTCGCATACACGCATCTGAGGGTCGGTTGCAAGGCCGCCCAGTACTGTGAGGAAGATAAGCATGCCCCCGCTGGACTGTCCGTAGTACGGTCCCTCGCCGAAGGGGTGCAGGCAGCTCGGGTCTTTGTGGAAGTCGACATCGTCGCCTGCCAGGCAGAGCTCGTTGTAGCGGTTCACTGTGTCGATGGTTTCGGTCGGCAGCCCTAGCTGCTCTATGACGCCTTCCAGCGTGTCGGCCTTCACCATGGCTCCAGCCTCAACATCTTTGTCCCACGATTCAACGATGGCGGCAGCTACGGCAGCGGGGTCGCCTTCTAGCATGGAATCGTTGTTCCAGCTGCCCGAAAGCTCGACCTGCGAGGCATAATCGCGGCCCCACAGGGCGAATACCGTTTTTCCGGGCTGGCCGTAGTTGTTCATGCCGGCACAAGGCGAAAGACAGTTCTCGTTCATGAAGCGCTGGCCGTTGGTGTTCACGAGCAGGCCCAGGAAATTGCTGTAGAGGTTGCGGGGCCCGGGGCCGAAGAATCCGCCCATAACGCAATTGGGGAACACCTTCTGCCAACCGGCGCCAACCCACAGGCCCATGCGCTGGCCATCGCCCTTGAACAGACCGCCGTATTGGAACCCGGCATCGTAGTTGGTCTCGCCATCGTATACCTCATCGGCGATGTAGGGCGCGTAGTTGGGGGCGTAGCGGTACATCATATCGCGATTGGCCGAGAAGTCGCCGGTAGCCAGTACAACGGCCTTTGAGCCCGTGTACTTCGCATAGCTGCCGTCTTCGCGCGAGCAGATAACAGCGCTCACGCGGCCGTTACCGTCGTCGTCGCGCATGAGCTGCTCGCCTTTGGTTTTGAAGTCGATGCGTCCGCCCAGTTCTTCGGTAAGACGGCGCGCTAGCTCGCCGACGAGCAGCGGCTGCATCATACCGGTTCCAGCAGGAATGTCAGGGTTGGGCTCCATGTCCTCGCCGTAATCCCAGCCCACCGAGCACGTCTCGTAGTACAGGCTTGTGGGGGAGCCGGGAGTGCCTTTCTCCACCTTTACGCGGTATCCGGCATTTTCCATTATGGAGATAACCCAGTTCATAGCCGTTTCGCTGTTGTTGTAGTGTCTGTACCATTTTGCTTCGTCTACTTGGTTTCCGGCGTAGAAGATTTCTTTTTGGAACATGAACGGGGTCAGTTTTTCGAAGCCTTCTCGTTCCATGGCTGTGCAGAAAACAGCGTTGTTCGAGCCTCCGCGAGCCACGGGCTTCTCGGAGGCCGATACCACCACCACATTCAGCCCCTCTTCGGCGGCAGATACGGCGGTAATCAGTCCCGAGGTGCCGGCACCTACGACGACGAGATCGGCTTCGATCACCTCAGTGATGGCGTCGTCAGCGATGGGCTCGGGAGGGATTTCGAAAGCCCATTCGCGTTGCGCTGTCTCGGCGGTTTGAGCCGTGCCATTATTGCTCGTGCCGACTGAGTCGTCGGCTTTGTCGGCAGCGTTCGTCTTCTCCGATGGCGCACAGCCTGCGAGTGCTCCCGTGGCGGCGATGGCGCCTGATGCCAGCGCGCCTTTCAGGAATGCGCGGCGTCCTATGCTCGTTGTCATTGAGATCCCCTTCCTTGTCGGTTCACTATGCCCGGTTTCGTTTTCGGGCGGTATCGAGGAAACACCGTTGGCCGATGGCGCGAAACCCCCGCAGACCGCCAATTTGGCTAAATTCGCCAATTAGCCCTTCTGGGGGGATGCTAAAAGATGCCAGTTCGAGGATGATATTGTTCGGGAGGATAACTATGGTTGAGGAGAAAACCGCATTGGAGTGTACGGGGTGGTTGCACCCTCTGGCGGACTGCGTCACGCGGCAGCCTGCGCTCTGTCTGTGCCTTTCGTGCTACTGGTTTTGGCAGCTGTTCTATTTTCAAAGTCCGGCCAGTTTTGCCGAGGCTGGGGGAGCTCTGACTGTGGACGGTCGGCTGGTGCTTCTGCTGAGTAGTTGCGCGGCCTATGCCATTGCATGGTGGCAGCATCGTCGTTTGGCGGCAGTTGCTGCAAAGCCGTGGTACCCGTGGCTGGTGGGTATTGCTATGGCGGGCGGAACGCTGCTGCAGGGCATGGCGCCGTGGCTGCCGTCATCGGGTGTGGGCAACGTTATGCTCTGCGCGGGATCGGGTGCGATGGGCGTTGGGGCTGCGCTTTTCATTGTCGAGTTGAGTCGCGTGTTCGCTCAATTAGGGTCGCGTTTTGCCCTTCTGGCCGGCGTAGTGGGTCTCTTCGGCTGCACGGTGCCCTTCTTCTTGGCTACGGTGATGTCCGATGTGGGTAAAGGGCTGCTTTTGGCGGGAGCCGCCGTGGGATCCTTGGTTGCCTGGCGAGCAACGATGCGGCAGTTTCCCCGGGGACGCTTTTACCGGTGGGGCCTTGAAACGAAACTGCATATTCCTCTGAAACTGACGCTTACGTGTTTCGCTCAGGGGTTGGCCTTGGGTATTATGACCTCGTTTTTGACTTTGAAGTCGTCGGGGGCGTTGCATCCGGTCGTTTACGTTGCCGCCTTTGCCGTGGGCGCGCTAGTGGTTTTGGGCACAGCCGATGCGCTGAGACTCGACTTTAACCACCTGCTTTATCAGGTGGGATTTCCGCTGATGGGTTTGGGTTTTCTCATGCAGGTCTGTTTTCCCGCTAGCATCGATGCGGCGGGGTTCATGTTTTCGGTGGCGCATTGCTATGTCTACATTCTCATGACGTGTATATGCTCGTATTTCAGCAACTGCTTGAAGTGCTCGCCGGCTTGGATTGTCTCCCTCATTACACTTGCCATGGTGGGCGGTCAGATGACGGGAACGATAGGGGTGGATGTCGGCGCTGCGGTTTTGGGGCCATCGGCCACCGACGCCTCATCGGCAGCGGCGTCGCTGGCCTTCCTGCTACCGACGGCGGCTCTGCTTCTGCTGAGCAGCGACAACACTGCTTCTGGATGGGGAGCCATACGTCCGGCCGAGCGTGCTGGAGATAGGGGAGACGCTGCCCTGTTCGCGAAGATAGCCAGCGACTACCAGCTGACCGTGCGCGAGCGTGAGATATGCGAGTATCTGTCCCGCGGGCGCAACAAACGTTATATCAGCGAGCAGCTGGACGTGGCCGAGGAGACGGTGAAAACCCATATGGGAAACTTGTATCGCAAACTGCTCGTTCATTCCCAGCAAGAGATAATCGATCTGGTGGAAGCGGAGCGGAGTGCGTGGGGGCGTTAGCGTGCGGCGGGTTCGACGCGAATATGGGTGATTCGCGGCGACTTTTGGGAAAATGTCGCACATAGTCGGTCTGGGCTTCTGGGAAATGGGCGTCGTCGCATCTGGCGAATCTGTTAGTATCAAACCTGGAAAGATTGCCGTGTATCCATGGGCATTGCAAGGTAATTTGTCGGTGCTGAAATCGACTGACGATGCTTTCTGGCATCCTCTCGTGACGCGTTTGTTACGAGGGTTGTTTCGGGCTCTGGTCCCGTGGACTTGATGCTAGAATCGTAAATCGAAGCTGAGAGAGCAATTTTGCGAGGAGCTACTATGGGCATCTTCAAGGACGAGAACGGCAACAGCTACGGCGACTGGACCCATCGTGGTCAGGGTCGCACGCGCGATGCTGCCAACGACATCGTGACGACCGGCGACGAGAAGAAGTGGTACGACCAGACCTTCTGGATCGTTTTCTTCCTCGTGGTGCTGTGGCCTGTGGGGCTCGTGCTTATGTGGAGGGGCGCCTGCACCTGGCACGTTGCGGTGAAGATTCTCGTGACTATCGTGCTTGTGGGCGTGGTGGCGCTGTCGTACCAAATGTCCCAAGCCGTGGTGGCTGCGCAAGGGACGATGGGGGCATAGCTGCTCGTCCGGGCGCGAGTGCGGGATCATCCCCGTGCTTGTGCAATGGCTCGCTCGACGGAACAGACCACTGGACTGTTCCGAACGCTTTCGCACCTGCGCGCGGGACAATCCCGCTCCCACGCCTTACCCGATTGTTTTCCCTGGTGAAAGCCCGCCATCGCGGTCGTCGATGGCGGGCTTTCCCTATTCTGTATGCTGTTGCCCCTTGTATGCGCGGGCGGCTTCGGGCATCATAATGCCTCACGAAACCCCGCCGAGCGCCGGTCGCTCGGCGCTATCCAGCTGGGCGACATGCGCCCGGCATCCAGAAGACCTAATCCGAACGAGGAGCAGTGATGGCGAAGAAGAACATTCCCTACGACCAGAAGTACTACGATCCCGAGATCGAGTGCATGCCGCGTCCCGAGCTGGAGCAGATGCAGCTCGAGCGTTTGCAGGAGATGGTCCAGTACGCCTACGACAACACGGTGTACTACAAGCGCTCTTTCGACGAGGCCGGTGTGGCGCCCTCCGACATCAAAACCCTGAAGGACCTGGAGAAGTTCCCTTTCATCGATAAGAAAACCGAGCGCGAGACCCAGCATGTGGGAACGTTTTTCGGCGAGATGTGCTCGGTGCCCGAGGAGGACGTCATCTTCATGGCCACCTCGTCTGGCTCCACGGGCGTTCCCACGGTAAGCCCGTTCACCCAAGAGGACTTCGATTTGTGGCAGGACACCGAGGCGCGCCTGTTCTGGCAGGCCGGCATGCGCCCGACCGACCGCTACGTGCACGGTTTGAACTTCGCCCTGTACGTGGGCGGCCCCGACGTCATCGGCGCCCAGCGCCTGGGCGCGCTCGCCATCTGGGTGGGCGCGGTGCCGAGCGACCGCCTCATCTTCGTGCTGCAGCAGTACCAGCCCACGGTCATCTGGACGTCACCGTCATACGCCTGGACTTTGGGCGAGAAGATCAAGGAGAAGGGCCTCGATCCGCGCACCGACTTCTCTATCCACACGATCATCGTGGCCGGCGAGCCGGGCGGCTCCATCAAGAGCACGCGCGAGGCCATCGAGAACCTGTGGGACGCGAAGGTGGTCGACTTTTTCGGCCTGTCCGACATCTACGGTGCGTGCGCGGCGGCCTGCGAGGCGCACGACGGCCTGCACATCGTGGAGGACCAGATCCTCGTGGAGACGGTGGACCCGGCCACAGGCGAGGTGCTGGCCCCCGGTGAGGTGGGCGAGCTTGTGTACACCACGCTCATGAAGAAGGCTCGCCCCATGATCCGCTTCCGCACCGGTGACATCGGCTACTTCTCCACCGAGAAGTGCGAGTGCGGCCGCACTTTGGGTCGCATCCACATCACCGGCCGCAAGGACGAGATGTTCATCGTGGGTGCGGTGAACGTGTTCCCCTCCGACGTGGAGTTCGTGGTGCGCGGCGAGAAGGGGCTCACCGGCGAGTACCTCATCCGCGTGTACGACGAGAACTTCTCCACCCGCTACGAGGTGTCGGTCGAGCGCGCCCAGGGCTCCGACGAGCCCTTCGATGCCGTAGCCTCCCGCGTGACGGCGGCGTTGAAGGCGCACACAGGTGTGAAGCCGGCGCGCGTCATCGTCTACGACGCCGGCAAGCTGGGCACGTCTTCCGAGCACAAGGCCAGCCGCTTCATCGACGAGCGCAGCAGCGCGAAGTAGGCAGCGAATTTTCGATCCGAGAGCCGGGCGAGGCGCTTCGCCCGGCTATCGGGTATCATGTCACTCGAAGAGATCCCATCGAAGAAGGGAACCTGTATGACCTCTTACGATTTCGCCATTTCGGGACAGCACTACCTGTTCGACGTGCAGTCCTTCGCCCACACCATCTTGGCGGCCGGCGGCGACGCCTATTCCTATGCGCTTCTGGATCGCACGACCCAGGGCGTCATCGACGATGTGGCCTCGGGTGCTGCCGAGCTGGGCGTCATCATGCAAACCTCGACGACCGAGGACGCGCTGAACTCCGCTCTGGCCGAGGCCGGACTGGCCTTCCACGAGCTGGCCGTCTCCGCGCCCTTGGTAGCCCTTCCGGCAAGCCATCCCTTCGTGAACGCGAAGAGCTTGAGCCTCGAGCAGCTGGCTGATTTCCCCTATGTGTACTTCGACCAGGGTCCCGATGCCCCCGTCGCGTTTTTCGAGGAGGCCCTGTCGGAGGTGCCGCGCGCCAAGAAGGTGGCCTGCACCGACCGCGCGTCGCTTACCGAGCTCATCATGGCCATCAACGGCTACACGGTGACGAGCGGCATTCTCGTGGGCATCACCGACGGCAGCGCGCTCACCACCATCCCGCTGGAGACCGACATCAAGCTGCATCTGGGCTATGTGACCGCCGACAACCGTGAGCTGTCCGTCATGGGCGAGCGCTTCGTAAGCCATCTCGCACGCAGCTTGGACTTGTACGCGAACCGATAGGGAAGAGCGATGCTGCCAGTGAGGCAACGACAGGTATAATGAAGGGACGGGCGAGAGACCCGTCCCTTTCTTTTCACGTAAGGAACCACTATGTTGGAATTCATTTGGCATGCCCGGGGTGGGCAGGGGGCCTTTACGGCGGCTCGGTGCCTGGGGGCGGCCGCAGCGCTGTCGGCAGGCGCCTATGCGCTGGCGTTCCCCACCTTCGGCCCCGAGCGGCGTGGCGCCCCCATGCGGGCGTTCACGAAGATCGACACCGCTCCCATTGGCGACCGCAGCGCCGTGCATCGGGCCGCGTTCGTCATCTATTTGGACGAGACGCTCGTGGAGGACGGTTGGGAGGACGAGCTCGCCCCCGGCGGCCTCATGCTGCTGAACACGAAGCGGGCCCTTGACGACCCGCGCATTCTGGGAATCGACGCCGATGGCATTTCCGCTGCCGTGCTCGGCCGCCCCATTCCCAACACGGTGTTTCTCGGGGCCATTCCCGCGCTCACGGCGGCCGTGACCATCGAGGACATCCATGCCGGCATCTGTGCCACCATGCCGGAGAAGCTGCACGCGAAGAACTTACGCATCGTGGACGCCGCCTTCGCCGAGGTTGCCTCCCGCGAGATCGCCGCCACGCGCGACTTGGTGGTCGCCGAGCAGGCGGCGACGGAGGTGACCACCGTGCTCTCCGAGAAGGACGCCATGTTCTCGCTGGCGGCCGAGATGCTCGTCGAGGGAGAGGGGAGGGATTTCGATGTCCGCGATTGCTAGTCAGAGCCGCCGCCCCTTCACGCCCACGTTGCGCGAAGGGCTCACCGCGCGTCCGAGCCAGTTCGCTCGCTCCACCTGTTTTGAGGCGGGGCACCTCACCTCGGTGAATGCCGGGTGGCGCAGTGTACGGCCTGTTATCGATGCCGAGCAGTGCACGCTGTGCCTCAACTGCTATATGTACTGTCCCGACGGCACCATCGCGAAGGTGCGCGACGACGAGGGAGTGTGCGTGGCCGTCGTCGTCGACTACGATTTCTGCAAGGGCTGCGGCGTGTGCGCGAAGGTATGCCCCGTGCCCTGCATCGCCATGGTGGACGAGCACGCCGGCGAGAACGAAGGGGCGGCTGAGACGGCCGAGACCCTGGATGAGACCTCGCCCTCGAGTGGCGTTGCCGGGGTTTCGGGTGTCTCGACCGAGCGAGTTCCGCAGCGACGGGAACAGGACTCAATGTCCTGTTCCCCAAAGCGAGGACTGTCTGAGCGAATCGAGATTCCCGAAACCCCCACTGGGAAGGGAGGCTTAGCATGAGGAAGTTCCTTTCCGGCAACGAGGCCTTCGCCGAGGGGGTGCGGCTCGCCCGGCCCCAGGTGATCTCCGCCTATCCCATCACGCCCCAGACCACGGTCGTGGAGGCGCTCGCCTCCATGGTGGAGGAGGGGAGTCTTTCCGCCGAGTACCTGCACGTGGAAAGCGAGCACACGGCGCTCGCCGCCGCCATCGGCGCCGCGGCCACGGGTGCGCGCACGTTCACGGCCACCTCATCCCAGGGGCTGCTCTACATGGCCGAGTGCCTCACCTACGCCTCGGGCGGCCGGTTTCCCATTGTGATGATGAACGCGAACCGGGCCCTTGCGTTGCCTTGGAACATCTACGGCGACCAGCGCGACTCGCTGTCGCTGCTCGATCATGGCTGGATCCAGGTGTATGCCGAGAACAACCAGGAGGCGTTCGATCTGGCGCTCATGGCCTATGCCGTGGCGGAGGATCCCCGGGTGAGCCTGCCGGTGATGGTGAACGTGGACGGCTTCGCGCTCACCCACACCTACGAGTCGGTGGAGGTGCCCGCCGCCGCTGAGGCCGACGCCTTCCTGCCTCCCTATCGCACGGCCAACAAGTTCGATTTCGAGAACCCCGTGAACATTGGCTACTCGGCAGGACCTGACTTCAATCGCTACTACCAGTACTGGCACCATCGCGACATGCTGGCCGTCGGGGCGGTGGTGGAAGAGGTGGAGGCGCGCTTCGCCGAGGTGTTCGGTCGGGCGTATCCCGGCATGGTGGACGCCTACCTTTGCGAGGACGCCGATTTCGTGCTCGTCACGCTGGGCTCGGCGGCCGGCCTTGCCCGCGATGTGGCCGACGAGCTGCGAGCGGCGGGCAAGCGGGCCGGTGTGCTGCGCATCCGCTACCTGCGGCCGATGCCCGATGCCGCTCTTGCTCGGGCGTTGGTCGACGCGGTGGCTGTGGGCGTGCTGGAGCAGGACATCTCCTTCGGCGGCACCGGCACCGTGTACGCGAATGTGCTGGCATCGCTCGCCCGTGCGGGCGTTGCGCGACCGAGCGCGAACTTCATCGGCGGCCTCGGCGGCGACGACATCAGCTGCGAGGCCATGCGCGGCGCCTTCGCCCACTTGGAAGCCCTGGCGGCAGGGGAGGGCGCCTCAGGCGAGGTCGTCTTTTTCGGCGTGGAAGAAGAGGGGGGAAAGCGATGACCGTGAACGCGCGCACCATTACCGACGAGGAGTTCTTCTACGGGCACAAGGCGTGCCCCGGCTGCGGAGGCGCCCTAGCCGTGCGCCAAGCGCTCAAGGTGCTCGGACCCCATGCGGTGGCGGCGCTGCCCGCTGGCTGCATGAGCGCCACCGGTTTCAACTTCCCGCAGCTGGCCTTCGGCAACAACGCGATGATCACGCCCTTTGCGGCCACGGCGGCGGTGCTCTCGGGCATCGAGGCGGGCCTGCGCGCCCAGGGGGCGGCGCCCGAGGACGTCACCGTGGTGGGTTTCGCCGGCGACGGCGGCACGGCGGACATCGGCCTGCAGGCGCTCTCCGGCGCCATCGACCGCAACGACGACGTGCTCTACATCTGCTACGACAACGAGGCCTACATGAACACGGGCATCCAGAAGTCGAGCCTCACCCCCTTCGGCGCCTCCACGACCACCACACCGGCGGGCAAGCGCGAGCACGGCTGCCTCACGCAGAAGAAGAGCCTGTTCGACATCGTGGCGGCCCATCGCATCCCCTATGCGGCCACGGCCTCGGTGGGGTATCTGAACGACTTCATCAAGAAGGTGGAGCGGGCGCGCGATATCAAGGGCACCCGTTTCATCCACGTGATGGCGCCCTGTCCCGTGGGCTGGGGCTTCCCTTCGGCCGATATGGTGGACGTGGCGCGTGAGATCGTGGATGCGGGCCTGTGGTACCTCGCCGAGTACGAGGGGCCGGCGCTTACGGGGACGCCCGGCGGCGCGTTCCGCCTGAACCGCGACCCCAAGTCGTTCAAGCCCATCGAGCCCTACCTGCGCCGCCAGGGCCGCTTCTCCGCCGATGACGCAGCCGACCTCGCCCTCATCGAGCGCGCCCGCGACGAGCGCTGGTCCTACATGCGCGAGACGTGGGGGTAGGGAAGGGCTGCCCCTGCGAATAGCGGCGCTTTCGAACGCTGAGGGCGCGGGTTCGTCTTCGAGGTTTGCTGCGCGAGAAGATGCGCTATAATGGCTTGCGACCGGGCGACCCCGGCGAACGTTAAGCGCCCATGGCTCAACGGATAGAGCAACGGACTTCTAATCCGTAGGTTGTAGGTTCGATTCCTACTGGGCGCACCAGAAAAGAAAACGGCCCCGTCGCAGTGACGGGGCCGTGGCATTTCTGGAGCGGGTGACGGGAATCGAACCCGCGTTATCAGCTTGGAAGGCTGGAGTTCTACCATTGAACTACACCCGCAGAGGCAGAGGGGATTATACCCCAATCCTCAAGGCTTTCGTCTCAAATCCGATGAATAATCCATTAAGCGGTCCACGCACGGCAATCGTACGGCAACACCGAAGGGCGGCCTTTTCTGGAGCTGGTATCGGATCCGCGCGACTGCCTTTGGAGGATCGGGTGTCGCGAACCGGTGTCGATATCCGGAGGTTTGGAACTTGGGAGCGACGAACTGCCTGAAAATGCACGAGATCGCGAGTTGTAAGCGTCCCGAGGGTGCGAATGACTCGGAACTGAAGGCATGCAAATCGGCTCCAATTCGCTGACCAGGCATTTCTCGATAGCTTTTCGGAACGCGGGTCTTCATCGGCAGGATTGGACGCTTATAACTCGAGATCTCGTGCATTTTCGGGGTGCTTCGGCGACTGAGCGGGGCGCCAGCGTTAGCGAACCTCTGCCAAATAGGCGTTGGCGCTGCGGGGGAACTCGCGCTTGAAGGCCTCCCTCAGCAGGCGCTTGCCGGCAGCGCCCGGCGGCAGGGGAGAGCGGCTCTTCTCGAAGCCGTCCTCGACGAGGAACCAGCCCTCTCCATCGCGCTCGAGGATGAGGGAGCGGTCCTTCTTGAACGTCGCCAGAGTGAGCGACTTCAGCCCCTTGTCAGCCGGGGCGTTGAAGAACTTGGCTTGGGCCTGCTTCACGGGAACGAGCTTCATAGCGACCTCCTGTCGGGCGTACCTCAGCAGTCCGTCCAACTCTCGCCGATTTCGGACGCGCTTCCCGCGGCGATTGTACGTCGCGGCGCCTCCGCTCCAAGCGCCCCGACCCCCTCCTTGCCCAAACCGTTACGCGAGCTAGGGAAGACAGGCGATACAATGGGCAGAAAATCATGGGAGTTGTCAAAAACGAGAGAAGAGGTGCTCATGGACATCGTTGTTGCGCAACCAGGGCACGTGGATGCCGTGGTCGCTATCACCGAGCAGGCCCGGGCCAACATGGCCGCTATGGGTATCGATCAGTGGCAGTGCGGCTATCCCGACCGGGGCACCTGGGAGGCCGACGTGGCGGCAGGTGCTGCCTACGTCGCCATGGACGAGGGACGCGTGGTGGCCGTGTTCTGCTACGCCGACGAGCCCGAGGCCGCCTATGAGACCCTGGAAGGGGAGTGGCTGACCGACGGCCCCTACGCCACGGTGCACCGCTGCGCCGTGGATCCGGTCTGTCGGGGTCGCGGCATCATTGGAAAGCTCTTCGCCTTTGCCTGCGAAAAGGCGGCTGCCGACGGCATGGTTTCCGTGCGCATCGACACCCATGCCGACAACGCTCCCATGCGCCGGGCGGTGGAGAAGTTCGGCTTCATCCCATGCGGCGACATCACGCTGACGGAAGGCCCCGAGGCCGGCGCCCCGCGCATCGCCTTCGAGAAGGTTCTAGGTTAGGTGGTCGAAAACGGGGGCCTCAACTGTATCGGGAAGGTGAAAGCGTGCGGATGACTTTGCGGGCGCTATAATGGCATCCGACCAGAGATCCGGGGAGGCACCTATGACCGCAACGCGCATCTACACCTACGACTCCACCCTGCGCGATGGGGAGCAATGCGAGGGCATCACGCTCTCGCTGGCCGACAAGCTCGCCATCGTGCGGCGCCTTGACGAGTTCGGCATCGACTACATCGAGGGCGGCTTCCCTGCGTCGAACCCCAAGGACGTGGCGTTCTTCCGCGAGGTGGCGGCCATGGATTTGGAGCACGCCCAAATCGCGGCCTTCGGTTCCACCTGCAAGAAGGGCGTAGCGGCGGCCGATGACCCCGGACTGGCCGACCTCATCGCGTGCGGGGCGCCGGTGGTCACTATCGTGGGGAAGACGTGGGACGCTCAGGTGGAGCGCGCGTTGCAGACGACGCTCGAGGAGAACCTGCGCATGATCGGCGAGTCGGTGGCGCATCTGAAGGCGGCTGGCCGGCATGTGGTATTCGATGCCGAGCACTACTTCGACGGCTTCAAGGCGAACCGCGACTACGCCCTGGCCTGCGTGGGGGCGGCGGTTGATGCGGGGGCCGACTCGGTGGACCTCTGCGAGACCAACGGAGGCGCGCTGCCCTTCGAAGTGGAGCAGATCGTCGCGGCCACAGTCGCCGCCTTCCCGAACCAGGCCTTCGGCATCCACTGTCACAACGACTCCGGCTGCGCGGTGGCCAACACGCTCGCGGCCGTGCGCGCCGGCGCCACGAGCGTGCAGGGCACGGTGAACGGCATCGGCGAGCGCGTAGGCAACACCGATCTGCTCACGGTCATTGCCGATCTGGAGCTGAAAATGGACGCACGCTGTGTGGGAGGCCACAGCCTCACCCAGCTCACGTCCGTGGCCCAGTACGTGGCCGAGCTCTGCAACGTGTCGGTGCCGGCGCACCATCCCTACACCGGCTCTTCGGCCTTCGCCCACAAGGGTGGCCTGCACGCGAGCGCCATTGCGCGGTTTCCCGCCGCCTACGAGCACGTGAGCCCGGCGGCGGTGGGCAACGCGAGCCGCACGGTGGTGAGCGAGCTGGCGGGGAAGGCCTCGCTGCTCGCGAAGGCGAAAAACCTCGGGTTCGACCTGGCGGCGGCCGGTGTGGACGTGCAGGCCGTGCTCGACGACATCAAGGCGCGGGAGGCGGCCGGGTTCACCTACGAGGTGGCCGATGGCTCGTTGGGGCTTCTGCTCATGCGCCATCTGGGGCTGTACGCGCCCGCCTTCACCCTGGAGAGCTTCCGCGTCATCGTGGACGACCGCGAGGACACGGGAGCCCTGGCCAAAGACGCGCTGTCCGAGGCCACGGTGAAGATTCACGTGGGGGAGGGGCGCTTCGTGGCCACGGGCGAGAGCGCCGGCCCCGTGGGCGCGCTCGACGCCGCGCTGCGCATGGCCATCCTGGAGTCGTACCCGCAGGTGGCGGCCATGGAGCTTACGGACTACAAGGTGCGCCTGCTCGACGAGTCCCAAGGCACCGATGCCATCACGCGGGTGACCATCACCGCCACCGACGGCGTTGATACCTGGGGCACCGTGGGCGTCTCGGAAAACGTCATCGAGGCCTCCTGGAACGCGCTCGTCGATTCCCTGGAATACGGCCTTTTCCGCGCCCGTTTGAGGGGAGAGTAAAAAGGAGTCCTAAAGCGCGCGGGGCGACGCCTCCGAATCGTCCGATTCCTTCTTCAGCACCAGGTCCATTACTCCCTGACGATCGTGGACGCCGAGCTTCGCGTAGATATGGGAAATGTGGGTCTTTACGGTGCTGACGGAGAGCACCAGCTCTTCCTGAATGTAAGCGCGCGTGCGTCCTTGAGCGAGCAGGGAAAGCACCTCTTTCTCCCGATGCGTCAGATGGTAGCGCTCCGAGAGCACCTCGCATCGTTCGGCGATGGAGTCGGTGATGCTGCCGGGATCTTCGAGCTCCTCCCTGCCTCTGTCGGTATTCGGTACCTGCGGCGAGTATCCGTCTTCGTGGCGATCGCTTTCGTCGGTGCTGATCTTGGTCTCGCGGTAGGTGTACCACATGAGGGCCATAATGCCGACGTAGGCGGCCAAGGTCACCAAGGCGCCGCCCATGTCGGCGATATGACTTCCGGCGGCCACCCAGATAAGGGAGCTTCCCGCGTAAATAAGGCCGCCGATGCCGAGCACGCGGAACGGGGGTATGTCGAGCGTGTCGAGCGAGAGCGCGACGACGGTCCAGAAAAGGAGGTAGGCGCAGGCCTCATCGACGTGGATGATGATGGCCACGGCTGTGCTCACAAGCACGTTCTGGGCGGGTTGGGCCATAGCCGCAATGAACAGGCCCGTGACCACTACCACGATGGCGGGCTGGAACCGGAAGGCCACGGGAAGGGAAGCGGTGCGCGCAAAGGCACCCCACACGAAAGCGGCGAGGCATGCCGCCATTATGGCCAGCTCCGGAAGGCCCCATAAGGGCGCAATGGAAAACGTTGAGGTCTCGCCCCATGTTCCCCAGAAGCTGAGTCGACGCACGGTGGCAAGAAGGAAGGCGCTGAGAATGAGCAGCAGTATGAAGTTGCGCTGGGCCGGAAGGGAGAGCCTTCCCGCGCGCATGGGGCGTGCGAGACTGAATACTGCGGTGACGCCAAGGGAAAGCTGGGCGATCCAAAGAAGCAACGAGCTCAAGATGGGAATGGCGCAGGCGAAGACTACCTGGGCCTCGGAATCCAGCAGATCGGTTGCAACGGGCAAAAGGAAGGTCTTCAAAAGCACGGCGGCGACGATGGCCCAGGCAATGGCCATGATCGAGCGAGCACGGGCCATGAGGGTGAAGCAGCGCGAGGCGAACCAGAAGTAGCCGAGTCCGGAGACGGCGAGGCCGGCGAGGCCGAGGGCCAATGGCGGAACGGCCGACTGCAGGGGCGCCGTGGCGAAGGCGAGCGTTCCGGCGGCTCCGCAGAGCGGGACGATGCCCTTCAAGGTGTTTTCCCAGCGCTTCAGCCAATGGGGGACTGCGAGATAGAGCAGGGCGAGCAGACAGAAGCCCATGAGCCAGAATCCGCGAGGGTTAAGGGGGAACTGGAACTGCGCGGCTGTCTCGGCGAACCGCAGGGCGTGGCCTTCGAGGGAGCACCACATGAAGTTCAGCGCCAGTCCGATGACGCAACAGATGTCGGCTAGCCTGACGTGCGCGAGAATGCGCCGGCGTGGGCTCTCGGCCATTTCCCCTCCTTCTATTTGAACGAATACGGCCCTTCCCCGATGGGCTCGGCAAATGCGCTCTCATTGTAGCCAAAATTTCCTCGGCGAGTCTTCTGAAAAAGGCGAAGATAAGATCGCATTTGATCAAAGATCAAAGAATCACCAGCTCAGAAAAGAGTTTTTTGTCCATCGGCCATAGGGGCTGATTTTTGGAAAAGGGCCTGATTGACGCCAAATCGACCATTGGGCCGATGCGGTTTCGCCTCCTTCTCGATAGGATGTCGCCGGTTGCCGGAAGGATCCGGCGGCGTGCCCATCTGTGTCGGGATGGGTTTAAAGAGAGGAAAGGGAAGGAAAGGAGAGACAATGGCAGCAAAGAGAATGCTGGCGGTCTTGACGATCTGTCTGGTGTTCGGGCTCGGCGCGGTCGCCGGGTGCGCGCCCCAGGCGCCGACGCCCGATGCCACGGCGGATGCGGGAGCCGAAGCGTCTGGCGAGGAGTCACAGAGCGGAAAGGATCGCGAATACACCGAAGACGAGCTCGCGGTCATCGCTGGCGCGGAGGGAACGACCCACGGGGACATCGGGGAGGACGCCTTCCTCGGCAAGGACTACATCGACCAGCTCTACGATCGCTGGGATATGGTCGCCGAGGAGTATTCGCCCGAGGTCCGCACGCTGCCCGACGGCCGCATGGTGCAGCGGACGCCCACCGAGTACGGTCTGGCTTCCGGCGCGTGGCAGACGCAGGCGAATACGAATTCCTACAACACCTACTGGCTCGACTCCGACAATCGGGGCTGTGGTTCCTGCCATGCTGACTTGGGCTCGGTGCTCAAGAACATGGCGTTCGAGCACACTCAGGTTTGGAACGACGACATTAAGAGCAACCTCACGGTGCAGGAGTGCATCAACTGCCACCACTGGGCGCCGGGCTACATGGAGAAGAACATGGAATTCGGCACCCTTATGCACGCCGTCCACTTCGGTGCGCGCCATAAGGTGCAGTTCGCGGAGGAGTACGGCGGGAACTGCAACAGCTGCCACAATGCCACGGACAACGGCCAGGGCATGGAGATGTGGGACCTGGTGAAGTACGATCATCTGTGGGGCGTGAACAATATCGCAAGCGAGGATCTGGGCGACGTCGACTTCAGCTTCGAGCAGGAGACGACCCAGGACAACGCTTTCTCGTTCGAGTGGATGCACGCCTACTACGACCAGATGCGCCACGGTGCCGGTGTGCTGGGAACCAATCTGCCCCAGAGCCTGTTCGACAATTGGGAGATCACCATCGACGGTCTGGTCAAGGCCCCTTATACCGCTACCCTGAAGGAGCTGGTTGACGAGGCCGAGAAGGCTGGCGTGGTCGTCGAGAAGACTTCGAAGATCGTCTGCAGCTGGAATATGGTCGGCGGTGGCGGCATCTCGAACGTCAAGATCACGGGCATTCCCGTCAGCTGGCTTGTTGAGAAGGCCGGCGGTATCACCGACGGAGCCAACGGCGTGCGCGCTATGCGCGCCGATGGTTCTTCGAGGCGCTCGTTCTCCCTTGATAAGCTGAATGCCAACGAGGCGCTTCTCGTCTACAAGATCAACGGCGAGCCTTTGGGCGCCAAGCAGGGATATCCGTGCACGAACTGGGTTGAGGGCGTGGACGCCCAGGTGTTCTCCAAGCAGATCAACGCCTACACCGTGGCCGACGATTGCCCGCCCGATTTCGGCGACTCGAAGTACTGCGCCGAGAATTACGACGGAAGCCCCAACGGCTGGTTCGATGAGAACGGCGTCATTGTGAACCGACCGAACGCGACGATTCTCGATGTGCCGGAAGGCCTTGTGATTGAGTCGGGCAAGCCCTTCGACTTCCATGGCTACGTGGACGCTTACAACGAGCACATTTCCCAGATGGAGTTCTCCTTCGACGGAGGGGAGACGTGGACGGCCTTCGATCTGGCCGACACCGACCCGAATCGCGTGGTGTGGTGGCATCTGCAGTGGACGCCGCCCGAGCAGGGTGCCTATCGGCTGACTGTGCGCGCAACGACGGCAGAAGGCAGCGAGAGCAAGCAGACCCATACGGTGCTCGTGAATGCCAAGGACGTGCTCCCCTCCAAGGAGGACACGGTTGTGCTGGAGACGACGAGCCTCGTGCCCCCGCGCGCTGCGGCGGCAGGCGGCCAGAACTAGAAGGGGAACGATCGCGATGAAGAGATCTCAGAAAATAGCCTCGAGCGCTATGGGCGCGCTGCTGCTGGCGTCGGGGGCGGTGGCCGGTTTTTCGAACGGCATTAAGCCTGCTCCGGCACAGGCCGACGAGCCCTTGTCGCCGACAGGCGTTGTGCATCAAGAGGGCGCCTACACCATCTCGGCCGAGCTGGCCAACCTGCTGGACGACAGCTACACGCGCATTGCCAACGTTCAGGGAGCGTTCGAGTTCAATCAGAAAGGGACGACGCCGAACGACGAGCTGTTCAACGTGTTCGGTACGGCTATTCTCTCCATGTGCTCGAAGCCGGCCCAGGAGCTCGTTGATGCGGGCGAAGGCCAGGCGAATTTCTTCGTGAACGTATCGGGCGATATCCAGAAGACGTTCTCGGTGGATGTCTCCGAGCTTGATGACGAGCAGGGCGTTCTCATGGGCTGCTCCTGCATGACGGGCTCGCCGTTTGGGCAAGCCTACGTGGTTGGCGTGCCGCTGGCAAGCGTCGTGGAGATGGCCGATTTGGAAGAGGGCGTCAATACGGTAACGGCCTACGGCGCCGACGGCTTCGGTCAGCCGCTGCCGCTGCGCTACGCTTTGGAGAAGAATGCGCTGCTCGTGTACCAGGTGAACGGCCAGGAGCTGAAATCGACGGCCGATTCGTCCCTTCAGCTGTGGATGCCCGAGACGGTCGCCCACTATTTCACGCGCAATATCGTGGACATTTCGCTGACGCGCGAGGCGGTAGAGCCCGAGGTGCAGGGGGTGGAGCCCACCTACCGTAACAAGATCGAGATAGCCAACAAGGCGGAGGAGAGCACGTTCTCCGTCGGTGATCAGGTGAGCTTCGAGGGCGTTGCTGACGATCTGGGTAGCCCTATTGCCGCGATTGAGTTCTCGTTCGATGACGGAGATACCTGGACGAGCTGCCCGACCGACGGCGCCACGGCAGACAAGTGGGTCAACTGGAGCTTTACGACCAGTTTCGATCAGCCGGGCGACTACCATATGATCGCCCGTGCGCGAACGGCTGACGGGGTTGTGTCGCCGCTGTCGGCCTCGCTCGATTTCACGATGCGGTAAACGCAGTCTCTGCAACCCTCCCCAGCGCTTAGGGCTCCCGGGCATGTTCCAATGTCCGGGAGCCCTCGCTTTTTCAGGCCCTGTGCGCTCCTGCGCCCGAAGGCTCGCGTTTTTGCCGGGTCGCTGCTCGTCGCGCCGCCGGGGTGACGCGACTGCCGGAGTGTCGCAGTCGCCGGGCGCCGCAGTCGGAGTATTGCGACGCGGGCGCTACGCCGAAGGATCTTGCGCTTGTTCGGCCTCTTGCCGCGCCTCGGCCAGCAGCAGATCAACCATGCGGCCGTAGCTTCTAGTGCCATCTTGCTGCTGGTTCGCTTTCAGGTAGGCGTTGTTGGCGGCGTTCGACATTTCGGCTACAGGACCTTCGAACTGTCGCAGGTATTCCGAGCGCGCGCGACGATCCGCTTTCACCTCTTCCGACAGCTTGTCGTTTACGGTCACGGCTGTGTCACGATCCGCCTTGACGAGCGCCGAGAGCGCGTAGTCGTAGGCGAGCGAGTAGCCGCTGTAGCGTGTCAGCGGGTCACTTGCGTCCTTGCAGGCGAGGTACCCGATGAAGTTCGCTTCGTCTTCGCGCATGAAGCCGCATTGGTGGGCCATCTCGTGCCCCATGGTGGCGGGGATGGTGAAGAACGGCCCGTCGGCGTTGATGTTCGACTCCACGGTGAAGGGGAAGTACATGCCGGCGATGTCGGCGTAGCTCATCAGCTCCGAGAAGAGCACGGGCTTGGGAGGGGAGTACAACGGACGGGCGAGCGCCGGATAGCGCTCGGCCAGGGCCTCCATGTTCGCGACGGTCTCGTGGGAGTAGGTCCAGAAGCCGCCGCGGGATTCGGCGTACTCGTCGGGAATCGCGGCCGCATCGGCATCGGTTCGGGCGGTACCTTCGGCGCCCGTCGTCGCGTCGCCGCCATTCGGCTCCGATTCATTGATCGCGACAGCCGCCGCAGTTACCTCGGCGCGCGTCTCATTCAAGTTAGCGGCCAGGTTCTCGCAGAGCGCTGTCAGCTCTGCAGTGGAAGATTCCCTCAGCTCGAATCCGGCGTCCTCGGCAAAGGTGTAGCGGTAGTAGTTCAGCCCGCACATGAGGGCGAAGATGCAGTAGGCCACCGATAGCACGGCAAACATTGTGGCGACCGCGCGCCACAGCACGAAACGTCGCCGACTGCGCCCACGTACAAAGGCGACGAGGTAGAAGCCGAGCCACCCGATGCAGAACGCGAGTGTCGCCACCACGACCCACTGCGCCACCGAGAACGGCGCCAGCGACGGCAGAAACCCCCACGCCGACGACAGCCACGGGTAGACGCCCCGCGAGAACCACGTCTCGGTGAGCGACGGATTCGCACTCGCCGCCCACGTCAGCAACAGTGCTGCAGCGCCGGGCAGCAAAAGCCAAAGCCGCTTCAGCCGGTATGTCGGTGTTTTCTCCATAAGCGCTATTATGCAGATACGCGAGGGGGCAGGCAAAAGAAGACTCATATGGTAATGATTTTGTTTCCGCAAAAATCCTGCGCTTTTGCTCGATAGCGAGGGTTCTGCTATACTTTCCGCGCTATTTCGGGACGTGGCGCAGTCTGGTAGCGCGCCTGCTTTGGGAGCAGGATGTCGCAGGTTCGAATCCTGTCGTCCCGACCATGAATTTAGGCTGCGAGCCCTGCCGAGCAATCACGTTTGGCAGGGCTCGTCTTTCCCTTACCAAAAAGCTCACCGAAAATAAAGAGCAGTTGGCCGAATTGGAAGTGACAAATAGGGAACGTCTCGTTTGCGCTGAGACAACCAAAGCCCCGGGCACTTGGAGCGACCCACAAGTTGTGGGACAGTAGGCGATGTCAAACACAACGGGCCTTGATACGACTTGGGGAAGCGAAGCTCTCGAAGCCGCGAGAAGTCTTGTGTGGCTGGCGCGTTTCTATCTGTATCCGATCTAGGATAGGAGAGCTTCTATGCAAGGAGTAAACGTCAAAAGCGAGATCGGCAACCTCAAGAAGGTCATTCTTCACCGCCCCGGCGACGAGTTGCTGAACCTCACCCCGAACACCTTGGAAGAGCTGCTGTTCGACGACATCCCGTTTTTGCCGGTGGCCCAGGAGGAGCACGACGCCTTCGCGAAGATCCTTCGCGACGAGGGTGTCGAGGTAGTGTACCTGGAGGACCTCATGGCCGAGGTGCTGGACGCCCATCCGGAGCTTCGCGAGAAGTTCCTCGACCAGTGGATCTTCGAGGCCGGCATCCGCACCGACACCTACAAGGAGATCATCAAGGACTACATCAACTCCAACTACGCGGGCACCAAGGACATGGTCATGAAGACCATGGCCGGCATCAACCTGCAGGAGCTGCCCCAGGAGAACACCCATCTTCTGGTCGATATGGTCTCTGATCGCTCGAAGCTGGTCTGCGCCCCGATGCCGAACCTGTACTTCACCCGCGACCCGTTCGCGATGATCGGCAACGGCGTGTCCATCAACCGCATGTACAGCCAGACCCGTAACCGCGAGACCATCTACGGCGACTACATCTTCAAGTACCATCCGGACTTCGTGGGCACGCCCGAGTACTACCATCGCGACATGACCTTCCACATCGAGGGCGGCGACATCCTGAACATCAACGAGCACGTGCTGGCCATCGGCATCTCCCAGCGCACCGAGCCCGACGCCATCGACGCCATCGCTCGCAACATCTTCAACGACGAGACGAGCCCGATCGACACCATCCTGGCCTTCAACATCCCGGTGTCCCGTGCCTTCATGCACCTCGACACGGTGTTCACCCAGATCGATCGCGACAAGTTCACCATCCATCCCGGCATCATGGGACCTTTGACCGTCTTCGAGATCACCCCGGACGGCAAGGGCGGCACCAAGATCCGCGAGCGCAACGAGGAGCTTTCCGGCGTGCTGTCCGAGTACGTCGGCGAGAAGGTCACGCTCATTCCCTGCGGCGGCGGCGACCGCATCGCGGCCGAGCGCGAGCAGTGGAACGACGGCTCCAACACCCTGTGCGTGCGCCCCGGCACCGTGGTGGTGTACCAGCGCAACAACGTCACCAACGACGTGCTGTACAAGAACGGCATCAACTGCCTGGTCATGCCGTCCGCGGAGCTTAGCCGCGGCCGCGGCGGCCCGCGCTGCATGTCCATGCCGGCCTGGCGCGAGGCTCTGTAGCCCGCATCGCGCCCAAGCGGCGTAATCGCGTTTCGTTAATCGGGGGCGGTCGGTCTTAGCGGCCAGACGCCCCTTTCCCCGGCGGTCGGCCGTGCGGTCTGCCGCCAACCTATGAAAGGAAACAACATGCCTGTGAATCTTTCCGGCAAGTCTTACCTCCGCCTGCTCGACTTCTCCACGGAGCAGATCGAGTACCTGCTGAAGCTCTCCAAAAACTTCAAGGACCTGAAGCGCACCGGCACCCCGCACCGCTACCTCGAGGGCAAGAACATCGTGCTGCTGTTCCAGAAGACCTCCACGCGCACCCGCTGCGCCTTCGAGGTCGGCGCCATGGACCTCGGCATGGGCGTGACCTACCTTGATCCCGGTTCCTCCCAGATGGGCAAGAAGGAGTCCATCGAGGACACCGCCCGCGTGCTCGGCCGCTTCTACGACGGCATCGAGTTCCGCGGCTTCGCCCAGTCCGATGTTGAGGAGCTCGCCGAGAAAGCCGGCGTCCCGGTGTGGAACGGCCTGACCGACATGTGGCACCCCACCCAGATGCTCGCCGACGCGCTCACCGTGCAGGAGAACTTCAACTACGACATCAAGGGTCTGAAGTTCGTCTTCTTCGGCGACCTTAAGAACAACATGGGCCGCTCGCTCATGGTTATGTGCGCCAAGCTCGGCATGAACTTCGTCGGCTGCGGCCCGAAGGACTGCTGGATGGACGAGGAGCTCATCAAGACCTGCGAGGGCATTGCCGCCGAGAACGGCTGCACCGTGAAGTGCACCGAGGACGTGAAGGAAGCCGCCACCGACGCCGACGTCATCTACACCGACGTGTGGGTGTCCATGGGCGAGCCCGACGAGGTGTGGCAGCAGCGCATCGAGCAGTTGCAGCCCTACCGCGTGACCAAGGAGATCATGGCCATGGCGAAGCCGACGGCCATCTTCCTGCACTGCCTGCCGGCCTTCCACGACACCAACACCACCACCGGCGCCGACATCGCGAAGCGCTTCGGCGTGACGGAGATGGAAGTGGAAGACGACGTGTTCGAGTCGAAGCAGTCGAAGGTCTTCGACGAGGCCGAGAACCGCATGCACACCATCAAGGCCGTCATGTACGCCACCCTGCAGTAGCTTGCTCATCGCTACGGTAGCTGGCGCATAGTTTCGACACTTCGGGCCGTGCGGAATCGGGAGGGGAACCGCACGGCCCTCGTGTTTTTGTCAGTCATTCGATTAAGGAGGGATAACCATGGCAGCTGCAGAGAAAGGCAAGAAAAAGAGGGCGCCTCTGTCCTCGTTCACCATCTTGCTCATCATCTTGGTGGTTCTGGCGATTGTCACTGTTATCATGTCTGCGTCGGGCGTCGAGGGCGTCCAGGGCGCGACGCTTTCCCAGGTGCTCACCGCGCCCGTGTTCGGCTTCCAGGACGCCATCGGCGTGTGCCTGTTCGTTATGATCCTCGGCGGTTTCCTCGGCATCGTCACCGAGACCGGCGCGCTCGATGCCGGCATCGCCGCGCTCGTGCACAAGCTCAAGGGCAACGAGCTCGTGCTCATCCCGATTCTGATGGCGATCTTCTCCATCGGCGGCACCACCTACGGCATGTGCGAGGAAACGGTGCCCTTCTACCTGCTGCTCGCCGCCACCATGGTGGCCGCCGGCTTCGACAGCCTGACCGGCGCGGCCGTGGTGCTGCTTGGCGCCGGCGTCGGCGTCATGGGCTCCACCGTGAACCCGTTCGCCGTCGGCGTGGCCGTCGACGCTTTGAACGGCATCGGCGTGTCCGTGAACCAGGGCATCATCATCGCGCTCGGCGTGATCATCTGGCTCGTGTCGCTTGCCATCGCCATCGTCTTCGTGATGCGCTACGCCAAGAAGGTGAAGGCCGACAAAGGCTCCACCTTCCTGTCGTTGCAGGAGCAGCAGGACATGATGAACGAGTGGGGGCTGAAGGAGTCCGAGACCGAGGCCGCCGATGACGACGCCGCCGCGACGCCCAAGATGTCCGGTCGCCAGAAGTGGTCGCTCATCGTGTTCGCGCTCACCTTCGTCATCATGATCGTCTCGTTCATCCCCTGGGCCGACCTCGGCGTCACCATCTTCGACGCCGGCGCCACCACCCAGGAAGTGACGACCACGATGACCGGCGAGGAGATCACGACCTTCATCGACGATGCCAACGACGGCGCCACCACGACCACGATTACCGAGCCGGTCGAGGCCACCTCGGTCTCCGAGGAAGAGGTCACCCCGGCCTGGTCTTCCTTCCTGACCGGCGTGCCGCTGGGCAGCTGGTACTTCGACGAGGCCTCCACGTGGTTCCTGCTCATGGCGCTCATCATCGGCGTCATCGGCGGCGTGTCCGAGAGCCGCTTCGTGAAGGCGTTCATCAACGGCGCCGCCGACATGATGTCGGTCGTGCTCATCATCGCGCTGGCCCGCTCCATCACCGTGCTCATGGCCAAGACGGGCCTTGACATGTGGATCCTGAACAACGCCGCCGCGGCGCTGACGGGCATGTCGGCGATCATCTTCGCTCCGCTGTCGTTCCTGCTCTACATCGTCCTGTCCTTCCTGATCCCGTCCTCCTCCGGCATGGCCACGGTGTCCATCCCGATTCTGGGCGGCCTGGCCCACCAGCTGAACTTCTCGGTCGAGACCATGGTCATGATCTACTCCGCCGGCAACGGCCTCGTGAACCTGTTCACGCCGACCTCCGGCGCCATCATGGGCGGTTTGGCCCTCGCCAAGGTGGAGTACTCCACGTGGCTCAAATTCGGCGCCAAGCTGTTCGTGGTTCTCGGCGTGGTCTGCATCGTGATCCTCACGGCGGCCATGGTGATCCTGTCATAGCATCCAGGGCAAGCGCACGAACTTGTGCACTTGCACAGTTCTGACCTGCGGAACCGTTAGCGGGAGCGCCCGGGCACAGTGCTCGGGCGCTCCTGTTTTTCTCGGGCCGTTCATGCTATTATGGCCGCTTATAGGCGCGATTGGGTACGGCACAGCCCGCGCGCGTGGTAACGCCGACGTACTGAAGACGTACAGAAGAGGAAGTTAGACCAATGGAAATTCGCGAATCCCTCGAAGCGATCATCGATGCCGCGATCGACGCGGCCCGTGCCGACGGCTCACTTGAGCTGGCGGAGGCCCCGCAGGCAGCTCTTGAGCGACCCCGCGACGAGGCCAACGGCGACTGGGCGAGCACCGTCGCCATGCGCACCGCGAAGCTCGCTCACAAGAACCCCCGCGAGATCGCCCAGATCATCGTGGACCACATTCCCGCAAACGACATGATCGCCTCCGTGGAGATCGCCGGCCCCGGCTTCATCAACATCCGCCTGTCCGATGCCGTGCTGCAGGGCGTGGTGCGCGAGGTGCGCGAGGAGGGCGACAACTTCGGTCGCGGCACCATTCCCGAGGGCGAGCGCTACGTGAACCTCGAGTACGTGTCCGCCAACCCCACCGGCCCCTTCCACGTGGGCCATGGCCGTTGGGCGTCCTTGGGCGATGCCATGGCGCGCGTCATGCGCCACGGCGGCTACGACGTGTACGAGGAGTACTACATCAACGACCACGGCAACCAGATGGACGTGTTCGGCAACTCCGTGAACGTGCGCTACCAGCAGCTGCTCGGCCGCGACGTGGAGATGCCCGAGGCGTGCTACGGCGGCGCCTACGTGAAGGACATCGCCCAGGACATCATCGACCGCGACGGCGACAAGTGGCTGAACGTCTCCGACGAGGAGCGCGTTGAGGCCTTCCGCGAGATGGCCTACGACATGACGCTCAAGAACCAGCGCGAGGTGCTGGCCAACTTCGGCACCACCTTCGACAAGTGGTTCTCCGAGCGCTCGCTGTACGTGGAGGACGAGAACGGCGAGAGCGCCGTGTCCCGCTCCCTGGACGCCATGCGCGAGAAGGGCTACCTCTACGAGAAGGACGGCGCCCTGTGGTTCCGCTCGACGGATCTGGGCGACGACAAGGATCGCGTGCTCATCAAGGGCGACGGCGAGGCCACCTACTTCATGAGCGACGTGGCCTACCACTACGACAAGATGATGCGCGGCTTCGACCACCTGATCGATCTGTGGGGCGCCGATCACCACGGCTACATCAAGCGCTGCGAGTGCATGCTCGAGGCCTGGGGCTGGCCTGGGGCGCTGGAGGTGCAGCTGGGGCAGCTCGTGAACCTGTTCCGCGATGGCAAGGCTGTGCGCATGTCCAAGCGCACCGGCGAGATGGTCACCTTCGAGGAGCTCATCGACGAGGTGGGCGTGGATGCCACCCGCTACCTCATGCTGTCTCGCTCGGCCGACCAGCCCATCGACTTCGACATCGAGGTGGCGAAGAAGAAGGACGCCTCCAATCCGGTGTACTACGTACAGTACGCCCATGCGCGCATCTGCTCGATCCTGCGCAAGGCGGCCGATGAGGCCGATGCCGCCGCCGTCGAGGCGGGGGAGATGACCATGGGCGAGCTCGCCGAGAAGATCATCCCCGAGGATTGCGACCTGACGCCGCTCACCCATCCCTCTGAGCTGGCGCTCATGCGCAAGATGGCCGACTTTGGCAACCTCATCGCCCTGGCGGCCCGCGACCGCGCGCCGTTCCGTCTGACCCACTACGCGCAGGATCTGGCGTCGCTGTTCCACCAGTTCTACACCAACTGCCACGTGCTCACCGACGACGCCGACGTGCAGACGGCGCGTTTGGCCCTGTGCGACGCCACCCGCATCGTGCTGGCCTTGAGCCTGAACCTCTTGGGCGTGTCGGCACCGGTGAAAATGTAGGTTTGGCGAGCCTGGCCGACTTGCGCTAGAATAGCCAACGCATCTGGGGCTGTAGCTCAACGGTGGAGCAGGGGACTCATAATCCCTTGGTTCTCGGTTCGAATCCGGGCGGCCCTACCAAGATTTCGAAAGACCCTCGCCGTATCGCGCGAGGGTCTTTTTTACGGGTTGCAGCGCTTGCAGGGGTCGTAGCCGTTGGCGATGAGGTTCTCGCGGGTGTCCTCGACGTCCTCGCGGTTCTTGGGGCTCATCTGGCCGACCGACGAGCAGCTCGGCAGGTGGAACTTCCTCGAGTTCGTGTTCAGCACGTACTCGGCGACGCCCTTGCCCTCGTCGGAGCCCGTCGCGCCCTTCTCGGACGCCTCCCTGGCACCTGCGCCTTCGCTTGCGGCATCGGGTGCGCTTTCGGCTCCCGACACGTCGGGGAGGGGAGTGGCATCCTCCTCGAGCATCGATGCGCCTGTGCCGTAGTCGATGACCACTCCCGGCTGCACGTTGTAGCAGAAGACGTTGAAGGCCACGCCCTCGCCGCCATCTTCCACGGACTCCGCCATCATGTGCACGCCGCGGGCCACCAGCTCGCTTCCCTCGAAGATGGGCGTCACGGCCATGAGCACGTGGTTGCCCGTGGCGTCCACATAGTCGGCCACGGCGTTCTCGAAGGGCAGCATGCCCTGGATGTTCAGGTAGCGCGTGCCGGTGATGAGGTTTTGCGGGTTGGCGTTCTCGCCGGTGAGCTGGTAGCCCAGCAGGTGGCAGCGATTGAACAGGTACTTGCCCTCCACGAAATCGTACTTGGCCATCTGCCATCCGGAGGGGCGCACCTCGCCGATGGAACCGCGCTTCTCCGTGGGCTGGGTCTCGGGGCCCACGACGGCGAAGGCGGCGGTGCAGCGGCCTAACTCGTCCAGCTCGTCGTAATGCTCATACCCGGGTTCGGCCGCGCGCTGCTCGTCGGTGAACACCGGCTCGCCGTCGTTCACGTAGACGTAGGGATTGCCATCGAAGGCGGGGATGTCGCGGTAGGAGAGGACGCCATCGTCGGTTGCGGATCGGTTTTCGCTAGCAGCTTCAGCATTCTGCTGGTTTGCGTCCTCTGCGGGAGTGGCCTGTGGCTCTTGCGAGTCGTCGGGCGCCCCCGTGCTCGCGAGCTCCGGGGTCGACTTATCGGTCGGCGCCTCATCAGCTGCCATCGAGGCACTGCATCCGGCCAAAGAGCTCATCGAGAGCAAGAATGCTAGAGCGATACCGATGGCGGGGGTCAAATTTTTGTGCTGCGAGGATCGTTGGGACATCGTCTTCTCCTAATCGGGGCCGCAAGCGCCTTCCCGACAAAAAACTGCGATAATATGGTCACAAAATCGAGTTTTGAACTCTATATCTTCGATTCTGAACCCTATTTTGCTAGTTTAACGCCTCTTTTCCGCGTTTCAGTGCTGAAAATGACGGGTTTGCGGTTCACGAAGAGTTCAAAAGTCGATTTTGTGACCATTTTTGCGAAACTTTTTGCAAGAGCGCCCGTGCCCGACACTCGACGCTCTTTAGGGAAGATGGGAGTGCTCTCGTGAATGACCTTTTCGCGCGGACGCGGCTGCTGCTGGGGCGAGATGGTCTCGACCGCTTGGCGGCGGCTCGGGTGGCCGTGTTCGGCATTGGCGGAGTGGGCGGCTATGCGGTGGAGGCGCTGGCTCGCAGCGGGGTGGGGGCGCTCGATCTCGTCGACTCCGACACGGTGGATCCCACGAACCTCAACCGGCAGATTATCGCCACGATGGGCGCTATCGGGCGTCCAAAGACGCAGGTGGCGGCCGAGCGCGTGGCCTCTATCAATCCGTCGTGCATCGTGCGTCCTCGCCAGTGCTTCTTCCTTCCCGAGACGGCTGACCAGTTCGATTTCGCGGCCTTCGATTATGTGATTGACGCGGTGGACACGGTGAGCGCGAAGATCGCCCTGGTGGAAGCCGCCTTTGCGGCAGGTGTGCCCATTGTGTCGTCCATGGGCGCGGGCAACAAACTCGATCCGACGGCGTTTCGGGTGGCGGACATCTACGAGACCTCGGTCGATCCGCTTGCCCGCGTCATGCGTCGCGAGCTGCGGCGGCGAGGCATTCCGTCGTTGAAGGTGGTCTACTCCACTGAGCCGCCGCTCGTTCCCGCGGATGACGACATGGCTGTGAAGGACGGTACGCGTCCGGCACCCGGCTCGGTTGCCTTCGTCCCCTCCGTAGCCGGCCTCATTCTCGGCGGGGAAGTGGTGAAGGACTTGGCGGCCTGCTAAAGCGCGCCGCTGCGTGCTCGTCGGCGCCGGGGTGCTCGGAAACGGTCGGACGGTGGCGAGACGAATCAACGGGCGACGGGAGTGGTGCCGGCAGCGGCGACGGGAGCGGCGCCCATGGCGCGGGGAGCGGCATAGGAAAAATAACTCTTGCACCCAGGCTCTCTGTTGCCTATAATTCTGCCTTGCGCGAAATGGTGGGTGTGGCCTAGTTGGCTAAGGCGCCAGATTGTGGCTCTGGAGATCGTGGGTTCGAGTCCCATCATCCACCCCAGCGCGCTTGAAAATTTAGGGCTTGCAATTCTGAAAAGCTTCGCCTAGAATATTCAAGCGCTTTGCGCAGGAACCAAGTGCACCATTAGCTTAGTTGGTAGAGCAGGGGACTCTTAATCCCAAGGTCGAAGGTTCGAGTCCTTCATGGTGCACCACCGAAATGCTAGGCCAGCGGCTTATCGTCGCTGGCTTTTTTGTTGCCTCGGCTGCCCCTATCCCACGACTTCCTGTATTCTCGGGAGGAAAGGCGCTTCTCAACGTTACGGCTTGACCTGAGTCCAAGATAGGTGCAGCATTTTAGGCCGAAGTGTGCCATACTGAGTGACAAAGGCCCCTTATCTCAAGCAAGGAATTTACCTCCCATGGAATCAAAGACAACCACTGAGTCGTCCGACCGCCGCTTCGCGCTGCTCATCGACGCGGACAACGTGTCGGCGCGCTACTTGAAGCCGATCTTGAACGAGCTGTCGAAGTATGGCACCGTCACTATCAAGCGCATCTACGGCGACTGGACGCTCACCCTGCACGCGAAATGGAAGGACGCGCTGTTGGAAAACTCCATCACGCCCATCCAGCAGTTCGGCTACACCCAGGGCAAGAACGCCACGGATTCCGCCATGATCATCGACGCCATGGACATCCTCTACACCGACAACGTCGACGGCTTCTGCCTCGTGTCCAGCGACTCGGACTTCACGCGCCTGGCCAGCCGTCTGCGCGAGAGCGGGCGCATGGTCATCGGCATGGGGGAGAAGAAGACCCCCACGCCCTTCCGCCGCGCCTGCGACGTGTTCACCACGCTCGAGCTGCTCGTGCAGAACAAGCGCAACGAGAAGGGCGGCGGCAGCAACGCGGTGCCGAAGGACTCCGTGGAGCAGGCCGTGGTGGACATCATCACCGACAACCAGAACAACGGCAAGGCCACCGGCCTGGGCGAGATCGGCAGCCGCCTGCAGAAGCGCTATCCCGACTTCGATGTGCGCAGCTACGGCACGAACCTGCTCTCGAAGCTGCTCGAGGAGTTCACGCGGGTGCGCATCACCAAGGATCACAGCTCGGTCACCGTGGAGCTCGCCGAGGGCGAGGAGCGCCCCGAGAAGGCGGAGAAGCCCGAGCGCGCAGGGAAAGCCGAGAAGGTCGAGAAGGCTGCGAAGGCGACTGGAGCAGAAGAGGCTGCCGGCGTCGCGTCCGAGTCCGAAGGGGAGGCGGCCGCGACTGAGGCGTCCTCGGCTGAGGCGGAGAAGCCCGAGGCGGAGAAGCCCGAGAAGACCAGCCGCCGTTCCCGCAGCCATCGCGGCACGCGTCGAGTGGCGACGAAGACCGTCGGGCGCTTGGCGGAGGGCCGTCAGGCTGCCGCCGCGCTGCCCGAGGGCGAGGCGGAGCAGCAAGCCGCTTCCGCAGAAGCAGTTGTGGAAGCACCGGTCTCCGAGGCCGTCGAAGTGGCCGTGGAAGCCGTGCCGGAGGTGCGGCCCGAGCCCCAGGAGGCTCCGAAGGACGTGCGGCCCGGCCGCCGCGCGCGCGCAGAGCGCAAGACCCGCCAGGTGAAGAAGGCCGATCCCGCCGAGGTGGCGAAGGCAAGCAAGTCGGAAGAGTCGACGGAGACGGATAAGCCGACGGAGACGGATAAGCCCGCGGAGGCGCAAAAGCCGACGCGGCGCCGCAAGACGGCCAAGCCGAAGGCAGAGGAAAACCCCGCCGCCAAGAAGGTGGCCCCGAAGAAGGAGGCCGCCGAGACTGCCGAGAAGCCCGCCGAGAAGAGGAACACGGCCAAGAAGACTGCCCCGAAGAAGGCCGCTCCCAAGAAAACCGCGCCGCGCAAGAAGAAGCCCGCGGGCGACACCCCGGCCGGCTACATCCGCGAGTTGGTGGCCGATGCCGGCGCCGAGGGCATCATGCTCTCCACTATCACCGATGCGGTGCGCGCCAAGTTCAAGGACTTCAAGGTGCGCGACCTCGGCTATTCCCAGATGCGCCAGTACATGGCCTCGGTGGGAGATTACGATCTGGAGAAGAGCGGCCGCAATTTCCGCGTCCGCCTCGCGAAATAGGGGATGCTCGTGGAAGCCCTGACCCTCGGCCTGCTTCTGCTTGCCGCCGTGCTGGCGTCCTCGCTTATCGACCAGATCATCCCCCGCGTCTCCCTGCCGCTCATCCAAATCGCCATCGGGCTGCTCATCGCCGTCGTTGCCGGCGGCGATGTGGAAGTGACGCTCGATCCGGAGCTGTTCCTGGTCATGTTCATCGCTCCTCTGCTCTACGACGAGGCGAAGCATGCCGATAAGCAGGCGCTCTGGCGCGAGCGCAAGCCCGTGCTCTCCTTAGCCATAGGCCTGGTGGTGGCCACGACGCTCGTCATCGGCTTCCTGCTGAACGCGTTCGTGCCCTCCATTCCGCTGGCGGCGGCCTTCGCCCTGGGCGCGGCCCTCGGCCCCACGGACGCCGTGGCGGTCTCGTCGCTCTCGAAGCAGGTGGACATCCCGAAGCGTCAGGCCTCCATGTTGAAGGGCGAGCTGCTTCTGAACGACGCCTCGGGCATCGTGTCCTTCCAGTTCGCCATCGCCGCCGTGGTCACGGGCGCCTTCTCGCTGATCGATGCCAGCGTCGATTTCCTTGTTGAGTTCGTCGGCGGCCTTATCCTCGGCGTTCTCCTGGGCCTGCTCGGCAACTGGGTCGTCAAGCGCGCCCGCTCCATCGGTGTGGAGAACACGAACTTCCACGTGCTCTTCGAAGTGCTCATTCCCTTCCTCATCTACCTGGTGGCCAACGTGTGCCACGTCTCCGGCGTCATCGCCGTGGTGGTGGCCGGGCTCATCAACGTCACGTCCCCCAAGGGGGTCATCGGGCCTTCGGTCTCGCGCATGAACATCGTCTCGGGCAGCGTGTGGCACGTGCTCACCTATGCTCTGAACGGCATCGTGTTCGTGCTTCTGGGAACCCAGCTTCCTTTGGCCATGCAGGATACGTGGGAGAACGTGCGCATCACGAACTCCACGCTCATCCTGCTCGTCTTCGGGCTCACCTTCGTGCTTCTGGCCACGCGATTTCTGTGGGTGCTCGCCATGGATCTCTACCATGTGCGTCGCGACGAGAAGCGCCGGTTCGGGAAAGGCGATTTGCGCAGCGCGCTCATCACGACGTTTTGCGGGGCCAAGGGCACCATCACGCTCTCCATCATGTTCTCCATTCCCACCTATGCCGTCTACGGGCCGCCCAACGTGCCCTTCCCCCAGCGCGAGCTGCTGATCTTCCTCGCCTGCGGCGTCATCGTGTGCACGCTGCTTCTGGCCACGTTCGTCGTGCCGCTTCTGGCGCCGGCGCGCGACAAGGGGGAGGAGGAGCTGCGCCGCATCGACCAGGACGCCGCCACCACCATGGATATCATGCGCGAGGTCATCGAGATGCTGACGGCCCAGCAGACGCGGGAGAACCGCGCGGAGACCCAGGCGGTCATTCGCTCCTACAACGACCGCCTCGCGCGCATCAAGGCCAACAACGGCATCGAGAGCGAGATGAACGTGGAGCTGCGCGTTCAGGCCCTTATGTGGGAGTACGAGCGCGCCATGGAGCTGATGGAGCGCGGCGTCGTCTCCGGCGTGGTGGCCTACCGCTACATGGGGCGTCTCGAGCAGGCCATGCAGCTTCTGCAGCATGGCAAGGGGCACGGCACGTTGAAGCGCTGGAACGGCCGCTTCCGGGCACTGTGGCACCGCGGCGTGCGCGCGGTGCTGCGCGAGCTGCCGGGCAACACGGAGCTGGCTGAGCAGACCGAGGAGATGCGCTGGCTGCAGACGGCCACGCGCACCTATGCCGTGGAGCATTTGGAAGCGGCCGTCGCTTCCAGCCAGGTGCCCACCGAGGACGCGGCGGCGGTGCTCGTGGAGTACCAGCGCTCGGTGGCGGCGCTGCACGATGCGCGGCCCACGGTGACCTCGGTCATCAAGGCCGGCGACCGCACCGAGGACATCAAGCGCAAGGCCTACACCTTCGAGCTGGAGCAGATCCAGAGCGCCTACGAGGACGACCGGCTCTCCCGCGCCCATGCCCAGCGCATGCGCGAGAGCGTCCAGCTCATGCAGATGGACCTGGAGGACACGGTATAGAAAACGGCGCCCCCTCCGCTGAGGGGGCGCCGTGGTCGCGCGGCGTCGATGAGGCTTGCCCGCGGCGGCTAGTACACCATGCCCATGGCCTCGCGCACCTCGTCCAAGGTGGCGTTGGCGATCTCGTTGGCGCGGCGGTTGCCCTCGTGCAGGATCTCGCGCACCATCTCCGGCTGCCCTTCCAGCTCGCGGCGGCGCTCGCGGATGGGCGCCAGGTATGCGTTCACCGACTCGGTCACGTAGCGCTTGAGCGCGCCGGCGCCGTCGTTACCGATTTCCGCTGCGATGTCCTCTTCGGTGCGGCCGGTGGTCAGCGCCGCCGTGGTCAGCAGGGCCGAGACGCCGGGACGGTTCTCCTTATCGAAGGTGATCATGCGCTCGGAGTCGGTCTGCGACTTCTTGATGAGCTTGGCGGTCTCCTCCTCCGTGGCCGAAAGGGCGATGGCGTTGCCGTAGCTCTTCGACATCTTGCGCCCGTCGAGGCCGGGGATTTCCACGGCGTCGGTGAGAAGTCCGTGGGGCTCCGGGAACACCCGCCCGTAGCGCTCGTTGAAGCGGCGGGCGATCTGGCGGGTCTGCTCGATGTGGGGCAGCTGGTCTTTCCCCACGGGCACGACGTTGCCCTTGCAGAACAGGATGTCGCAGGCCTGGTGCACCGGGTAGCTGAGGAGCAGGCCCGTGAGCGCGTGGCCCGAGGCCTCCTGCTCGGCCTTCACCGTGGGGTTGCGCATGAGCTCTGATTCGGTGACGAGCGACAGGAAGGGGAGCATGAGCTGGTTTAAGGCCGGCACGGCGGAGTGCGTGAAGATGATGGTCTTCTCCGGATCGATGCCGCAGGCCAGATAATCGATGACCATGTTGTGCACGTTGTCGGCGATGTTGGCCGTGGTGTCGCGGTCGGTGATGACCTGGTAGTCAGCGATGATGATGCGAGTGGTGACGCCGGCGTTCTGCAAAGCGACGCGCTCGCGGATAGTGCCGAAGTAGTGGCCCATGTGCAGACGCCCCGTGGGGCGGTCGCCCGTGAGCATGGTGTATTTCTCCGGGTGTACGGCCAGATCGGCCTTGATCTCGTCGCTGATCTTCTTGGAGGCGAGGAAGGTGTCGCTCGTCAAATCGCTTGCCATGGGGGCGGATCCTCTCTTTCTCGTGCGCCGTTTCAGGGTGGGCGGCTTCGGCACTGAAAGCGCGGGAAGAGCCGCCAAACGGTGGAATTGTGAATATGTTGGGATAGTATACAAGATTCCCCCTTGCGCGCGCCGCGGAATCCGTGTAGTATATACAGCCGTCGCAAGTCACCCAGTGAGTTGCGAAACCTATCGGTCGCTTGGCTCAGCGGGAGAGCATCGCCTTCACACGGCGGGGGTCACAGGTTCAAATCCTGTAGCGACCACCATAAACAGCAGGCCCCTCCTCGGAGGGGCCTTTTTCGTATCCAAAGAGCTTTTCGCCCAGGAAAGGAAGCCGTCGTGAAACGGATTGCGTTTGCTGTGGTGACCGTGATGCTCGGAGCTTGCGCCGGGGCGTTTTGCTGGGCGTTCTTCTTTCTCATGAACGCGGGCCTCGATCTTTTGTGGGTGAAGGCGCCGGCGTGGCTGGCGGCGATAGGGATGCCCGCTGTCGTGTACCCGCTTGCCTTCTGCGTTGTGGGCGGCGTTGCCATTGGATTGTTTCAAAAGAACGTGGGGCCGTACCCCGATGATATGAACACGGTGCTCGCCGAGGTGAAGAAAACCGGGCGCTATGAGTATCGGCATCTGGGCGCTATGTTCGTTGGCGCGCTTCTGCCGCTTTTGTTTGGCGGCAGCATCGGGCCCGAGGCCGGCCTTACCGGCGTGGTGGCGGGGCTTTGCAGCTGGGTGGGGGACCGACTCAAGTTCATGGGCGCCGAGATGCGCGAGCTGGCGAACGCGGGCACGGCGGCCATTTTGTCGGCGATCTTCTCGGCCCCGCTGTTCGGCCTGGCGGCGCCGCTGTTCGGCTATGCGGACGATACCGACGGGCGTCGGCATGGGGGCGGCGCTTCCGCTGCGACCGTGGTTTCCGCGCCCCAGGTTTCCAAACCGGTCAAAACGGCGGTGTACCTGCTCTCCGTGGCCGGGGCGCTGGGGGCGTTCATGCTGCTCAACGAGGCGGCTGGCGGCGGTTCGGGGCTGCCGCACTTCTCCGCCATGGCAGTGGGGACATCCGAACTCGCCTGGGCACTTCCCGTCGTCGCGCTCGGCGCCTGCGCCGGCTGGCTCTTTCATGGCTTCGGCTGGGCCGTGGGCAAGCTGTCCGCGCGGCTCGGCGATCGCGTCGTAGTGAAGGCGGTCGTTGCCGGCGCGATACTGGGAGTTCTCGGGATCTTCCTCCCCTTTACCCTGTTCGCCGGCGAGGCCCAGACCGAGATGCTGGCGCAGCAGTGGACGGCCCTCGGTGCTGGGGTCTTGCTCGCGACGGGGTTTCTCAAGGTGCTGGCCAGCCAGGTGTGCCTCGGACTCGGTTGGCGTGGCGGTCACTTTTTCCCGCTCATCTTCTCGGGGATCGCCATCGGCTATGCCGCCGCCGGGCTCTTTGGCATCGACCCGGTCTTCGCGCTCTCTGTCAGCACGGCGGCCCTTCTGGGCGCAGCTATGCGCCAGCCGCTGATGGTGGCCTTGCTGCTCATCCTGTGCTTTCCCGCGAAAGCCGTTGTCTTCGTCCTTGCCGCTGCGTGCTTGGGCGCCGCCGTTCCGGTTCCGAAGGCGTTCTCTCGGGTTTGATTCTCTGCCCGGGCGACGCTCCTTGTCGGGTTTGATTCTTGGCCCGGGCGACGCTCCTTGCGACCGTCTTCTGGTTTCGTTCCTCGTCGCCTCGTATTCCGATCCCGATGCTGGCTTTGTATGGATGGCGTTTTTTCGCGGTCGACAAGATCGAGGAATTGTAGACGGCTTCGGTCGGCGAGTTGTAGACGGCTTCGGTCGACGAACCGCTGGGAAAATGCAGCAGATCTCGAGTTATAAGCGTCTGGGGGGTGCGGACTCCAAGTTGGACACCCAGGTGTCCGGAAGGGAGTTCGAATGTACGACAAGAGGGCCAAGCAGGATGCGCTGGATCTGTGGTTCTCGATGCCCGGCGAGATGTCCGTGGATGACTTCGCCGCCGAGCTGGGGTACCCTTCGGGCAGCACGCTGCGCAACTGGATCAAGGCGGATCCCAGGCACGACCCCGACAAGTGCCAGTACCGCTCCAAGCCCGTGCTCCCCAAGCTCGAGGCGATAAGGCGCGTGGCCGAGGGGGCGACCGCCGCCCAGGCGGCCCGGGAGACGGGGCTGACCCCCCAGCAGGTGCGCTACAGCGTGGGAAGGTACGCCCGAGGGGGCACGGCGGCGCTGCTGCCGGCGCCCGCGAGGAAGAGGAGGAAGGGAGAGGCCGTGGACGAGGGGAAGACCCGCCGGGCGAGCCGGCCGGCCCGCCCGATGCCCTGCGAGCAGCCGCCGGGGCTGCCGGAGGAGCTGCCCGACGACCCGGCGGCGCTCAAGGCGATCATCGCCGACCTGGAGC
>OGDN01001017.1_pt1 | contig 51166 bp, 29 predicted proteins | sample 1570271 | NCBI WGS metagenome assembly OGDN01 (sample SAMEA4384481, study PRJEB24528) | human gut metagenome | reverse complement strand
ATTATATGGCTTTTGGTTGCTGTATGGACATTGGTTTCGTGCGGAACGGTGAAAAATGCAAAAGAAAAGCCAGCTGTCGCTTTGGCGCAGTCTTCACTAACGCCCGAACAGCAGCGAAAATATGACTATTTCTTTTTGGAAGCCATGCGCTTGAAAGAGAAGAAAGATTATGCGTCTGCTTTCGGATTGTTGCAGCATTGTCTGGATATTCATCCGAATGCGGCTTCTGCACTTTATGAGGTTTCACAGTATTATATGTTCCTCCGCCAGGTGCCGCAAGGACAGGAGGCGCTGGAAAAAGCGGTGGCAAGTGCTCCGGATAACTATTGGTATAGTCAGGGACTGGCATCGCTGTATCAGCAGCAGAATGAATTGGATAAAGCTATCACTCTGCTGGAACAGATGGCAGTGCGTTTTCCGGGAAAACAGGACCCGCTTTTCAATCTTCTGGACTTGTATGGGAGACAAGAGAAGTATGATGAAGTCATATCTACATTGAACCGTCTTGAAAAGCACATGGGCAAGAATGAACAGTTGTCTATGGAGAAGTTTCGGATCTACCTTCAGATGAAGGATGACAAGAAAGCTTTTCAGGAAATAGAAAGTCTGGTACAGGAATATCCGATGGACATGCGTTATCAGGTAATATTGGGTGACGTATATCTTCAGAATGGTAAGAAGCAGGAAGCTTATGACGTTTATCAGAAGGTGCTGGCTGCAGAACCGGATAATCCGATGGCTATCTTTTCGATGGCTTCTTACTACAAACAGACGGGGCAGGAGGGGCTTTATCAGCAGCAACTGGATACTTTATTGCTGAATAAGAAGGTAACACCTGATACAAAAGTGAGCGTCATGCGCCAAATGATTGTGGAAAATGAACAGGCTGATAAAGACAGCACGCAAATCATAGCTCTGTTTGACCGGATCATGAAGCAGGAGCAGGATGATCCGCAAATCCCGATGCTTTATGCGCAATATCTGTTGTCGAAGAATATGGAGGCAGAGTCAGTTCCTGTTTTGGAACAAGTGGTTGACTTAGACCCTACTAATAAAGCTGCTCGTATGATGTTGGTTGGAACTGCCGTAAGAAAAGAGGATTACAAGCAGATCATCAAGGTTTGCGAGCCGGGTATTGAAGCGACTCCGGATGCGCTGGAATTTTATTATTATCTGGCCATTGCCTATAATCAGGCAGAACAGCCGGATAGTGTGGTCAGTATTTGTAAGAGAGCACTGGAACATACGACAGCTGACAGCAAGAAGGAGGTCGTCTCAAACTTCTATTCTATTTTGGGTGATATGTATCATACTCAGAAACAGATGAAGGAGGCTTATGCTGCTTATGACTCAGCACTGGTCTACAATCCTTCCAATATTGGTGCGTTGAACAACTATGCTTATTACTTGTCAGTAGAGCGCCGTGATCTGGATAAAGCGGAAGAAATGAGTTACAAGACTGTAAAGGCAGAACCGAATAATGCTACTTATCTGGATACATATGCATGGATTCTTTTTGAAAAGGGAAATTATGCGGAAGCTCGTATTTACATAGATAATGCTATGAAAAGTGATGATGAAAAGAGTGATGTGATCGTAGAACATTGCGGGGATATCTATTATATGACTGGAGATGTGGATGGCGCGCTTTCCTATTGGAAGAAAGCACTGGAGATGGGCAGTGAGTCGAAAACATTGAAACAGAAAATAGAAAAGAAAAAATACATTGCAGAATGAGAAGAATCGCTTATTTTTTGTTGATTGCAGTCGTATTGGCAGGTTGTAAAAGCTCAAAGCATCTGACGACAACGGTGCCGGAAGTGACGGCACCCAGTTATCTGGCTTCCAAACTCCAGCTGACAATTCCAAGTAAGAACGGAAGTATGTCAGTTGGCGGTACCATGAAGATGAAAAGTCATGAACGGGTACAGATCTCCTTGTTGATGCCCATTATCCGTACGGAAGTGGCGCGCATTGAGGTTACTCCCTCCGAACTGTTGTTTGTCGACCGGATGAACAAGCGGTTTGTACGTGCAACCAAGAGTGAGCTGAAAGAAATATTGTCTAAGAACGTAGAATTTTCTCAGTTGGAGAAACTGCTGACGGATGCTTCCCGTCCCGGTGGAAAGACGGAACTATCCGGAAAAGATTTGGGAATCCCTAAATTGGAGAAAGCAAAAGTACAATTATATGAGTTTTCGACCAAAGAAGTGTCGATCACTCCGACCGAACTGACTTCCAGATACCGTCAGGTTTCTTTGGAAGAGCTAATGAAAATGTTGATGACTTTATTATGAAAAAACGCCTCTTTGTAATTCTGATAAGCAGCCTTTGGCTGGCAATTCCGCTTTCTGCCCAATCGAATAAGTTGATTCGTGAGTTGGAGAGTAAGCGCGGTGCGCTGCAGAAGCAGATCGCCGAGACGGAGTCGATTTTGCAGAATACAAAGAAGGATGTAGGCAGTCAGTTGAATGGTCTGGCGGCATTGACGGGACAGATTGAGGAGCGGAAACGTTATATACTTGCCATCAATAATGATGTGGAGAGTATCGAACGTGAATTAGTATCCCTGAACCGTCAGTTGAATAGTCTTGAAAAGGATCTGAAAGAGAAAAAGAAGAAGTACGAAGCTTCTGTTCAGTATCTCTATAAGAATAAATCAATTGAAGAAAAGCTGATGTTTATTTTCTCTGCCAAGAATTTGGGGCAAACCTATCGTCGTTTACGTTATGTGCGCGAATATGCTACCTATCAGCGTTTGCAGGGAGAGGAAATCTTAAAAAAACAGGAGCAAATACGGAAGAAAAAAGCGGAACGTGAGCAAGTGAAAGCTGCCAAGGAGGGATTGCTGAAAGAACGTGAGAATGAAAAGGCGAAACTCGAGGCTCAGGAGAAAGAGAAGCGTACGCTGGTGGCCAATCTGCAAAAGAAACAGAAAGGGCTGCAGAGCGAGGTGAATAAGAAGAGACGGGAAGCAAATCAACTGAATGCCCGTATCGACCGATTGATCGCAGAAGAAATAGAACGCGCCCGCAAACGTGCTCAGGAAGAGGCTCGCCGAGAAGCGGCAGCCCGTAAGAAGGCGGATGCTAAGGACAAAACTTCCTCCGGAACCGGAACAGTTGCCAGACCGAAGTCGGAACCATTGGATGCTTTTACGATGAGTAAGGCGGATCGTGAGCTGTCCGGTAGCTTTGTTGCTAACCGTGGAAAACTTCCGATGCCCATATCCGGACCTTACATCATAACCAGCCGTTATGGACAGTACGCTGTTGAAGGACTTCGTAATGTGAAGCTGGACAATAAAGGAATTGATATTCAAGGAAAGCCGGGGGCACAGGCTCGTGCCATCTTTGATGGTAAGGTAGCAGCTGTGTTCCAGTTGAACGGGCTATTTAATGTTCTGATCCGGCATGGTAATTATATTTCCGTTTACTGTAATCTTTCTTCTGCTTCGGTGAAGTCCGGTGATACAGTGAGTACAAAGCAGGCTATCGGACAGATATTTTCTGATGGCGCAGATAACGGACGAACGGTATTGCATTTCCAGTTGCGCAGAGAGAAAGAAAAATTGAATCCGGAACCTTGGTTGAATCGTTAATCTAAATATAAGACACACTTAGTATGAAGTTAACAAAAATACTGATACTTTTACTGGCCTTTTGGCTCGAACCATTGTCTGCATCTCCCTATTTCTCCTTTAAGAAATATCAGGTGGAAGATGGCTTGTCACATAATACGGTATGGTGTGCTATACAAGATAGCTATGGATTTATCTGGCTGGGCACCAGTGACGGTCTGAACCGCTATGACGGTCGGGGCAACAAAGTTTATCGGAATGTCTTGAACGATAAATTCTCATTGGAGAACAACTTCGTTGAAGCGTTGATTGAGGAAGATCAGAATATATGGGTCGGAACTAACTCCGGACTGTATATTTATGATCGGGCAACGGACCGTTTCTTTTATTTCGATAAGACTACTCAGTACGGCGTATACGTCAGTAGTGAAATCAAGAAGATTATAAAGACAGAGAACGGGCTTCTCTGGATTGCCACGTTAGGACAGGGGCTTTTTATTTATGATCCCAAGACTGAGGTGTTGACTCAGAATAGCATTCAGACTTCTTTTGTCTGGGATGTTTGCCAAAGTTATGATAAGAAGAAAGTATATGCTTCTTCACTTCAGGAAGGGCTACTTTGTTTCGATGAAAACGGTAAATTTCTGCAATCGTATAGAGTTTCATCAGATGTGAATTCTCCGGATAGTTACAAGATCAATTGTGTGTTGGATATCGAGGGAGAAGTATGGTTGGGAGCAGGTAACAATTTGCTAGGGAGGTTGGATCATGAAACCGGAATCATTGAGAATTATATGGCTCCTTCGTTGAATTTCGGTGCGGTTCGCAGCCTGCTCAAATATACAGAGAATGAGATGCTGGTAGGAACCGATAACGGACTCTATCTATTCAATCGTGAGTTGAAAACTTTTCTTCGTGCAGATAATCCGGCTGATCCGAGAAGCTTAAGTGACCAGACCATCAACGGTATGATGTGGGATGCGGAAGGTGCCCTATGGGTATTGACGAACTTGGGCGGTATCAATTACATGTCTAAACAGACCAAACGTTTTGATTACTATTCACCCGCTTATTTGTCGGGGATACCGGGAGCGGGAGAGGTGGTCGGACCATTCTGTGAAAATAAGGACGGAAACATCTGGATTGGTACCCAGAGTGGTTTATATTTCTTCAATGCCGTTACACGGGAACTTTCGGAGCATCCTATCGGAGGCGTAAAGGGGCAAAAGTACGATATTCGTTCTTTGATGCTAGACGGTGATTGTCTCTGGATTGGTACTTATGCCGAAGGAATACGTGTTCTTAATCTGCGTACTGGCTCGATAAAAGAATATACACATTCTCGGGGAATCCCCAATACGATTTGTAGTAATGATGTGTTGTGTATGTATAAGGATCGGAAAGGTGAAATCTTCGTCGGGACAAGCTGGGGCTTATGCCGGTATAATCCGGATGCCGACAATTTTATGACTATCACCAGTATCGGTTCTATGATCTCCGTTGGCGATATATATGAGGATATGTACAACAATCTGTGGATAGCAACTACCAATAGCGGTGTGTTCTCCTACAATACCCTCAGCGGACATTGGAAACATTTCCAGCATGAACGGGAAGATTCGACTACCATTACCAGTAACTCGGTTATCACCGTGTTTGAGGACAATAAAGGGGTGATGTGGTTTGGCACGAATGGGGGAGGATTATGTTCCTTCGACCCTAAAACAGAAGCATTCATCGAATTTGATTCTTCACTTCCCAACAAAGTGATCTACTCCATTGAACAAGATCAGACGGGGGACTTCTGGATATCCAGTAATGCGGGGATTTTCAAGATTAATCCAATATCCAGAGCTCATTTCCGGCAGTTCACGATTAATGATGGCTTGCAGGGAAATCAATTTATGGCACGATCTTCTTTAAGATCCTCCGAAGGCAAATTGTATTTTGGCGGAATTAATGGTTTTAATGTTTTCCAGCCGGAGCGTTTTGTTGATAACGCCTACATTCCTCCGGTATACGTGACTGATATCCGTCTGTCTTATCTGAATGATGAACAGGAAGTGAAGAAACTGCTTCAACTGGGAAAACCGGTTTATATGGCTGACAAGATAACCTTGTCTTATGAAAATAATAGTTTCACGATTCGTTTTGTGGCACTTAGTTATGAAGACCCGGCAAGAAACAGATATTCTTATATATTGAAAGGGGTCGATAAGGAATGGATTACCAATTCCGAGAACAACTCCGCTTCTTACACCAATCTGCCTCCCGGAGAATACGAGTTTGAAGTGCGCGGCTCTAATAATGATCATCAGTGGAACGAGAAAACCACTACTCTGAAGGTAGTGATTACTCCCCCTTGGTGGCGTAGTTCTTTCGCTTATTTTATTTATATCCTCCTGCTGATGGGGTGGATTGCCTGGATTGCCTGGCGTTGGAATCTCCGTGTCAAGCACAAATACAAACGTCGGATGGAGAAATACCAGATTGCTAAAGAACAGGAAGTTTATAAATCAAAGATCGGCTTTTTTATTAATTTGGTACATGAGATACGTACCCCTCTCAGTCTGATACGTTTACCTCTTGAAAAGTTGCAAGAGATAGAGCATGAAGGAAAAGAAGCGAAATATCTGTCTGTGATAGATAAGAATGTGAATTACCTTTTGGGCATTACGAATCAGCTGCTCGACTTTCAGAAGATGGAAAACGGAGCTTTGCAATTGAATTTGGTAAGCTGTGATATAAAGGAGCTTGTGAATGATATATATAGCCAGTTCACTAGTCCTGCGGAGTTGAAAGGCATTGAATTGGTGTTGATGGTACCCGATCAGGAATTGGTATCGATGGTTGATCGGGAAAAGCTGAGTAAGATCTTGGTGAACCTGATAAGTAATGCTATCAAATATGCCCATGCACGCATTGATTTGAAACTTGTGGCAAATGATGCGGGGTATGAAATATATGTGAGTGATGATGGTCGTGGAGTACCTGACTCGCAGAAAGAGAAAATTTTTGAAGCTTTCTATCAGATGCCGGATGACAAGGTAGCCACGGCAACAGGTACTGGTATCGGATTGGCTTTTGCAAAATCTCTGGCAGAGGCTCATCAAGGTAGACTTCGTCTTGAAGATAACGAACCGCAAGGCTCTTCGTTTGTGTTATCTCTTCCTTTGAACAAGGAGGCGGTAGAGGAAACTACCGACATCGTTGAGGTACATTCTGAAAGTGAGGGGACGACAGAGAATATTTCTTCAGAATTCTCGGGAAAGAAATTCACTGTATTGTTGGTAGAAGACAATGTCGAACTATTGAACCTGACACGCGATTCATTGCTGGCTTGGTTCCGTGTGCTGAAAGCTTCGAATGGACGTGCAGCTCTTGAGATACTTGAACAAGAAAGTGTAGATGTTATAGTCAGCGATGTCATGATGCCGGAAATGAACGGTTTGGAACTCTGTAGTAAAGTAAAATCTGAAATAGATTACTCACATATTCCGGTTATTCTGCTGACGGCAAAAACAACCTTAGAGTCTAAGGTGGAAGGCCTTGAATGTGGAGCCGATGTGTATATAGAGAAGCCATTCTCTATCAAGCAACTGCACAAGCAGATTGAGAACCTGCTCCGGTTGAGGCAGTCTTTCCATAAGTTGATGGCTAGTTTATCCGGAAATGCGACTCAGACTTCAGCAGAGCTTGCGATGTCTCAGAGAGACTGTGAATTTGTTGCTAAGATACAGGAAGTCATTGCCGACCAGCTGGCGGACGAGAACTTTTCCATTGATACTCTTGCAGAGCAAATGAACATGAGCCGTTCTAATTTCTATCGAAAGATAAAGGCGTTGTCGGGTATGTCTCCCAATGATTACCTGAAGGCTCTGCGTATGAATAAGGCTGCTGAATTAATCCGGGGAGGTACACGTATTTCTGAGGTTGCGGCACAGGTAGGATTTACTTCCTCCTCCTATTTTGCCAAATGTTTCAAGGTACAATATGGTGTTCTTCCCAAGGAATATATTAGCCAGCTTTTGAATTCAGGAGAATCAACAGAGACTTCTTCGGATGCTGATCCTAAAGTCTGATTCTGATCTGTTAATGAAAGATGGGGCAGGACTTGACAAACCGTTTTTTATGTTGTATATTTGTAAGTAGCAACAGATTGTAAATTCGATTTTTATTTTCGCTTTGTTAACGGTTAATGGAAAAAAAGTCTTTTCTTTGTATCATCTTAAAAATAATGCAACTATGAGAATCTATTTATGCCTGTTATCCTTCTCTGTTCTGTTGAACATTTCTTGTAATTCCAAACATGCCGGGAAGACAGAAGATGCTGAAAAAGATACTTATGTCAATCCATTGTTTACGGAAGGCCCTAATCCAAATGCGATTTACCATGATGGAAAATATTATTATACCCATGAGACCAATGATCAAATATTCTTATGGGTAACTACCGACATTACTGACATGCCCCGCTCCACCTGTAAGGAAGTCTGGATACCTAAAGATCCTTCAAACTCTTATCATCTCTGGAATCCTGAAATCCGAAATATCGATGGTAAATGGTATATCTATTTTGCGGCTGATGACGGGAATACGGATAATCACCAAATTTATGTGATTGAAAACGACTCTCCTGATCCAATGCAAGGGGAGTTTCGTATGAAAGGAGCGATCATGACCAATCCGGAATGGAATTGGGGGATACATCCTTCCACTTTTGAGCATAAAGGGGAACTTTATCTTCTGTGGTCAGGCTGGCCTAATCGCAGAATTGGCAGTGAAACACAATGCATTTATATAGCCCGAATGGAAAATCCCTGGACATTGGCTACGAAAAGAGTCATGATTTCGCAGCCGGAATATGAATGGGAACGGCAATGGATTAATCCGGATGGCGGACGGACGGCTTATCCGATTTATGTGAATGAAAGCCCTCAGTATTTCCATTCCAAGGATAATCAAACGGTGATTGTATACTATTCAGCCAGTGGTTGTTGGTCTCCTTATTATTGTACCGGAATGTTGACTGCCGATGCGGACAGTGATTTGTTGAATCCTGCTTCCTGGAAGAAAAGTCCTGTTCCTGTATTTCAGCAGAAGCCGGAAGATGGAGTATACGGACCGGCTGGTCTCTCGTTTATACCTTCGCCCGACGGAACAGAATGGTATGTGTTATATCAGGCGAGGAGCATCCCCAGTGGGAATACAGGAGAGTCGGAAACCCGTAATCCACGATTGCAGAAGATAGGATGGGATGCTAACGGAATGCCGGATTTGGGTATTCCTCTTCCAGTGAATACTCCGTTGCCTAAGCCATCCGGTACGGTTACAAATCAATAATTATTGAGGGAAGAAACTCAGCCGTTAGTACTTTGCGTTGTTCTTGATTTGCCACAAATAGACTGGTTGAAAGAACTTCGCCTGTTGTTCCATCGTTTGTTACTACAGCTACTTGTCTGACTCCTTCCAGTGGTTGGCCACTCCAGGGAGAAATAATGTGTTTACGCTCACGTGAGTCATTACCGGAAGTGGTCAGGCATTCATTGTTGAGGAGTATAGACTGGTCTTTGTCGCTTTGGACACTATTTGCCTGATTTCTAAAGCCTACTTTCCATCCCATACCGGAAGGATGGTTGCCCAAAGCGAGTATAGAACTGTTTCCCATGCTTATCAAAGCATTTCCTATTCCGTGAGTATTTACTATTTCCTTGATTCTGTCCAAAGCATAGCCCTTAAGAAATCCTGATAGATTTATGGCAGTACCTGCTTGGTGGAAGAAGATGCTCGATGTTTCAGGTGATAGATGTATTGAATGTATTGTGTCTTGGTTATAGTTCTCCGAATGAATGGTGATGTCGAAACATCCTATTGTTTTTTTATGATATTCTATGCACAGCGCGATCATCGAAAAGAGAGACTGGCTTATCACAACGGGAGTTGCAGAAGCTTTCTGATTGACTAAAGCCAATTCACTTGAAGGATCATAATAATTGGCTGTTCTTTCCAGTTGGCAGAGCGTGTCGTATATATGATTGACTGCAGACATTAATTCTTTCTCCGATTTCTGACAACTGAGTATGATATCTACACGTGTATGCATGGATGAGAACCAGGCATAGAGAAGCCCGTCGTTGTCATGTGTCTTATATATATGCTGAATGGTATGCTGCATTTATTCTTTATTGATATATTAATAAGAGGGCATGCCCGGTTTGGTGCATGCCCTTCTGTTGTGTGAATCTACTCTTTCGTACGAATTATTTCAGTTCTTTGATCTTCACATTCTTAAACCAGACTTCATCGCCGTGATCCTGAAGAAGAATATTACCTTCTGCCGGATTACCGAAATTAGGCCAGTTTTTGTATTTGCTGTAGGCAACCAGCGCATTCCACATGTCTGTATTACGGGTATATTCGATAAGTTTTACCCCGTTCAGCCAGTGTTCTACGTGGTTATCTTTTACAATGATAGTAGCTGTATTGAACTCTTTCTTGTTGAAAGGCTTTTTGGCGGGAGCAGGAATCAAGTCGTATAACGAACCTAATTTTCTGTTACCTTTTACTCCGAGTTTAGCGTCAGGATGCTTGTCGTCATCAAGGATCTGAAACTCACAACCGATGGCAGAGCCTTCTCCTTTATTCAAGTCCGGGTTGACGAAGTACTTAACCCCGCTGTTTGCTCCTTCAGTAATCTTGAAGTCTACTGTCAGAATGAAATTTTTGTATTTGCGGGTCGTTACGATGTCTCCACCGTTAGCCGATTCGGCGCCTCCGCTTTTCATCACTTTAAGTATGCCATCCTCTATTTTCCAGCCTTTCTCCGGGAAAGCATCCAATTTTGCTCCTCTCCAGCCATTGTTGGTTTTACCGTCCCAAAGCAAAGCCCATCCATCTTTGGCTTCACGTGGCGAGATAGTGTTGGCAATGATATTTCGTTCGGGAGCTTCTTGAGTTTCCGGTGTCTGATAACGTTCCACATCTGTTGTACAAATGCGAATGTTTTTCCAGCTTACCGTTTTTCCTTCATCGGAAGCATTGCCTATGGCATGTACTTGCAAAGCTATGAAGCCGCTGGGTGTCATGTCGTCCCAGATATTGGCGCAGGGTACTCCATTGATCCAAGTGCGGATAGAGTTTCCGATAGCTTCAATTCTTGCTTTATTCCAGGCGTTGTTCTTGAAAGCAGTTTGTGCGGCAGGATTCAGTGTCAGAGGATATAGCCAGTTTCTGCGGGCTTCATCATAAATACCTCCGGACCAGGCACGCTTAGATGGATCTATTTCAAACTGATAACCATGCACACGACCTTTCTGATAATCTTTTTTACTCTCACTCCGAAGTTGCACGCCGGAGTTTAGCCCATCGTCAATCTTAAAGTCGAATTCAAGGATAAAGTCTCCGTAGTTTTTATTTGTTGCCAGAAATGTATTGGGGGTTCCCATTTTGGATACTCCAACAATGGCATCGTCTACAACTTTATATTCAGCTTTGCCGTTTAATTTTTTCCATCCTTTAAGATTTTTTCCATTGAACAGAGGTTCCCAGTTCTGTGCGGATAAAGAAGCAGCACAGAATAAAAGTAAAGTAAGTAACAAATGTTTTTTCATGTTCATTATTTATTGATTGATTCTTTTATAGTTTGTAGAATTCGTCCCAGCCTTTTCGTGGTGGAATTCCTGCCAGCATCGCATTAGCAAATTCATTATTGGTAATTTGTTTTGTGCGGCTGTCGAAGAAGAGTTGCGTATTGAGGCGCTGTGCCATTACACCTAGTGAGAAGACTTGACTTAATACACCATTAATCTCGAATGGGGAACGTGTCTTTTCGATACCATTACATGCCAGTAGGAAGTTCTCGAAGTGATTGGAAGGGCTTTTAGGAACACTTGGCAACTTATCTGCCATTTCTTTAGCCTTTTCTTCAGGAATAATGGAAAGAGTACTTCCGTGGCTTCCTCCCTTGAAAATAAGGTCTTTTGTATAAATGATTTTTCCCGGATTCAGTTTTGCAGCCGGAGTATCTCCTTGATTTGTTGTAGGAATGTTAGGGTCCAATCCGGATACGCCGTAACCGGCAGGAATAGGAGGAAGATTATCCAGTCCGTCATACCAGGTAATATCTACTGGTGGCATTCCTTTACGTTGCGGGAAACGGAAAAGAATGGTGGAAGAATAAGGAAAGAAATAGTCATTATGACCTTTCTCATGCAATAAGGTTACTTCGTAAGGTAATCCTAATTCAAGAAATTCATGAACAGTGTCTAAGATGTGTGCACCCCAGTCTCCCAAGGCTCCCATGCCAAAGTCATACCAACAACGCCATTCTCCCTGATGGTACTTTTCGTTATATTCATGATAAGGAACTGCTCCCAGCCAAGTGTCCCAGTCCATATCTTTGGGCAGTTGTTGTCCGGCAGGTAGTTTGTAAATGTTGGTATCCCATTTATGCCAGCGGCGTACGTTGTTCATATGAGCGGTCACCGCTGTTACATCTTTGATAATTCCGGCATCCATCCATGCTTTAAACTGGAAGTAGTTTGCTTCGGAATGTCCCTGGTTTCCTACTTGAGTAGCCAGATTCGGGCGTTTCAGCGCAGCCTGCATCAAAAGCTCTGCTTCGTAGAATGTACGGGCCAGTGGCTTCTCTACATATACATGTTTTCCTGAAGCTAAAGCCAGCATACTGATTGGAAAATGCGAATGGTCGGGAGTAGCGATGGCTACAGCATCAAAATCTTTTCCCGCTTTATCAAACATTTGGCGGAAATCTCTGTATTGCTTTGCCTTGGGATACATGCCTATAACCTTTTGGGTGTGTTTTGCTCCCATATCTACATCGCACAAAGCAACTACTTCTACCATGCCCGTCCGTGCAAAATCTTCAATGATTTGCTGACCACGGTTCCCTATACCTACATAGGCTATTTTAACTTTTTCTTTGCTATCCTTTAAGGATGATAGGTTATGTGCATTTAATATCTCTCCACTTCCTACGGCTAATCCTGCAGAAGCCAGAGTCATTGTTTTTAAAAAGTCTCTTCGTGTTACCATAATTCTTTCTGTGATATTGATTAAGTATTTAATAATGATATTGTTACAGGTGTTTTTGCATTTTGTCTTTTATAAATAGTCTTTTTATTCCATAAAAGAGAATGCGTAGAAGGCTCCAGCATGTATAGAGTGCGAGAGTAAATACGATGATATAGAAAATAGAAGTTATCATCTCCATAAAGGAGGTGTTATACTTTATGATTGCATATAAATTTGCCAGATTAGCAATGATAAAGCAGACAAGCAAGGTTATCAATTCTATTTTTTTTCTTCGTGCGGTTAAAACTGTATCTTTCATGCTGTTTCAGATGTTTGAGAATGATGGTTCAAGTAATTTATTTTATACTCATCGGGGAAGTATAATGTTCGTTCCTCTTGTAGTGCCTGATCGCCCAGTAAGCAAAGCATGCTTGCATAATAACCTTCTTCTGCTATTCTGGCAGGTTGTTTACGGGTAATGACAGCTTCAACAAATGCCTCTAGTAATAGCGAGGTTCCATCAGTCTTAGGCCGTTCTCCAAGAATGAACTCTCCCTTATTCTCATTAGCTGTTTCTGGTGCCCAACTTGTGCCTGCAAAAGGAAGCGAGTCGAATAAACGATTCTCCCAATCATTTACCATCTGTAAAAAGCCCGGAGCAGGGGCTACGCTCTCGAAATAATATTTTCCTTTTTCTGGTTCTACCGTACCAAGATTGCCCATAATTTGCTCTTCCAGTCCATAGAACTGATTGGAAATCACAGAGTCGAATGTCATTTTTACTCCATTGTCAAATACATACAAGCAACTGACATTATCGTATACCTCCCGACCGTCTTTCCAATATGTAATGGCGCCGTGTCCCATTACCTTTTCGGGAAGTTTGCGTAATGCCCAACTGCCTATCTGCAACTGATGGCATGCCAACTCTGTCATTAAACCTTTTGAATATTCCCGATAAAGTCGCCAGTTAATCTGTCGTTCTAAATTGGGTGAAGGTACGGGACGTCTCCAATCTCCATTTCGATTCCAGAATGTACGGATGGCATTAATCTCTCCGAATGTACCTGCGTGAATCATTTCCATCGTTTTGATATAGCGTGGGTCGAAGAGGCGTTGTTGACCGCTGAAGAATATTTTTCCTGTGCTGATGTGTTTATTGTACATGCGAAAGCACTCTTCCATTGTAAAGCCGATTGTCTTTTCGCAGAATACATGTTTGCCTGCATCAAATGCGTCCATTACTATTTGACAATGGGAACTGAGAGGAGTTGCTACAAGTATGGCGTCTATATTTCTATCTTCCAATAGTTCCCGATAATCACCATATACTTTTGCTTTGGGAGCAAGTTTTAATCCTTCGTCAATTGAGGGCTGGTAAATGTCACATAATGCAACAATGTCAACTTTGGGATTCTGAACCAGAAAGCTCATGAGGAAGCGTCCTCGTGAGCCCGGTCCAATGATTCCTAAACGGCATTTTTCATTAGACGTATGGGTAACTTCAGAGAAGGCAGAAAGCCAGGGACTTGTTGCAAGAAGAACCCCGGTGCCTGCGATTCCTATATTTTTTAAAAAATCGCGTCTGCTAATCGGTTTATGTTTCATCATGAATCTATTTGATTGACTTTATTTTATTCTGTTTGCAAATATAATAAAAAGAAGAGGAATTCTGTAAAAAGGATTCACTCTTCTTTTTATTATTCAACCTACCATTCAATAGCTTGATCTTCGTCAGGTATTTGGGTGTTAATCTTTCGTTCCATAGTCAGCGAACCTTTTACTACATATTCTAAAGGATAGCCCGGGACAGATGTGTAGTCTGTGAATTCATATTCCAAGTTGTTGATAGTTACATAAACATGCTTTAAATAAGGGCGTGTTGCATCCATTTCTTCTTCAATAGTATATGTTGGTTGCCCCTTTACTACCAGGTGAATATCTTCGTTATCAGAAGAAATATTCAGCTTACGGGTTTGAAGATCCACTTTCTCATCTGTAAATTCGAATTTAATTTTGTAATATTTCCGATCCAGTCGATCAATATCAACAAGTCCTGCATAGAAGAATACAGTTTTATCATCCACTACATAAGAAGTATGATATTCCGGTACTATCGCCTCTTTTTCATTTCCTTTAAAGTATACTTTGTAGGCTGTTGCACTATATTGTCCTGAATAGTCATTGAAAGGGGAAATACGTAACATAGCTCTTCTGTAGAACTTTCTGGGGTTTGCCTGATAGTTCTGTGAAGGATCATTGTCTTGGATAGCCAATGGTAATACCCATTTGTCTACCTGATCCAAATCTTTCAAAGTAAAATCAATAGGCAGCAGGCTTGTACATTCTCCCGCAGGAATTTGCACTGTTTCTGAGAAATCATAATATTTGCTTTCTAACGGTTTGAAAAAAAGCTCTTCACGACTTCCGAAATGTTCTACGTTCAACACGTCTAATGTGTCAAGATCTAAACCAACATATACATCCAAAGCCTTCGAATTCATCGTTGACCCGCTGACTATCAATGGAAGTTGATAGGTTACTTTTCCTTCTGGTTTGTAGCGTATGTAAATGGGAGTTACTCCTTGTGCATTGACCGGTGCTTTGAAAGAGACCATTTGCAGATATTGTTCCGATTCCCATTCGTTATTGCATGACACACTTAGTACCAGTGTCATAACTAAAAGTAAATAATATATTTTTTTCATATCTTTTCTAATGTATAAAGTTATTCCGGATAAGTCCAACCAGGGTTTTGAGTTAAGCGCTTGTTGCGTTTTAGTTCTGTATGGTTAATAGGCCAAAACCACATTTTACGAGAGAAAGTTGTTGGTAATGAAGGTACTGCTACTGGCGTATGGAAGACATCTGCCATTTCTTTGGTAGCTAAAGTATTACATCCGTAAATGGGTGTTGACTCTTCTACCGGAGCGTCTAGCCAGCGGCGTAAATCAAAATAACGATGTCCTTCTCCCATCAATTCAATCTGGCGTTCCCGTTTTAGTTTCTCGCGGAATGTTGCCGGATTATCATATTCTTCCTGGGTATAGTCGGGTACACCCGCACGAATACGTATAGGACGAATACCTTTTTTCATCTCATTAATATCCCGTTTGACCATGTGCGTCTTACTTCCATCCCAAGAAGGAATATCGTACTGACCTCCCAGTTCGTTTAGTGCCTCAGCATAAATTAGCAGAACTTCAGCATAACGGATAGCTGGCTCTACTTTCTTTTTAATAAGGTCTTCGTTGTTGTCGCCTTTTCCCATGTCATCCGGATGTACAAACTTCTTCACTCCAATACCGGTACGGAGCCAGAACATAGAGTTTGTGTATCCATTGCCATCACCACGATAATAGAAAACCTGTACATTTTGAGGTTCTCCTGCATTTTTATTGCTGTTCAGCAAATTCCAGACGGAACCATTGTAGGCTACTGAAGCATAAAAACGGGGTTCGCGATTAGCATATTGCAAAGAAACGCCTTCCGCCAGTGGCTTGTAACGATTGGCTTCTACATCTTCCTTTGATACATAACCTGTTAAACGGTCGGTCCCATTTCCCCGACCGATTTCCTTGTCTTTGCCAGGACAATCTGTTCCGTCATTCATGTAATAAGCATCGCATTGTTTTTGTGTGAGACCATGTGTATTCCATCCTTTGGCGACGCGTGGCAACTGATGTATTACCATATTATTAATGCTTTGGTCACCGCAATTCTGACCGCGAGTGAAAATTAACTCTTTATTTTCAAATGCACTGACTGTTCCATTGAATACGGCACGATATGATTCATAGGGATCAATATCTTTCCAGCCATTCGGCCATACCTGTTCTGAGAATTCTGAATGGTAAGGAGGAGCAATTGTTGCAGGGAATGCGATGTCACCTTTGTCAGTAGCATAAGAAACGAACAAGGAGTAGTGATTTAAATCTATAACATCCTTAGCTGCTGCAGCAGCTTTTGCCCATTTAGACTCATCGTACGAGTCCGGTAACAAACGATTCCCTTGATCGTCTATCATTTCCGATGCGATATCAGCCGGTGTCTTTCCGTTCATCAGCGGGCTGGCTGCATAGAGTAATACTTTGGCACGAAGAGCCAATGCTGCACCACGTGTGGGGCGGGCTATATCTTGCATTGCGCGATTTAAAGGAAGGCCTTGGGCTGCCATAATTAGCTCATTTGTAATGTATGTAACACATTCATCGTATGTATTACGAGGCTGTGCTACCGCATCATAATCTTCCATATAGTCTATGCCTTGATCAGGAACAATAGGAACCGGACCAAACAAACGAAGCATCATCCAATAGAAATAAGCTTTTAGAAAGTGGGCTTGTGCTTTATTGTCTGCAAGTTCTTCTGCAGTATATTCCTGATTCATATCTATATTGTTCAGGTATATGGAAGCCTGACGGATACCTTTATAACATTTATTCCATATCTCGGCACTCTCTCCGGCCAGACCGCTTTCACTATATTCTCCGTTTTTCCATGCTTTATATCGATCGTCTCTATCACCGAAATACATGTCGTCAGCGAAACAAAAAGGGACATATCCTTTGCTCGCGACGTCAAGGAGATGATTATCTCCTAAAAAGAAATATGCGCGTGCCAACCATTTATCAGAATATGTTCTGCTTGTAAATACGTCTTCTATTGACATACGTTCGTCAAACAGATAATCAGAATCCAGATAATCTGAGCAAGAATTGAGGGTAAAACCTAATCCTATGATGAGTGATAAAATAACATATATTTTTTTCATAATGTTTTTTATGTATTATAAATTAACAGATACTCCTAGAGAAAGATTCTTGCTAAGTGGGTATGCTTTTCCTGTGGAACTTCCCATTTCCGGGTCCCATAGTTTGAAAGCTGACCATGTAAGCAGATTAGTTCCAATAAAGAAGATACGAACATTATTGAAATGTACTTTATTGACTAGCTTTGTTGGCAAAGTATATCCTATTTCCAAAGTTTTTAAGCGTAGATAAGAACCGTTTCTCAACCAATATGTAGACTTTTGATAGTTATTGGGGTTAGAGCCGTAAGTTAAGCGTGGATATTCTGCATTGGGGTCTTCTGTTGATGGATCTCCTGATATGTCTGCGGAAATCCAACGGTTTGAATTGGCCATTTCGGTTAAAACATTACCCCATCCATCGCCTAAGCTGAACATATGAACAGTTGATCCGTCAATGAAGTAGGTTGATTTCCCTGCTCCTTGAAAAAGTACATTGATATCTAATCCTTTCCAACTGGCTGAGGCACCAAAGCCGTAAATTAGATTAGGTTTAGTTGTTGCACCAATTGCTACCTGGTCATTACTATCTATTTTTCCGTCGCCATTTACATCTTTATATTTAATATCACCTGGCATTACTTGATATCCATCGAAGCTTTGTACCGGACTATTACGAATATCATCGTAATCTTTAAACAGTCCCAAAGATATTAATCCTCTTGCTTGATTCACACGATGCCCTTTTTGCATTTTATACCAATAATAGTTGTTTTCTTCGTCCCTGTCTATTATTTCATTTTTGCTATAAGTCATGTTACCACGTATTGTCAGTTTGACATTTCCCACTTTTTGGCGAAAAGCGAAATGTCCGTCAAAACCTTTTGAAGTAACTTTCCCGACGTTAGCACTTGGATTGCTTTCCAAACCTACTATCCCAGGTAAGTATTCACGTAACATATAGATTCCTTCACGTTTTTCGTTAAAATAATCTATTGCTCCGGATATCTTGTCATTGAGTAGTGAAAAATCGATGCCGAGGTCATGCTTGGTAGCGATTTCCCAACTGACATTAGGAGAAGATAGGGAGGAATAACGCATACCTCCATAATATCTGTCGGCTGTATAGTCACCAAAGTTGTATCCGCCAGTGTCAACTACTTTGTCGCCATCCTTCTTGGTCATTGTTTCGATGCTGTATAAATATGGGAAACGATTATCTCCTAAGTTATCATTTCCTACCTTACCGAATGAATATCTAATCTTGAACATATTTAACCATTTGAGATGCTTCTTTATATAAGTTTCCTCGGCTATATTCCATGCTCCAGAGAATGCAGGGAAGAAGCCAAATCTGTGTCCTTCGGCAAAATTTTCTGAACCGGTATATCCAAAATTGAAGTCGATGAAATAACGGTAATTCCAATTATAAGTAAATCGACCGGCTAGTCCTTGATTGCGGCGGGCAATTCCTTGTTTTAGATCATCTCCAAGACCCACTGTTTTTATCTTAGATGATTGATTGTATTTTAATGTTCCTCCGAGATGGTGTTCTTTGAATCCCCGATTGTAATGGAGTTCCCACTCAAAGAATTCATTTCGTGAACCATTAGAACCACTTTCTTGGTACATTTTCTTTTCTTCGGCTACGCGATCATAATCCAGTGTTCCGTCTGTGGCACGGAAACGTTTGGCTTTCCATTGTTCCGGCCATTTTCTGCGGTTGATCCAGTTGCTATTGTTTGTGTCATAGCCAAATCGTCCTATAAACCGGAGTCCTTTAGTTATGAAATCAAGTTTCTGCTCTAAAGTTACATTGGTCTGAATATTATTGGTCCAGTTTTCTCGATATCCCGTCATTGTTGCTTGTACCCATGGGTTGAAGCGGTCGCCATTATCATTACCATAAGCTGGTACATATCCATTAGAATATAATTTGGGTACCATGATGGCATTATAGCCCATCAGTGCGGTCCAAATTGCGTCACTACCCACTCCCGAATCATTGGCTTTCTGTAATGAGCCTGAAACTCCTACCTTTAATAAGGTCGTTTTAGTAATGTCAATGTCTACATTCATACGATAATTCCAGCGGCGGAAATTGGCGTTTGTATTATATTCTTTTAAAGTCTTGTCAACTTTGTACATTCCTTGCTGGTCGAGGTAACTTCCTGATACATAATAACGTGCTGTATTACCTCCACCATTCATACTTAGTGTGGCTCGGGTACTCCATGAACCTTTACGGAGAAGTTCGTCTATCCAATTAACGTTCGGATATAAATCAGGGTCTAATCCTAGGCGGAAGATTTCTAACTCATCCGGTTTGTATAGCGGTTCCAGGTTACGTGTGATTTTTGCTTCATTCGCCATAGATGCATAGGTATATCCATCTACAAAATCTGGAACCTGAGTGAGCATATTATAGAATGTTTCTGCTTTTGCGCTGATATTAATTTTACCGGCTTTACCATGTCTGGTAGTAATTAATACTACACCGTTGGCACCTTTTGAACCATAAATGGCAGTAGCAGATGCATCCTTTAGTACAGAAAATGATTCAACATCTTCTACGTTTATCTCATTTAAATCCCGTTCGAATCCATCAACCAAAACGAGTGCTGAATTACTGGCCCCAAAGGTAGAAATACCACGAATCCAGAACTCGGAAACACTACCAGGCTTTCCAGAGGTTTGCATAGCCAAAACACCAGGAACATTACCTGCCAAGGCACTTGAAATTGCTCCTGAAGGATTTGCTTTTAAAATTTCTACATCTACGTTAGTAATGGCTCCCGTCACGGTTAGTTTCCTTTGGGCGCCGGTACCTGTGATGACAACCTCGTCAATCAGACTAGCATCAGATTCCTGCATCGTCACGTTGACAACCCGTTGTTCTTTTACTAATACCTCTACTTTATCGAAACCAACATATGAAAATGATAATTTGTGATAAGTAGGCATTTTAATTGTGTATTTTCCATCTAAATCAGTGATCGCACCTAAACCGGGGAGATCACTAATTGATACATTAACCCCAATCATCGGTTCTTTATTGGCATCAGTCACTATACCTGTAACTACAATGTATTCTTGTGCAGAAACGCTGGTAGAAAGTCCAAGGAATAGCATGCATATAAATAAAATTCTTTTCATCATATAAATGTGTGTGTTAATCATTTATTATTCTTCGTAACCAATCTTGCGGATACGTCGATTTTCACGGTCACCTATAAAGAAGCACTCTCTTTCCTCATCATATACGATTCCTTCAGGATGATTAAATCGTGCTTCTTGTCTTAAATCTCCATCATTATATCCTGAAGTACCATTGCTTCCTCTGCCGGCAAAGGTGGTCACTCTACCTTGCGGTGTTAAGATTCGAATACAATGGTTCTCTCTGTCACAGAAGTAGAAATCATACTCATCATTGCTCCCTTCGTAAGCTGGATTTTTGACGAATGTGCCCTGTCTGGGCCTATTCATGCGTGCTTTTTTGCCAACTCCATCAACCCAGGCCGCATCACCTTGCGATCCGCAAATAATGTATGGAGTAGTCAGCCTTTTAGTCTTCCAGTCATAATCAGAGCGTAAGATGTAGTGTTTATTTACCACGACTATGTAGGCGTAATCTCCGCTTGGATGAAATTGTATGTGAAATTCCCATCCACTATCTTGTATAGTAAATAAAGGAATTGTCTCTTTGGTATTAAAGTCGTAACGAAATACTTGACCGGCGTTGTATGAATTGAAATACAATTCTCCATTTATAGGGTGAGTATCTGCACCGTTACAGTTCTGTCCTTTAGTTAGTTCTGTTATTGTTTTAAATCCAGATTCACGCGTGAGAATATAATTGTTAGGTCTGTCAACATTGCCTTGGTCATTCGTAATAATCATGCTATCAGCTTCATGTGTCCAGCAAATAGTGCGTACTTTACTTAGTCCACTATATACCGTACTTACATATTCTTTTTCGAAATCAATTAAGCGGGTAGGATGCTGCTCACCGACTAGATATAAATGATTATGGTTTTTGGGGTCAAAAGATAGCCAAACGGATCCGCCGAAACCACCGCAATCATTAAATGGTCCGTCTTTTAAATCGAATTTTGTGTTACCATCGTACATTGTTCCTAAAAATGTTGTTACAAGCATTTTCTTTTGATATGTAAATTTCTCGCTGGCCTCTGTAGTCGCAATTTCTTCACCTTCATCGTTGATGACGCTCAATTTTATATCCCCATCATAAGCTTTGGCTGGTACTACACAATAGAGGCTTTCTCCTTTTGCTCCGATAACTTTGGCATCTTTCCCGCCAATCGTTATTTTAATTTTAGAGATGTCATTCCCGAAATTTTTTCCGTACAAGAGTAGGCGAGTCCCTAATCCTCCTTCTTTGGGGCTAAACTCTGAGATGACCACAGGCTTGTCAGGATCAAAATTTCCTGTTGCTTCATCGTCATCTTTGCAACCTGTGAAGCAAAGTGTGAGCAAAGCCAGCATCATCCATTGGATGCGCTGACAGCAACTTTTAATGTTACTTTTCATTTTCATAATACATTGGATTTTAAAGGTAAAAATATTGAATATCTATTTTTACTGATTATTTGTTTTTTTATTTGCTAATACTTGAATCCAGTAACCTCCAATTACTGAACGGGCTTTAAAATCGGTCATTTTACCGTTTTTTGTATCATGCCAATCACTGATAGGAACACGAGATGTCGTTTCATTAATATATTTATAGAGTGGATCTACAAACTTCTCAAAAGTTACTTGATCAGAAGACATAGCTGCTGTCCACATAATCCAATCAGACTTTGTGTAATCTTTCCGAGAATCCAATGGTAATCCATAAGGATTCTGTTTCGTTAAATAATAGTTGATTTCTTTGCCGATTACATTATTAGGGAAGAGATTCAGATTCCACATCTTATCCCAGATCATGTTGTACTTTTGGCTCCAGGTGTTTTTGCGATCGAAAGCAAGGCGATAATGATCTCCTTCATTTGCCATTTCCTCCCAATTAACCGCCATTTTCTTGACTATAGCGGCATATTTATCTGATACATCATTAAATCCTAACATCTTAGCCATCTCGCTGTAACCAGCTATTCCCATGATTGCTTTCACGGATAAGTTCGCATTATGAGCCCAATGCCCGGCAAAATCATCCGTGCATAACTGGTTCTCCGGGTCCTGTCCATACTCTACAAGATAGTTGGTCCAAATCGTCAAAATATCCCAATATTTTTTGGCATAATCAGCATTTCCTTCGACTTTTGCAAGAGCTGCAGCAAGGATTACCATATTGCCACTTTCTTCAATCGGCATATCACCACCGTAAACTTGTCCATTCGCAATCGGATAAGTTCCAAGATCATGTGCAGCAAAAGGTTTATTCCAACGTCCACTAGCACTATATTCGAAGATACTCGTCATCATCGCTTTTACTAATTCAGGGTTATAAACCAAGAAAAGAGGAGCAGAAGGATAAGTCAAATCAACCGTATTTACGCAGCCATTACTATTATTTTCTTTAGAAAACCACAGCAAATTGCCCTCTTTATCTGTAAACAGCTTGTGAGCTGACATCACTTGACGATAAGATACAGAGCAAATCTCCGCATACTTCTTACCACCGGCTTTTTCCGCATCGTTATAAATTAATTCGTCAAGGGCACGACAACGTTCCATTATAGACAAATAGTTGTCTCTCAATTTCTCGAAAGCGTCGAAGATTGTAACCTTACCATCATGCTTCCAATATCCCATACGCTTTTCATACATATATTCTATGGAATAAATGTCATCATAGCCAATCATCATAAAGCCTTCTTTTCCATTTTGAGAAACCATGCCTAAGTTATGTGTATATGCCATGGCTGGAGTATTTTCCTCCTTGCGAGTTTCCCATTTTGTCTTTGAAGAAGCTAATGTTCCATTTTTAACAAATGACTCTTTCATTCCATAATAATCACCTAGACTTACTGATTTTCCAGCTCCATTTACACCTGCAAGGTATACATATCCCCAATCAGCACAAATCAAATCACCTTTACGGTCACATATTGGCTGGTCAATAGAGCCTGCTTCTACATAACTAATACCATTTTTAGACAATGTGCGCGCGATAGTCGGCTGATTACTCTCATTGATGGTCAATTCTGGGGTTGTTTCTATATAGAATTGCACATCGTGTTCTTTTTTATCTAGCGAACGAACACGATAAGAAACATAGTTAATCGGAGTTGATAGTAAATCCAGGTCATCAATTAATTGAGGAGCAGTGAATACGATATCAAATTCTACTGGTCCACAAGCAAATGTATAATAGCTAGAAGTTGCTAATACATCAACAGACTTTTGTACAGCTTCATTTGCAAATTTTACAGCATTCTCCTTTTCACGGAACAAGCCAAAATCAACATATGAGCCTCCTGTCGTATTGTGGCAATGTGCTGCAATTACATTTTTGCCATTACGAAGTTTCTTCTTAGCTGCATCTGATAGTTTCAGAGATACATTATCTCTCCACACAAGACCGGTTGAAACCAGTTTTTCTCCATTCAGATATAGTTCAAATACATCGTCATGAGAATAAATCAGGTAAATATCTTCTGCTATATCCTTATCATTGAAATCAAATGTGCGGCGAATATAAATGTCGGTATTATCACCTTTCCATTCTGTATGAACGCGTTGCATGTCACGGCTACCGAAAGCAGCTTTGCCTTTCTTCCAGTTGCTATCATCAAATTGCAACTCTTGCCATCCATTTGCCGGTTGGTTGTTAGTATAAGCAGCTTCCCAACGCTCTACATTAGTCATAGGGGCAATAGGAATCAAGTTGATTTTATCTTTTCCTAAAAAACGATAGACTTTTCCATCTACACGCAAAGCGCCTAATAAAGGTTTCTTGGCATTTGTCCAGTGTTCTGTACTGCCTTCCATTAGGTTATCATAAGGAGACCAGATCGAAAAATATGGATCTGAAACAACAATGGGCACCGAAGGGGCTCGTAATGCTATTTCTTTAGAAGGCTTTAATAGGTCAACTGTCTGAGCATTAACTATTAAACCAACTGAAAGAGCCATCATGGCTAGTAGTTTCTTCATAAATACTTCTTTTATTTTATCTACAAATTTAAGGTTATCCATTCATCAATCTTATTTACCTTCAAGAAAAACAAAACCTACATTCTCTTTTATACTACTTTTTACCTTAAGTAATACCTTTGAAAACTGCAATCTTTATACCTTAATATTCCTGTTATCTCTGTGTACCTTAAAACTATTAACTAATATCTAAAATGAGTACTCTTAAATTTTGTATAAAATGCTAAGTAAAGAAGTTGTTGCAGAGTCGTGTTTTCTTAGTGAATTTGAACTCGTTTACTTAACTTGTTTTTCATAGCATCTTATTTGTAACACCGCAAATTAATGGATTTAATAACATAAAATAGGAAAATAGATGTTCAAGAAAGGATAAAATCTAGTCTTTTTCATGTTTCAAACCTTCTTTTAACACGTACATAAGCTAAAAGAAGGTCGTTTGAACAGATTTTTTTCTTTTCTGAATAGTATTTTTCCTAAACTATTTGAGGAAATGCCCCAATAACTGAAAGCTTGGAACTTTAACAAAAGAGGTATTGGTCATTTCAGATACCTTTCGTAAATTTGCATCACGAATGCAATACAGGTTATTACTATAGCAAAATATACTCCATATATAAAACCAAAGTACGTTACCCAAGAGGGTACTACTGTGCTTTATGTTCGATATAATTACGATCGAACAAGACGTACGCTTATATCTACCGGATACAATATTAGACCCGAACATTGGGATTCTAAAAAGAAGTGGATTAAACGTGCATGCCCCAACTATGATGAAATCGATACCTGTTTGATTAAGATCACATCTAAGCTTGGTGACATTCTGACTTATGCTAAAGAAAATGGCATAGATCCGACTGTAGAATTTGTCCTGCTCGAATTGGAGAAAAACAGAGAATATGGACTGCGCCCTAACCGGGTAGATATGTTTGAGGCATTAGAGCGATATATATTAGAAAAGGCACCATCTGTTTCCGCTGATCAAATCAAAGACTACAGAACACTCCGCAAACATCTGAATGGTTTCAAGAAGTATTCATCACAACCGATAACATTCCGTAATCTAAACCTGACATTCTATAATGAGTTTATGGATTACCTATTCCATAAGGTTGTAAAGCCAAATGGGACAATAGGGCTACTTACTAATTCTGCCGGAAAGATAATACGATTATTGAAAGGTTTTGTGAATTATCAAATTGTTAAAGGAGTTATTCCGCCAATTGACCTAAGAAATTTCAAAGTAGTAGAAGAAGAGACTGATGCTATTTATTTGAGTGAAAAAGAGTTGGCTGCAATATATGAGCTTGATTTATCCGGTGACAAGCAATTGGAGGAAATCCGAGATGTGTTTATTACCGGATGTTTCACCGGGTTGCGATATAGTGATCTTTCTACATTAAGTCCTGAGCATATTGATTTGGACAATGAGAATATAAATCTTAAACAGCGGAAAGTACATAAGGCTGTTGTTATTCCTATGATTGATTATGTACCTGAAATTCTTAAGAAGTATAATTATGACCTTCCTAAAATCCCGAGATATATGTTCAATGAGAAGATCAAAGAACTGGGACGTCGAGCTAAATTAAGGCAGAAAATCGAAATTGTTCGTAAGAAGGGTAATGAGAGAGAAAAGAAAGTATATGAAAAGTGGGAAATGATATCTTCGCATACGTGCCGCCGTTCATTTTGCACAAATATGTATTTATCTGGTTTTCCTGCAGGAGAATTAATGCGTATATCTGGTCATAAAAGTCCCGCTGCTTTTATGCGATATATTAAGGTCGATAATCAACAGGCTGCTAAAAGACTCAAAGAATTGCGAGCTAAACTTGCAAATTTGGGGTAGCTGTAAGAAATGCCTTTCGGAGTCTGAATAAATACAGGCTACATCACCGCTCTATTCACTATAGTAAAGCAGAAAAAATCAATAGTATCTAAGGTTTGCTTGACACCCGGATCTTATGTATACCGACACCCGGGTGTTGATAGTGCTGAGACCCGGGTGTCAGGTGTATTGAGACCCGGGTCTCAGATATGTCTCTTACACAGTCCAAAATTAATTCAAAGCTACATTATTAATTCTTTCTTATATATTATACATAATAGTGCAGCAAATCTTATGCAAAAATGAAGTCAAGCCAGCCAGGCATGATGCACTATCATATTTTTAGATTATATATATTTACATTATTCATATTCCCCTTAACCATTTGAAACCTCATTGCTTCCTATTATGTTTCATAATTGCACCATATGGTATTATGAATTTCTCATTATGTTTTATCTTATTCGTATTTGGTATATATATCTTTTTTGCTTGTATTATATGTTTTAATTTACTATGTAATAATGATTTATGCAAAATAAGATTATTTGTTTTATAATATATTTCTTTTACATGTTGTAAATATAATTATATTTTATTTAATGGATTTTTTTTAAGATTTTAAATCTATTATCATCCACCTTTTATATTACGACACAATTATCGATTCATATATACCGTTTTATACCTAAACAGACAACACAAAGACAATACAGGAGATGCTATAATACTGTATATCAATTGATTACAACAAAGAAAGGCGGTTTGGACAGGACCCTGAAAACCAATTATGCACTGACGACTTTGCAGGGCATTGGGCCCATAATGCAAACTTGTCAGTAAAAGCGATAATGGGGGTAGCCGGATACAGTGAAATTGCCCGTATGTTAGGGTATGTGGACATGGCAGACAGATATGCAACTATAGCTAACAAAATGGCGATGAAATGGGAAGAAATGGCTAATGAAGGCAATCATTATCGTCTGGCTTTTGATCGCAAAAACACTTGGAGTCAGAAGTATAATATGGTCTGGGACAAGATGTGGAATTTGCGCCTTTTTCCTAATAATGTAATCAGTAAGGAACTTGACTTATATTTGACAAAACAGAATATTTATGGATTGCCGCTAGATTCTCGTAGAGATTACACAAAATCAGATTGGATTTTGTGGACAGCAGCAATGAGTTCTGATCAGGTTACTTTCGAGAAATTTATAGATCCTCTTTATAAATACATTAATGAAACTACTTCACGTGTGCCAATCAGCGACTGGTATGATACAAAATCTGGCAAAATGACAGGTTTTAAGGCACGTTCGGTAATCGGAGGACATTGGATGCAGGTACTGATGGACAAGACAACAAATTAACGAAAAACAAACGAAAAACTGTTTTATAACATTTATTAATCATTAATTTTTTACGTATGAAAAAAAACAAAATCATGAAAGACAACTGGCGGATATGTTGGGTGGCATTACTACTGGTTGCTTTATGCTTCGGAAGTTGTGGTGATGACAATAACAACGAGGGAGATGCGAGTAACATTGCATTCAATCCGAACAGTCCGGTTCAAGTAAGTGGCATCAATCCTACCACAGGTGGTTTCGGACAACGACTAGTAATATATGGGGAGAATTTCGGTAATGATCCTTCAATTGTGAATGTTCTTGTTGGTGGTAAAAAGGCGATTGTAATTAATGTAAAAAGTGAGTCTATCTACTGTCTGGTGCCTTCCCAAGCTTACTCAGGAGAGGTTGAAGTACAAATTACCAATGGTGATGCTCCTGTAGTGTCTGCTGTAGCAGAAGTGAAATTCGAATATGTACGCAAACAACTGGTGAGCACATTATGTGGTTCGCGCAGAGACGATGGTGGCTATGATACGAAAGATGGTCCATTTAACGACTGTGGGGCATTTGGTTCTCCCAATTGGATGGAATTTGATCCTAAATATCCCCATTTGCTCTATGTAGCAGCTGACAGAGGTGCAGGTGATGAAAATGAAGGTAATGGTGATATGCGTATATTAGACCTTAAAAACCGATATGTAGGAACCGCTCTTACGGAAGGCGACATGGGAGGAACTAATCGCGGACGTGCTCTCGCATTCTTCGATGAAAACCATATGGCTGTGGCCGTTGACCAAGGAGACGAATTGAGAGCTACCGTATATGGTTTTACTCGTAACAAAGAAGCCCCTCAGGATGATGACCATAACTATAGAATGTGGGGAAACAGAGTAGCATTAGTTAATTTCAAGTCATCTAATACAGTCGCTTTCCACCCGGTAGATGGAGATATGTATTTCAATAGCTATGATAAGGGACAGTTCTTTAGAGTAGACAGGCAACAAATTCAGGATATATTTGATGGTGTACGTACTACTCCTGCTGATAAAGAAGTTCTTTTCCAAATGGATAACGGATGGGAATATAATATCCGTATACATCCGACCGGAAATTATGCATACATTGTATCTATCAACAAGCACTATATCCAACGTACAAATTACGATTGGGCAAGCAAGAGATTCGTGACGCCCTTTGTTGTCGCAGGAACAGCTGAAAGGGCAGATTATATAGACGGGATCGGGACAAGTGCACGTCTTCGCACTCCATATCAAGGAGTTTTCGTGAAGAATCCCGAGTATGCCGGGCAAGAGGATGAATATGACTTTATTCTTTGTGATAAAATGAACCAATGTATTCGTAAGATTACTCCACAAGGGAAAGTTTCGACATTTGCCGGTCGCGGAAGTGCCAGTCTAAACGACAATCCGTGGGGATATGTAGATGGAGACTTACGACAGGACGCACGTTTCGACCGTCCCAAAGGTATTGCTTACGATGAAGCGAACGATACATATTATATCGGTGACGGCTCTAACCGCCGTATCCGCAAAATCGCTTACGAGGGAGAAGAATAACTAATGATTAAAACACACATGAATAATATGAAAAAATATTTATCATTATGTATCATGCTGTTGTGCCTCTGTTCAGCGGTTATGGCACAACAAGCAAAAATTGTTGTGAAGGGTCTCGTGACAGACGAGTTCAAGGAACCGTTAATCGGTGTAAACGTCACTATAAAAGACATGCCCGGTTTAGGCTCAATTACAGATGTAAACGGTCAATATTCCATTTCCATGGAACCATATCACAACTTGGTGTTCACTTACATTGGTTATGAGTCAAGAGAGGTGATGGTAAAAGAACAACGCACAGTAAACGTCATAATGAAAGAAAGTGTGACAAGAGCGGTGGATGAAGTTGTAATTACTGGTACCGGAGTACAGAGAAAATTGACACAAACCGGTGCTATCACAACTGTAGATGTAGGTGATCTGAAGCGTAATCCATCTTCCAGTATTGTCAATTCATTAGCCGGTAATGTACCTGGCATCATGGCACGTCAGACTTCCGGACAACCTGGTAAAAATATATCTGAATTCTGGATTCGCGGTATTTCTACATTTGGTGCCAACTCGTCTGCCTATGTATTGGTTGATGGTTTCGAACGTAGTATGGATGAAATCAATATCGAAGATATCGAAACATTTTCTGTATTAAAAGATGCTTCGGCTACGGCTATCTATGGTTCGAAGGGCGCAAACGGTGTGGTATTAATCACAACTAAACGCGGTAAAGCAGGAAAGATCAAAATTGATGCTAAGGCAGAAACGACCTACAATACCCGCACTGTTACTCCTGAATTCGAAGATGGATTCAAATATGCCGGTTTATTGAATGAAGCCCGTATTACGCGCAATAATGAAGCTGTATATAAGCCGGAAGAACTGGACATTCTACGTTTGGGATTGGATACAGATCTTTATCCGAATGTAGACTGGATGGACATGTTACTTCGAGAAGGAGCATGGAGTCATCGTGTCAACTTGAATATGAGTGGTGGTGGAACAACAGCCCGTTATTTCGTTTCTGCCAGTTATGTAAAAGAAGATGGTATGTATAACACGGATGAGTCTTTGAAAGATGACTATAATACGAATGCAGCCTATCATCGTTGGAATTATCGTTTGAATACGGATATTGACATAACGAAGACAACATTATTGAAAGTTGGAGTAGCCGGTTTTTTATCTAAACGTAATAGCCCGGGATTAGGAGATGGAGATGTTTGGGGAGAGCTATTTGGATATAATCCGATTAAAACTCCTGTTATGTATTCTAACGGATACATACCGGCTATTGGTGGGGGCAATCAGACAAATCCATGGGTTGCCGCAACTCAAACAGGTTTCAATGAAAATTGGACCAATAACATCGAAACAAACATCTCTTTGGAACAGAACTTTGACTTCATTACCAAAGGACTAAAGTTTGTTGGGCGTTTCGGCTACGATAGCAATAGTCAAAATACCATTCGCCGCATAAAATGGCCGGAACAATGGTTGGCAGAACGCGCTAGAGATCCGGAGACAGGCGATATGAGGTGGAAAAGGATCAGTAGCTCGCAAAATATGAAGCAAGAAAGCAGTTCCAGCGGCAATCGTCGGGAATTCTTAGACATGATGTTGAACTGGGATCGTGCTTTTGGCGCTCATCACCCTAGTGTCACCTTTAAATATACACAGGACTCCTATATACAGACACAAAATCTAGGAGAAGACTTGAAAACCGGTATCAACAAACGTAATCAAGATTTAGCCGGACGCGTGGCTTACAATTGGAACTATCGCTACTTTGTCGATTTCAATTTCGGTTACAACGGAAGTGAGAATTTTGCAAAAGGAGACCGATTCGGATTTTTCCCCGCATTTTCTCTTGCATGGAATATTGCAGAAGAACCGTTTATCAAAAAACATTTGAAATGGATGAACATGTTTAAAGTTCGTTTCTCCTACGGTAAGGTAGGTAACGACAACGTAGGAACTCGCTTCCCTTATCTTTATACCATTGCCGACCGTTATAAAGACGGTGATAACGAGATCGTCTATGGAGGGTACGACTGGGCACAATTCCCGTCCAGCTATTCATTTGGCGGTTTAGGATTTGCAGACGTAGCGTCCAATGGTATCTCCTGGGAGGTTGCTGAAAAGAATGACTTAGGTATAGACCTTGCATTATTCAATGATAAATTTACTGCAACGATTGACTATTTTGACGAAAAACGTACCGGAATTTATATGGTTCGTAATTATCTGCCGAAAATTGTCGGTCTGAACGGTCATAATCCGGCAGCGAATGTAGGAGCTGTAAGCTCTAAAGGTTTTGACGGTCATTTTTCTTACAAACAGAAAATCAATGACGTAAATCTGACTATACGCGGTAATATCACTTACAGTAAGAATGAAGTGCTGGAGAGGGATGAAGAGAACAATGTATATGCGTATCAGATGCAGAAAGGCTATCGTGTAGATCAATGTAAAGGTTTGATTGCAGAAGGATTGTTCAAAGATTATGATGATATTCGCAATAGTCCGACACAAAGTTGGGGTAAGGTACAACCGGGAGATATTAAGTATCGGGATGTAAATGGTGACGGTATTATTAATGACGGTGACCAAGTTGCTATCGGTGCGACCAGCCGCCCAAATCTAATCTATGGCTTAGGTGCGTCTGCCTCTTGGAAAGGTTTGGATGTAAATCTGCACTTCCAGGGAGCTGGTAAGTCTACATTCTTCACTTATGGCAAATGTGTATGGGCATTTACAGAAGGCGAGTGGGGAAATATTTTTAAAGGTATGTTGGATAATCGCTGGGTGGATGCTGATACAGCTGAGAAATTAGGAATTCCTGCCAATGAAAACCCGAATGCTGCTTACCCCCGTTTGAGCTATAAAGGTGATGGTGCCAGTGCCAATAACTATCGAAATTCAACTTTTTGGCTGAAGAATGGTCGCTACCTTCGATTAAAGACTATTGATGTTGGTTATACACTACCAAAAGCAATTGTTAATAAGATGCACTTTAATAATATCCGTATTTTCATGGTAGGAACGAACCTGCTGACATGGTCTAGCTTCAAGACTTGGGATCCGGAAATGGGTGATTCGAGAGGTGAGTCGTATCCGTTGACAAAGTCGGTAACATTGGGTATAAGTGTTAATTTATAAAATAATATACAGCATGAAAAAAAGACTATATATTCTATTATTGTCAGTTTTAGGACTGGGGCTACAGTCTTGTTCTGATTATCTGGACTCTGATTATATCTTCAAAGACAGGGAAACTATCGAAAAGGTTTTCACAGATAGAGATAAAACAGAAGCTTGGTTAGCAAATGCATTCAGCTATTTAGGTGACGCCTGTGCCGATGTATGTAATAAGAGAATTACTCCTCACTGTTTTGCAGATGATATGTATTATGGTGACGATGACGGAAGTATACAAGAATCAAAAGAAGGGGAATTATCCTACAACAAATTTAAAGAAGGTCTCTACGATGAGAACACCAAACAAGGAATGTGGGAAAGGTGTTATCGGGGAATTAGGCAAGCTACGATTTTTATTCAGAACGTTGATATGAATAATAAGTTTGAAAGCGAAGCCGAACGGCTCGACTATAAGGCACAAGCCCGTTTTGTCAGAGCCTACTATTACTGGTTGTTACTACGTAGATATGGTCCGGTACCTTTGCTACCTGATGAAGGACTCAATTATGACGCTTCCTATGATGAGTTAGCCACCCCGCGTGCACCATATGAGCAAGTAGCCGAATATATTAGTCAGGAAATGGCCTTGGCTGCAAAGGACTTAGCTTTGAAAAGGGGACAAAATTCAGCGGCACGACCAACTAGAGGAGCAGCATTGTCTGCACGTGCATTAGCATTGCTTTACGCAGCCAGTCCATTAGCTAATGGTAATAACGATGAATTTGCGCAGCTATTGGTGGATGACAAAGGAAATCGTCTGCTTTCTCCTGAGTATAGTGAAGAGAAATGGGCTAAAGCTGCTGCAGCAGCCAAAGATGTCATGGATATGGGGGTATACGAACTGTATACAGCCGATAGACGCACCACTCATTCTCCGGCAGAACCGGCAACAATTGATCCTCCTTATCATGAAGTATACAGTAACGCTGCTTTTCCGGAAGGTTGGAAAAACATTGACCCATTTGAGTCATACCGTTCAATATTTAATGGACAGATAGACATCTTAAGTAATCCTGAACTAATTTTCAGTAGGGGTAGAAATATTGGTGGACAAAGCATCAGGGATATGGTAGTTCATCAATTGCCTCTTACCGCTACCGGATGGAATACAAGTGGACTAACTCAAAAGATTGTAGACGCCTACTATATGAATGATGGAAGTAACTGCCCGGGTATGAACTCAGAATATGCCAATACATCGTCGTACAATAATATTCACCGTTTGGATACCCGTCCACGTACTACTGGTTTCACGACTAGTGAAACTGAACATAAACCACTTGCAGCCGGGGTATCTTTACAATATGCCGACCGTGAGCCTCGTTTCTATGCTTCAGTTGCTTATAATGGTGCCTACTGGTATTTGGGTAATGAAAAAGAGATTGCAGATAGAAATAAACAAATATTCTATTATCGTGGTAAAAGAGACGGATATAATGCCGGAATGTTCTGGTTACGTACCGGCATCGGTGTGATGAAATATGTTCATCCGGATGATACTTATCAGGGCAACAGTATAGATAATCTCAGATATAAACCGGAACCGGCCATTCGTTATGCTGACATTCTGCTGATGTATGCCGAGGCAATCAATGAAGTAAGTGAAGGCACTTATGATATTCCTTCTTGGGACGGATCAAAAACTCACTCTATTCATCGTTCGGTTACAGAAATGAGAAAGGGAATGAAACCCGTTCGGATGCGTGCCGGTGTACCCGACTTTGAGAACAATATATATGCGGATAAGGACGTTTTTCGTATATATCTGAAGCGCGAACGCCAAATAGAATTGATGGGAGAAGGGAAGCGTTACTATGACATTCGTCGCTGGAAAGATGCACGAGTGGAAGAAGCGATGCCTGTTTATGGCTGCAATACACTCATGACTGAATCGGATCGTGAAATGTTCCATACGCCGGTTGCTGTATGGAATCTCTCTGCAACGTTCTCCGACAAGATGTGGTTCTGGCCGATCTCACATGGAGAATTGAAACGTAATAAGCGCCTGACTCAAAATCCGGGTTGGACGTACAATGATTAATTTTAAATATGGTAAAGATATGAAAGGAATATATACTTTATTATTTTCACTGTTTGTGTTAGTGATATTCTCTGCCTGTAACGACGAGTGGAAAAATGAGCAATATGAGCATTACATTTCGTTCAAAGCGCCAATCAACAGTAATGGGGTAACAAGAATTAATTTATCTCATAGTGCAACAGGTAAAGCGACCTATAGGCTGCCGGTTCTAGTCAGCGGATCCACTGATAATAATCGGAATATATCTATAAAAGTCGGAATTGATACAGATACTTTACGTACTCTGAATATTGCTCGGTTCGCCAGCAGAGAGGATCTTTGGTACCGGGAGTTACCTAGTAAGCATTATTCATTTCCTGAAACTGTGGAGATTAAGGCAGGAGAAAATATCGGTTATTTAGATATTGAATTTAACTTAAACGACTTGGATCTGGTGGATAAGTGGGTGTTACCTTTGACCATCGAAGATGATCCAAATGGGGAGTATACTCCTAATTATCGTAAGCACTATCGCAAAGCTTTGCTTCGTGTCATGCCATTTAATGATTACTCCGGTACATATGGCGGTACGAACTTACAAGGTAAATTGGTTGATGCAGGTGCAGGAGAAAATGAGCCATTGGTAAAAAGTCAAATTACTACTTACGCCATTGATGATGAGACTATCTTCTTTTATGCCGGTACTATCGACGAAAGTCGCCAAGACCGTAGGAACTATAAGATCATAGCCCATTTCGTACCAAATACCAACATTGTAGAATTGACATGCGAGAACTCCGCAAACAATGGATTTAAGATAAATACTCAAGCTAGTAGCTATATTGAGGAAGAAATGGACCCTATTCGTCCCTATTTATTAAAACGCACCACTATGATTCGTGATATTAACTACGAATTTGAGGATTATACTTTAGCACCCGGGGCCAAAATTAAATTCCAGTTCGAAGGTACTATTTCTATGCAGCGTAATATCAATACTCAGATTCCTGACAAAGATCAGGCTATTGAGTGGGATTAACATAATGTCTATCTGAATGAGGGGAGGCAACTTTAACCTTGAAGTTACCTCCCCTTTCATATTCTAATACTATTTTAATATGATCAATATTCAGCAAATACTGAATGAGTATGTTTCCATTTCTTTAGAGGAAATGAGTGGAATAAAGCTTATGAATCGCACTGATACCAAATTTGTTACCTCTCAGCAAGTATTAAAAAGAATACTTTTGGATGCAAAACATGACTATCGGGTACAAGCTGTGAACGGTGAGCAGAACATAGCTTATCATACTGTTTACTTAGATACGGCAGACCGCACTATGTATATGGATCATCAGAACGGACGAACTGTCCGTGAAAAAATTCGTGTACGTACTTATGTAAGCTCCGGTCTCACTTTCTTGGAAATAAAAAATAAAAATAATAAAGGAAGAACAGATAAAAAACGAATCCGTATAGAGAGCTTTGAAACCATGAAAGAAGACGGGGGAGATCTTTTTTTGCGTCAACATGCTTGGTATGATCAATCGAAACTCTTACCTTTACTTGAAAACTCGTTCCGTCGTATTACACTTGTAAATAAACGAATGACTGAACGCCTTACTATCGATACAGAAGTAGCATTCCGCTGTTTACAAAGTGGACAAACTGCTAGTTTAAATGACATTGTCATTATTGAACTGAAGAGAGATGGACGCACGCCTTCACCTATTAAAGAAGTTTTACGTAAACTGCATGTGCAGTCTTCAGGATTCTCTAAATACTGCATTGGGTCTGCACTCACATCGGTAAATTTGAAGAAAAACCGACTGAAGCCCAAATTACGGATGCTGGATAAAGTCAGAATGTAGTAATTGTTAGTGAAAAACATGTTTATATATGGATGAATTAGAACTATTTGATGTAATAGAGACTCCACTAATAGATGGTGGTGACTTCCTGCAGCTACTGCTGCGTTTTGGCTTCAATTTCTTAGTGACTGGTATTATTATCCACCTTTTCTATTATCCTAAAAGTAAACGGCGGGATTATCATTTTACCTTCACACTAATTAGTATCAGTATTTTTTTGATGATATTCTTGTTGGGCAGTGTGAAATTAAAAGTGGGCTTCGCTCTTGGATTATTCGCCATCTTTGGTATCATTCGCTATCGTACTGAGTCAATGCCTGTGCGCGAGATGACTTATTTGTTTGTTATCATCGCTATTTCAGTAATCAACGCTTTGGGGATAGAAGTAAGCTACAGTGCGCTGGCAGGTGCTAATCTATTATTTATCCTTTGTATTTGGCTATGTGAAAGTAATCGGTGGTTGAAACATGTTTCTTGTAAACTAATACTTTACGACCGCATAGAACTGATTAAATCTTCCTGTGAGAAAGAACTGATATCAGATATTGAAGCACGTACCGGATTAAAGATTCTTCGAATAGAAGTAGGGCATATTGACTTTTTACGTGATTCTGCTATGCTTAAGATCTATTACGAACCGACAACAAATGGGATTAATACGATTGATACGTTAACTAAAATACCCCGTGAAAATGAATAAAAGACTTTTTTTTATAGGCTTGTTCTGTATTCTATCGCTAGCCTTGCTGGCCCAAAAAGATGATTTAGGAATATGGACCAGTGTAGGATTGGAAAAGAAAATATTCCGGGACTTTGATGTTTCCCTCGAAGGGGAGTTTCGCTCACGTGACAAGCTTACCGAAGTGGCTCGTTGGTCGGGAACAACAGGTATGGCATATAGGATAACAAACTGGTTAAAAGCAGCTGGAGGATACACTTACATTCATTATAATCACCCTTCGGAAATTACAGGCAAAGGGAATATTATCACGGAATATTGGCAACCGAAACATCGCTTCCATCTGCAACTGACAGGAAAAGTGAGTTTAAACAGGTTCACCTTCTCACTTCGAGAGCGTTGGCAATACACATATCGTCCCAGTCAATCCGTTTCAAAATTTGATGGTGATGACGGCAGCCCCAAGAATGATGAATATGTGAGAGGAAAGGGAAAAAATGTGCTTCGCTCCCGCCTCCAAACATCATATAACATCCCCAAGTGTAACTTTACTCCCTATGCTTCCTGCGAACTGACTCATTTACTTTACGATAAAGGGGCCATTGATAAAACTCGCTGGACACTAGGAACTGAATGGAAATTGAGTAAACACCATAGACTCGATTTCTACTACTTATACCAGAATCATGCGGATGATGACGAAGCAAATGGGCACGTGATTGGTGTGGGATACACATTTAAATTTTAGACTTATATTATGAAGCAATACAAATTACTATCAGTATTATTAGTTCTTTGCCTGTTTGCAGCTTGCTCTTCTGATGGTGAAGATGATGTATTACACACTTTGCCATTTTCTCTTTCAATATATCAAGTAGCAATGGCAATAGAAGGTGGGGAGCAGGAAGTAAGCATATCTTCAGGAAATACGTGGCAGTCGAACGCGCCGGGAGATTGGGTCACGCTTTCACCCTCTTCCGGAAGTGCAGGAGTTACTAAAGTGCGGATTAAAGTAAAAGAGAACACTTCCGGTTTACCTAGAAATGGGCGAATTGCAATTCTTTCAGGAAAAGAAGAAAAAGGAATCACTGTAATGCAAACATCCATAGAAGGAGAAGAAAACTACCTTCGCTTGGTAAATCTAACAATTGATGGGGTCACTACTGCTGTAGATTACGTGAATAATGCATATTATTTGCCTGTAGATATGGATATAATGCAACCCACAAAAGTAAAGTTTGAGTTTGGTGGTATTGGAGTGGACTTTATCAAGATCGGAGAAAATAAGATTAAGTCGGAAGAAAGCACGACACTGGAATTGAAAGCAGGAAAGAATATAGAAATAGAAGCGGGCAATAATACTACCAATGAAATGAAATCATGTCAATTGGTCGTCACTGGAGTCCCTGTGATTGAAATTAATGCGCCGCAAGGTATAGTGGATGATCCGAAGCGTCCTTGTGATATAGTACTGACTGATCCTAAACGACGAACCAATGGTTCTGTTTTACGATTTGAGAGTTATGGTGGTATTGAATTTCGTGGAGCAGGCGCTCTACGCTATACGAAGAAAGCCTACAGCTTTAAACTGAAAAACCGACAAACGGATGAAAATCAGGACGCAAAATTATTAGGAATGCGCGAAGACCAATCATGGATACTTGACGCAATGTGGCTGGATTGTGGTAAAATGCGTAACCGTGTCTGTTTTGACCTTTGGAACGATTTTAACACTCTATATTATAGTAATTCAGAGCCCAATGCAGTAAGCGCTACGCATGGTTATCCTGTTGAAATGATTTTGGATGGAGCTTATCATGGTTTATATATTTTGAGTGACCGCATCGACCGTAAACAGTTGAAATTGAAAAAGAAAGGCGGCTATCTTTACAAAGGAAAAGACTGGACGGATGAGTGCAGATTGCAAGGTATCAATGCTTCATATAGTAATAACAAAGTGACGTGGCAGGGTTTTGAATCCGATTATCCCGACGAAGTAGGTGAGGTAGAGTTTAAATATCTTTCCGACCTTATTCATTTCTTTGCTACAGCATCGAAAGAAGAATTTGCCGCCCAATGCGAAGAACGACTGGATACTTCATCCCTAATAGATTATTTTATCTTTATCAATCTGTTGGCAGCCTATGATAATACAGGGAGAAACGTATTTTGGGGTATCTATAATGTAAATCTCACCACCTTGCCTAAGTTTATTATCCAGCCATGGGATCTGGATGGCACGTTAGGACGAACCTGGGACGCTATCAAGATTGATCCAGAACGCGGACTTGGCTTTGACAATGGGTTAATACTTCGAAATGATGCCAGCTCCAAATACTTCCGTCCTTTTGAAAGAATTATGAACGAGAACCCCAATAACATCAAACGCCGAATATATGACCGCTTGATGGCAGTAAAAGACAATGCTCTTAGCCCTGCAAATATGGCCTCCAAAGTGGATTATTATAAAAGACAAATTGTAGAATCCGGGGCATTAGAACGTGATCGCCAGCGCTGGACTGGTAACTCAATGTATGGATATGCAAATCTTGAAGAGGAAGCTGCCTATATGAAATCATGGTATACTGCAAGACTAAAATATTTAGAGAGCATTTTCAAAGATTTCTAAAAATAAAATATTATGAAACAATTTATACATATTCAATCTTTACTCTTATTCATTGTTTGTTTTATTTGTCTTTCAACCTCATGTGGACATGGGGGGAATGATGATTTTTCGGGGACAGATAATGGAACAAAGGAAAATCAGGAAAAACTCATTTCTTCAGTGACTAATGTGGAAGTAAAACCTACACAGATTGCCAATCAGCTGTTTGTCTCTTGGCAAAATCCGGATATTCAAAACCTGTTCGGTGTGGAGCTTTCCTATCAGCAAAAGACTGGTGGCACTCACAGCGGAAAACATGCCATTCAGGGAACAGCCGGATCGAAAGGATACTATACAATTCAACTGCCGTATTATGGGACATATGAGATTTCTGTCGTAGCGATGGATAACTATGGATATCGTTCGTCTGCAGTAACAGTAACTGCTACACCTGCTGAAACCACCGTCCCTTTTTCGTGGTCATCCTTGGCCGATAGTTGTACATATGTTTTAATAGAACAGTTTATGAACAAGGATAAAGGTACTTTTTGGAGTACACCCAAAGATGTGTCGAACGCATCTGCCTATATCTACTGGCAGCAAGCGCATGCTATAGATGTAGTGATTTACTCTTATGAACGCATCAAAGATACGAACGCACAATTAGCGGCCACTTACCGTACGTATTTTGAACGTTGGTACGTTAACCATGCAAATAACTACCACCATAATCCATCAGATGAGACCGGTTTCCTAAACGATTTCACAGACGATATGTGCTGGATTTGTCTTACTTTAATTCATCTCTCCGAAGCAACAGGAGACGAAAAGTTCGCGCAAACTGCTAAAACTGTATATGACAAGTATATTATCACTCGTGCATGGACAGACGACAAAGGTACAGGACTCCCATGGAACACTACACAAAATGATCGCAATGCTTGTACCAATGCTCCGGGCTGTTTATTAGCTGCGAAACTTTATCGACGATATGGTAGTGAGAATTATCTGTCTGATGCTAAGAAGTTATATGAATATGTCTTAGGGAATTTGTATAATATTGACGGGCGAGTAGAAGAACCACCTTTGACCTATACGCAAGGAACATTCGGTGAAGCCTGTCGCCAGTTATACCATATCACACAAGAGAATGGATATATGGATAAAGCAAAGCAAGTGGTCAACTATGCCGCCACGAGCAATCGCTGTCTTCGCAATGGCATTCTGCGAGATGAAGGTACTAGTATGGACCAAAGTATTTTTAAAGCTGTGTACATTCCCTATGCTGTTAATCTGGCATTGGATGAAGCCTCCGGTGCTACAGGTGAAAATCTAATTACCTTTCTGAAAAATAACGCAGAAACTTTACGGAAACATTTGAATCGAACGACATACCCAGCGATGTATTGTAGTTATTGGTGGGGAGAAACATGGTCATCCGCCGGACCTGCTTCGATGGGGGCGCAAGCAAGTGGTGCATCGTTGATGGAAGGTATGACTCGATTGGAATGATTCCAGATTAATATTTCCCATTGTTCCAGAAAGAGGAATAAGTATATAATTTCAAGATTTCCTTAACTGATATCCTACATATATTTCAGTCCAAAGGCTCATTGTTGTACAGTTTTGAATGAAGAATGAAGAATTATTTTGCAGCATGATAGCGCAGCCAATTCTTCATTCTTCATTTCTATACTGCTTTACTTTGTTTTTAAACATGTTATCGTCATGAAGTTAAAAAATAGACCGTTCTTAAAGAAGGGATATTTAATCACCTTATAGAGGCAATAATTATATCCTCATATAAAAAGAATAGAAAAAACGTGCGCATTTGCAAATGTAAAACGCTCCATTTCTATCATTTGAACAGTCTTCCTTCTAATTGTTTTTATATTTTCATATTTCCTATCCTTTTGATGCGTATATAAAGAATAAGCATTTATTTTATCGTTTTTATTTTTTTCATATTTATAGATCAATCAGAAAATAACAGGTCTTGAAATGCTCTTTTGTCATTCTCTCACCAATGAAATATGGGTTCCTCGGTGAGCAAAGTATCGTTGGTTTAAAACCAACAGTACCTTGGTTTAAAACCAATGGATGTTTTCCCTATAAGAAAGACTGCATGTTTTATGTAGTTTTATACGGAACGAGGTTGTATACTCGCATATTAATGCATGAATTTATGCGGTTTTATCTCTGGTACATTGGTCTTACATCTATTTTTTATTAGCAAAATCTTAAGAACAGGACATTTTAATAAGAAAGTCCCACCTACGATATTCTAACTTTAGTTGACTTAGATCTGCTCCTCTTATTTCTAGATCCAATATTGAAGTCTCCGTATATACATATTCATTTATCACCCTGTGGTTGAAAAACTTGTAATATTATTATTTCCTAGAATATTTACTATCTAATTTGTATGATATATCGTATTTTATCATTTTTCAATGTCAATGCAGTTGCACCTAAGCCAAATAAATTACTATTAAAAAAACGAATAGTCTATTTGAAACAAACAAAACGTAATTAGGTTTTTCATATACAATAAAGTCAGTATAATTATCTATTTTTTTCTAACGAACAATACAATTTTATTCTTTTTATTTGATAAGATACTGTATTTTAAATCTTTATGCAGCAAGAGCACGGTTTGGACAGGACCCGGAGAACCAGTTATGCACGGATGATTTTGCCGGGCATTGGGCTCATAATGCGAACTTGTCAGTGAAAGCAATTATGGGAATAGCTGGTTACAGCGAGATGGCTAAAATGTTAGGATTTAACAACATATCAGATGAATATGCTGCTATAGCCAAGAAAATGGCGGTTAAATGGGAGGAAATGGCAAATGAAGGAGATCATTATCGCCTTGCTTTCGATCGCAAAAACACTTGGAGCCAAAAGTACAACATGATCTGGGATAAGATGTGGAATCTGAACCTCTTTCCTAATAATGTAATTGGCAAAGAAATCAATTATTACTTGACTAAGCAGAATCCTTGTGGATTACCATTGGATTCTCGGAAAGATTACACAAAGTCTGATTGGATTATGTGGACGGCAGCTATGTCTTCTGATCAAGTAACTTTTGAGAAGTTTGTAGATCCTCTTTATAAATATATCAATGAGACGACTTCCCGTGTCCCAATTAGTGACTGGTACGATACAAAAACCGCAAAAATGACCGGTTTTAAAGCTCGTTCAGTAATTGGAGGACATTGGATGCAAGTACTAATAGATAAAATATCAAATAAATAAATATATGAATGAGAACATTTTACCTTTAAATTCAAATGTAGTATTATGAAGATGAAAAGTAACACAAAAAGTTGCTGTCAGCACATTCAGTGGATGATGTTGGCTTTTATTGCTCTTTGCATTACAAGTTGTAAAGATGATGATAATGCAAATGTAGCGGCTTTCGATCCATCAAAGCCAGTAATCATTTCAGATTTTACACCTAAAGAAGGAGGAGCTTATCAGAAGATAGTCATTTATGGCGAAAATTTCGGATCAGACCCCTCGCTATTAGAAGTTAGTATTGGTGGTAAAAAGGCGACTATAATTAACACTCAGGGTACCTCTCTTTATTGTTTTGTCCCTTCTGGTGCATTTTCAGGGGAAATTAAAGTATCTGTAGGAGAAGGAGAAAATGTACAAACAGCTACCGCAAGCACTGCTTTTATCTACCAGAAAAAGATGGTAGTTGGAACCTTGTGTGGTTACCGTAACAATAATGACGACCAAGGATGGAAAGATGGTCCGTTCGAAACTTGTGCAGGTTTTCGTAATGATGGTTTCTTAAAATTTGATCCGGCAAATCCGAACCATTTGTATGTATGCTACGACGGAAAGAAGGAAATTCAGTTAATAGATTTAGAGAATCGTACACTTTCTTCTCCAATGAACAATTCTACTCTACCCAATAATCGTTTGCGTAGTATTGATTTTACCATTGATAAGAAATATATGATTGTAGCTATTGACTATGCTGATCAGCAAGAAAGAAGTCAGAGTGTATATATCATTGAACGTAATTCAAAAGGTACTTTCGATAACGATTGCGATGCTCAAGAATTGGCATCTTACAAACAATGTAATGGAGCTTTTATCCATCCCAAAAACGGAGAATTGTATTTTAATAGTTACGATAAAGGTCAACTATATCGTTTAGATTTAAATGACTATTTTGAGGCAATTAAAAATGGTGGTACTTGGGACCCTAAAGTAATATCAAATGATAAATTCCAGTTATTATACACAGTGGCTGATCCGGGCTGGGAGTATCGTACTTACATCCACCCTGAAGGTGAATATGCTTATATTGTTGTCCGCAACCAACATTATATATTGCGGACCGATTATGACAAGGCAAATAAACGTTTTGTATTTCCGTATGTAGTAGCTGGAGCAAGAGGAAAAGACGCATGGGTAGATGCAGTTGGTACTGAAGCTCGTATGAGTACTCCGGATCAGGGGGTATTTGTCCTAAATGAGGAGTACGTAAAAGAAGGAAGACCTGATCATTATGACTTCTATTTCACAGAGAAAGGGAACCACTGTGTTCGTTTAATGACTCCAGAAGGCATTGTAAAAACTTATGCTGGACGAGGAAATAGTACATCAGTTACAGACAACAATGTCTGGGGTAGTGAAGATGGTGATTTGCGTGAAGTTGCACGTTTCAGAGATCCGACAGGTTTTACTTATGACCCAGGAACTAACACATTCTACATTTTAGACACAGTAGGTCGTAAGATCCGCACAATTTCAATGGAAAAAGAAGAAACGAGTGCTGATGAAACGAATAATTAATTTATGATAAACACAATAGTATGAAGAATTTTATAATAACATTTCTAATGTTGATCGGATTCTCCGCTGTCGTTTATGCACAGGAGACTGCAACCATAACTGGTACTGTCACCGACACGAACGGTGAACCGATGATTGGTGTCAATATCACTGTAAAAGATATGCCAGGTATGGGTACTATAACTGACATAAATGGTCATTATCGTATAAAAATGGAAACTTATCACAAGCTACTATTTACTTATATCGGTTATGAAAACGTGGAAATACTCGTGAAAGAACAGCGTGTAGTAAATGTGAAAATGCAAGAAGCAGCAGCTAGTGCATTAGACGAGGTTGTTGTAACCGGTATGGGGACCCAAAAGAAGCTTACTGTAACTGGAGCCGTTACCAATGTAAACGTAGGGGATTTGAAGCGTTATTCTTCTTCTAATCTTTCTAATACATTGGCTGGTAATGTTCCGGGCATTATTGCTCGACAGACTTCTGGACAACCAGGTAAGAATACCTCTGAATTCTGGATTCGTGGTATTTCTACTTTTGGTGCCAGTAACAGTGCCTATATTTTAGTTGATGGTTTTGAACGTAATAATTTGGATGAAATCAATATTGAAGATATTGAGTCTTTTACAGTTTTAAAAGACGCTTCGGCTACTGCTATTTATGGTTCAAAAGGTGCTAACGGTGTTGTGTTAATTACAACAAAACATGGTAAAGCCGGTAAAGTAAATATTGATGCTAAGGTAGAAACGTCCTACAATTCTCGCACTATGACACCGAAATTTGTAGATGGTATGACGTATGCCAATCTAATGAATGAAGCTAATGTTACTCGTAATCGAGGAATGGTTTATCAACCAGAGGAACTGGAAATTATGCGTTTGGGACTCGATCCTGACATGTATCCAAATGTTGACTGGTCAGATTTGATTCTGAAAGATGGTGCTTGGAGTTATCGTGCCAACTTAAATATCAATGGTGGTGGTACCACTGCGCGCTACTATGTTTCTGCAAGTTATGTAGAAGATCAGGGCATGTATAAGACCGATGATACTTTGAAAAAAGATTATGATACAAATGCTAACTACAAACGCTGGAATTATCGCTTAAACACCGATATTGATATTACCAAAACAACTCTTTTAAAAGTTGGTGTATCTGGCTCGTTGACTAAACGTAATAGTCCGGGATTGGGTGACGAAGATTTATGGGGATCACTTTTCGGATATAATGCAATCAATTCTCCTGTATACTATTCTGATGGAAAAACTCCTATTTCACATCGTAATGAGCATAGCATGAACCCATGGGTATTTGCTACACAAACTGGTTACAACGAAGAATGGACTAACAATATCCAAACAAATGTAACATTAGAGCAAAATCTTGATTTCATAACCAAAGGGTTACGTTTTATCGGACGTTTCGGGTATGACACAAATAATAAGAGTAATATTCGTCGTCTTCGTCAGCCTGACCTTTATAAAGCTAATGGTCGTAAACAAGAAACAGGCGAAATCATTTATGATAAAATGTACAGCGCCAAAGACATGTATGTAATAAGTGGTGGAGAGGGTGATCGTCGAGAATTCTTAGATCTATTAATGAGCTGGGACCGAGCTTTCAAAGAACATCATGTAGGAGCAACTGTCAGATTTACGCAAGATAGTAAAAAACAAACAGTTGAAGTAGGAACAGACCTGAAAAACACTGTTGCTCGCCGTAATCAAGGGTTGGCCGGACGATTTACTTACAATTGGAATTATCGCTATTTTGCTGACTTTAACTTTGGCTATAATGGCTCTGAAAATTTTGCTGTAGGACACCAATTCGGCTTTTTCCCTGCATTTTCAGTCGCATGGAACATTGCGGAAGAACCAATCATCAAAAAGAATCTGAAGTGGCTGAATATGTTCAAAGTACGTTATTCGCATGGTAAAGTAGGAAATGATAACCTTGTCGAGGATAATAAGCAAGTACGTTTCCCTTATCTATATACGCTTGACTGGATAAAAAATGATAAAGGTGAAAATACCAATGTTTATAACTGGGGAACGATGTCCTACCCTCGTGAATTCAATGGTATACACTATACCCAAGTGGCATCTCCTTACATTACATGGGAAATTGCAGTTAAAGATGACATAGGGGTAGATTTTTCTTTGCTTGATGATAAATTTTCGGCAACAATTGACTATTTCAGTGAGAAACGTACTGGTATATATATGACTCGTAACTACCTGCCAACAATTACAGGTCTAGAGAGTAAGCCGCGTGCCAATGTGGGAGAAGTTCGTTCCAGAGGTTTTGATGGAAATTTCACTTTTAGAGAAAAAATAGGTAATGTAGATTTAACCGTTCGCGGTAATATGACCTACAGTAAGAATGAAGTCTTGGAAAAAGATGAAGAAAATAAAGTTTATCCTTATCAGTATGAACGCGGTTACCGTGTAGATCAAGAAAAAGGCTGGGTAGCATTAGGATTGTTTAAAGATTATGATGATATACGTAACAGTCCCAAACAAACATGGACTTCTGTACAACCGGGTGATATAAAATATAAAGATATCAATGGAGATGGTGTAATTGATGATAGTGATCAAGTAGCTATTGGTGCAACAAAACGTCCGAATTTGATATATGGTATTGGTACCTCTATTGCTTGGAAAGGCTTCGATGTTAACCTTCATTTCCAAGGTTCGGGAAAATCAACTTTCTGTATAGACGGAAAGACTGTCAGAGCATTTAGTGAAAGCGATTGGGGAAATATTCTCACAGACTTGATAAATGATCGCTGGGTAGATGCTGAAACTGCTGCAACTCTTGGTATACAAGCAAATGAAAATCCCAATGCATCTTATCCACGTTTAAGCTATGGAGAAAACTCAAACAATTTTAGGAATTCTACTTTTTGGATGCGTAATGGCCGATACTTCCGTTTGAAAAACTTGGATGTTGGATATACATTACCCAAATCAATAGTAAACAAACTTCATCTTAGCAATATCCGAATCTTCATGACAGGAACTAACCTATTGACATGGTCAAGTTTCAAATTATGGGATCCAGAAATGGGTAGTACCAATGGTGAACAATATCCATTGACTAAGTCTGTCACAATGGGATTAACTGTTAACTTATAAAATAAATACGAGATTATGATCAAGAAACTTTCTATATTAATGTTGATGATAACAGGCGCAGGACTAATATCTTCTTGCTCTGATTACCTGGATTCGGATAAGTACTTCAAAGACCGTACAACCATTGAATCTGTTTTTACCAACAAACAACGAGTAGAAGAATGGTTGGCCTATGCCTATTCCTTTTTAAGGGATGATAATGCTGAAGTAGTAAGTAAAGATCCTAGTACGAATCCTTTCTGTTTTGCAGATGATATGTATTATGGAGACCGCGATGAAACTTATGATCCAACTAAAGATGAGTTATCATATAAAAAGTTTAAGTTAGGAGAATATGGTGAAAATAATTGGAACGGCTCATGGGAAAGATGCTATAAGGGAATTTATCAAGCTTCTGTTTTTATCCATAATATTGATATGAATAAAGAAATGACCGCTGACGAGATTCTCGATTATAAAGGTCAGGCCCGTTTTGTTCGTGCTTATTATTATTGGTTACTACTACGTAGATACGGACCAGTTCCTATTGTTCCAGATGAAGGCGTAGACTATACACAGAGTTATGATAAAATTGCAGTTCCACGTAATTCATATGAAGAAGTTGCTGATTTTATCAGTTCTGAAATGATACAGGCTGCTAAAGAACTACAATATTATAGACGTATGGATGATGAAAATGTAGCTCGTCCAACAAAAGGAGCTGCATTGGCTACACGTGCTTATGCGCTTATTTTTGCAGCAAGTCCACTTGCGAACGGAAATAATGATGAATTTGCTCAAGCTATGGTAGATGATCAGGGACGACGTCTTCTTTCCGCAGAGTATAGCGAAGAAAAATGGGCAAAAGCTGCTGCAGCTTGTCGGGATTTAATAGAAACTGGACAATATGATTTATATCACGTATCTAAGTCTACTTCAAATAATGGTCCTCATGACCGTCCTACTATAGCTCCGCCAGTACCACAAGAAGGTCCTGATTTCTCTACGAAGAATTGGCCTGACGGATGGGCTAATATAGATCCACTGAAATCTTATCGAAACATATTTGATGGAACTGTGTCTGCAGCTAGTAATCCTGAGATACTTTTCACAAGGTCAAGCAACAATACTAATAGTGCAGATTTTAATATTGGTGGGTTGGTTCTTCACCAAATGCCTAAAGAAGACGGTGGTTGGAACACACACGGACTGACACAAAAAATGGTAGATGCCTATTATATGGCAGATGGTAGTAATTGTCGGGGAATGAACGCCATGTATATGGGAACTACTGGATACGAAGAACGCGTAGATAACCGTACACGTGAAACTGAATTTACAACAGTGGAAGACCTCAAAGCCAATAAATATCCTGAGTTAGGTGGAATATATGAAACAGGGAAACCTGATGATCAACAAAAGCCAGGAGTAGGAGTCTCTTTACAATATGTAAACCGCGAGCCTCGTTTTTATGCTTCTGTTGCTTACAATGGATCAATGTGGTATTATTTGAATGACCCTCAAGAATCCCATCGTAACAGACAAGTCTTTTATTATCGTGGAACAGGTGATGGATACATGAATAACGCTTATCACTTACGCACTGGTATTGGTATTAAGAAGTTTGTCAAACCGACTGATTATCCTAAAAATTACACAGAGAAACCTGAACCCGCAATTCGTTATGCCGACATTTTATTACTTTATGCAGAAGCTTTAAACGAATTGACTGATGGTGCAGTGTATAACATTCCTTCTTGGGATGAAACAACAACCTATACCATAAGTCGTACGAAAGAAGAAATGCAGAAAGGTATTCATCCGGTACGTATTCGTGCAGGTTTACCCGACTATTCATCTACAACTTATGAAACCCAGAAACTCATGCGCATAGCACTGAAACGTGAACGTATGATCGAGCTAATGGGTGAGGGTAAACGTTACTTTGATCTTCGTCGCTGGAAAGATGCCTCAATAGAAGAAACTGTATTAACCTATGGATGTAATGTTATAATGGACTCAGACAATCGAGATAAATTTCATACTCCTGTAGCTACGTTTGACCTCCCCACTGCATTTGCTCCTAAAATGTACTTTTGGCCAATCAAGCATGATGAGTTGAAACACAATGTACGTCTAACACAGGCTCCAGGTTGGACATATTATGATTAATTTTTTAATATAAAAAAGATATGAAAAATATATATATTTTAATCGCTTTGTTCGCGACTACCATACTAAACATTTCATGTAATGATGAATGGACAGAAGAGCAGTATGAACATTACATTGGTTTTCGCTCACCATTGAACGATCAGGGGGTGACCGAAATCTATGTTCCTTATAGCCGTAAGAACATAAACGGCGATTACACAGCAGGAGGTGAAGGACGTTCTAATTATGAGCTCCCAGTAATAGTGAGTGGTTCATTGACCAATCAGCAGAATATAACAGTACACGTTGCTCATGATGCAGATACTTTGAATACTTTAAATGCTTCTCGTTTTATGAGTCGTACTGACCTATATTATGAGGATATGATGGGAGAAGGACATAAATATGTATCTTTCCCTGAGACAATGGAGATTAAGGCAGGAGATGATGTTGGTTTACTAAATATTAATTTTGATTTCAAAAATATTGACATGTCTGAAAAATGGGTACTTCCATTGACTGTAGTAAACGATCCTTCATATAGCTATCAAGCAAATCCGCGTAAGAATTATGCCAAAGCAATATTAAGAATCTATCCGTTCAATGCTTATTCAGGGGTTTATTCAGGAACACTATTAAATAATTATCTTGCATCTGATAATGAAGATCCTAGCATAGCTGAAGAAGAAGAACAGAAAAACGGATCAATTACAAAAAACTCAATTAAAGCCTATGTAGTAGACGAAAACACTATTTTCTTCTATGCGGGAAATATTGATGAAGACCGTACAGACCGAAAAAGATATAAGGTATTTGCTAAATTTGAAGAAGGAGAAAGTGGAATGGTCACTTTATCAGGTGATACAGATGAGAATGGAATGAATTTCGAATTGTATCCCAATAAACAAGCTTCTTTTCGTATTGTAGAGGAAATGGATGCAACTCGTCCTTATTTAAAACATCGGTATGTAATAATTAATAATATTGATTATTACTATTCAGATTATACTGCTGTTGCAGGAAGTCCAATTCGCTATCATGTAAAAGGCACATTAACGTTATCACGTAAGATCAACACCCAAATTCCGGATGAAGATCAGGCTATCGAATGGTAGTAACAATTAATATTCAGTAACTAAGAGGTTGTGTCAAAATGCTGACACAACCTTTTTTTCATGATTTACAGTCTTCGTATATTTCCTTTTGCCTATGCGGCTTTTTTCTCATTCATTCGGTAACAAGTTGCTATATTCCTGTTGTATCGGGTTATAAATAGCCCAATAAACATAGATTTAGCAAGTGTAATGAAGTCCTTTCCTACCTTTCTCAGTTTTGCGCACATCTTTTTGATATTAAACGCTATAGCAAAGAAAGCAAAGTCCATTGTCACTTTGTCTTTTCCCACATGCCGGAACCTCCTGTATGCCATGTTGTATTTCATTTGTCCGAAAACA
>OGDN01001015.1_pt1 | contig 51203 bp, 55 predicted proteins | sample 1570271 | NCBI WGS metagenome assembly OGDN01 (sample SAMEA4384481, study PRJEB24528) | human gut metagenome | reverse complement strand
TTGTCTGTGAAGCGGTGCCACTAGGGGCACCAGAAAGTCCGCTCATTGTCTGCGGATTTACCGGACACACCTTGTGACTGTCCAAACGTGGAAAGACACAGAATTCGATATCCGACGCGGCAAGGAAGAAATATTCGGATTTTCCTCCAAAAACTTGCCGCCCCGGTTGCATTCTGGAACTACATATTCTCGAGTATTCTCATCGCAAAACGTATCCCATTTAAAATACAATATCGTGTGGCAGCCCCGTCCGCTGCTTCACATCTTAATCTTCATATCCGTTCGGATTGTTCTTCTGCCATCTCCAGGAATCCTCACACATCTCACGGATACCATACTGTGCCTCCCAGCCAAGCTCGTTCTTTGCCTTGGACGGATCACAGTAGCAGGTTGCAATATCGCCCGGTCTTCTCGCCTTGATTACATAAGGAATCTTCACACCTGTTGCAGCCTCAAAATTCTTCACGATGTCAAGCACGCTGTAGCCGTGTCCGGTACCCAGATTGTAGATGCAGAGTCCCGCTTTCTCCTCAATCTTCTTGAGCGCCTTCACATGTCCGATGGCAAGATCTACCACATGGATGTAATCTCTCACGCCGGTACCGTCCGGTGTGTCATAATCATTGCCGAATACACCGAGCTCTTTTAACTTTCCGACAGCCACCTGTGTCACATACGGCATGAGGTTGTTCGGGATACCGTTCGGGTTCTCTCCCATCGTGCCGCTCTTATGCGCGCCGATCGGATTAAAGTAGCGAAGCAGAATCACATTCCACTCCGGATCTGCCTTCTGGATGTCGGTCAGGATCTGCTCTAACATGGACTTTGTCCAGCCGTACGGATTGGTGCACTGACCCTTCGGACAGTTCTCTGTGATCGGAATCTCTGCCGGATCACCATATACTGTCGCCGAGGAGGAGAAAATGATATTCTTGCAGCCGTTCTGACGCATCACATCCACCAGTGTCAGTGTACCTGCGATGTTATTGTTGTAATACTCCCAAGGCTTTGCCACGGACTCGCCCACTGCCTTTAATCCGGCAAAATGGATACAGCAGTCGATCTTGTGCTCCGCAAAGATTTTATTCAAGATATCACGGTCTAAGATATCCCCTTTATAAAAGGTTACCGTCTTTCCTGTCAGCGCCTCCACGCGCTGCAGGGACTTCTCGGAGGCATTGCTTAAATTGTCCAGCACTACCACGTCATATCCGGCATTCTGTAATTCTACGCATGTATGGCTGCCGATATATCCGGCTCCGCCTGTTACTAAAATCGTCATAATGATTCCACCTTTCCCCGTTATGATTCATTGTTCCATCTGCCTTACGAAAATTATATTACTCTATCCTCCGTAAAATGTATAGCCAAAAATGTGTGAAATATATGTAATAATGTTGCTTTTCGGCTTTTCTGTTTTTATAATAAACTTATATGAACCGGATTTTAACATCCGAAAGACAAGGAGTGTGCTCTATGCCACATCATTACAAAAATTCCTACAAAGTGACCGAAAAAGAACTGGTTTCCCTCTCCGTCTACAACGTCGGCTTCCAGAAATGTGACGCCCTCTACCAATGGGGCCCCGGTATCCGCGATCACTATCTGATCCACTATATCATTTCCGGAAAAGGCACCTACCGCGTCGCCGGTCAGACTTACCATCTGTCCGGAGGAGACACCTTTTTGGTCTACCCGAACACCGAGGTTGTCTACTGTGCGGATGAGCAGGATCCCTGGGAATACGCCTGGGTCGGTTTTACCGGAAGCGACGCCTCCATGATCCTGAAGGCCACGGATTTCTCCCCGGAGAATCCTTTTATACGGGGCACCCCACGCGGCAATGATATTCACCGGCAGATTTTACACATCTACGATGCGCGCGGCAACGAATTCGAGCACGCGGTGGAGATGACGGGACGTCTCTATACCATGCTCGCCCTGTTCATGCACGGCGCCACGCACGCCGGAAGCCAGAATTCCGCGAACAGCTATGTACAAAAAGGCATTGAGTACATCTCCTCGAATTATTCCTACGCCATCACCGTGGAGGATATCGCCGGCTATGTCGGCGTGAGCCGCAGTCATCTGTTCCGCTCGTTTGAGGCTGTTCTGGGACTCTCCCCCAAGGAATATCTGACAGATTTCCGCATGAAGCAGGCGTGCTATCTGTTGGAGCACTCCAGCCTGTCAATCACCGCAATCGCAAACTCGCTGGGGTTTGACAACAGTCTCTATTTTTCCAAAACCTTTCACCGGCAGAAAGGCATGTCGCCCAAAGAATACCGGGAAAAGAACCGCTCGTAATCACTCGCTTTGGCAGCCGTCCAACAGTTCCACCGCCTCTTTATCAAGCACCGCACGTGTAAAGTCATGGATATCTTTCAGTTTTCTTGGAAAGACCATACCGCCGCCGATCATATGCGTGGTGTGCTGGTCTGATCCCGCAGTAAACGGCAGATTGTGCTCTTTTCCATAGGCCAGCGCCCGCTCGTTAAACAGCGGGTTCTTGTGGCAGTCGCTCGCCCTGCTGGAATGCATGGCGTTTACGCCCTCCACCGCATCCACATATTCCGGAAACAGCCGGATCTCGGGAATATAGTCCTCCTCCCGGAACGGGTGCGCATGGCTTATGATGCCGCCGCCCTCATGCACCAGTGCGTACTGTTCCCTGATCGATGCATCCTTAATCTGCGGATGTGCAAGCAGCCATGCCTGATCCAGTCCGTATACCAAAAACTCCGTCCCCTCATAACATGCTTCCCATCCAAAAAACACCGAGAGCCCGATGCGTTCCCCCTCTGCCTTTGCATGCTCATATCCGAGACAGAAGCGCCGTACCCACTCCTCCCACGGCAGGGAACGGTCCACCGAAGTATTTCCGTAAAAAAAGTGATCCGTTACAATAATGCCGGTGTACCCTGCCTCTTTGTAGGCGCGCGCCATCTGGGCACCCGTGCTGCCGGCGCATGCGCTTGCCTCCGATGTATGCATATGTGTCTCATACAGGTATCTTTGTGTTTCCATCTTCATGCTGCTCCTTCTATTCTTCCTCATATCGGTCCTTCCCCGGTATCTCAACCGCAGACAGTTCCTCAATCGCTATGACGGTTCCATCTTCCATCCAAAGCGTCTTTTCGTATTCGTCTATCTTTTTTACCGCTCCGGTGACTGTCACATAGGCACCGCCCGCTTTTTTCGCGTCCGGGCGAAAATAGGTCACCGTCACCCGCTCTCTCGCATCCAGGTGCTCCCGCAGCCAGACGAGCTGCTCGTTTAACTCCTCCTTGCGGCTCTCGGAAAGCTCTGCGCGCTCCGTCGTAAGACGTGCCGTCTCGCAGATCGCGTCCTCGTGTCCGCTCAACGCGGCAAACGGAGAGAACTGCGCCGCCCGATCCCACAGGGACATCGGCGGATGCACGCGCGATCTGTGATGCACAAGCATCCGGATATCGTCATATTTGTGTTCCTCTGCCGCATGATCCCAGCCCATTATGCCTTATGCCCTCCAATCTGGCTGTTCCGCTCCATCGCGGTCGCGCCCTCCTGCAGATTCATGCCCTTAAGCATCGCGTTTTTCCCGTACTTTTTCTTCACGGAAAGCATTGCCTCCTGCAGGCTGCGCTCCTTTTTCAGCCGCAGTTCTTCCTGTTTTTTCTCTTCTTCCTGTCCGCCTGTATCTGTAAAAAGCTCCAGTTGTTCGTATTGTTCTTCCGCCTCGGCGCGGGCTTCTCCCACCAGCCGGTTGCCCACAAGCGTGATTCTCCGCACGAGAAGCTTTGGATTCACAATGTCGTCATACAGCCCCATCACCGCCTCCATAATCTTACGGGAAGAGGAGGTCCTGGTTTTCAGGTTGACCGTACCGTGCGCATGCTTGGGAATCTTTCTCCCGTAGCGGTCCGCCACAATCTCTCCGCGATAGTCTGCATAAAGTGCCGGGTTTGTAATATTTTCAATGTCATAGCCGACGGTAAGCACAAGCTGATCCGTCACAAGACGCCGTTCCACCAGATCCAGCGCCAGCGCATCCGCCATCTCCTGCACCACCAGCCGCGCACCCTTTGCGTCGTAGGGGCAATGCAGTACCTGCCCCGAACTTATGCTGTTCACCTGCGGTCTGTACGCCTTAATCTGTTCCATCGTCACCGGCTCCCAGCCCCATGCATGGTCGATGAGCAGCTCCGCATTGATGCCGAACAGCCGGTATAACAATTCCTCGTTGTGGAACTCTCTGGCTCCTCCCAGCGAGCAGCGCGCAATGTCTCCCATCGTATACAGACCGTTCTCCTCCAGCTTCTTCTGGTAGCCCCGTCCCACCCGCCAGAAATCCGTCAGCGGACGGTAATTCCAGAGCAGTCTGCGGTAACTCATCTCGTCCAGTTTTGCAATGCGCACACCATTCCGATCCGGCTTTACATGCTTTGCCACAATATCGAGCGCCACTTTGCACAGATAGAGATTGGTTCCGATCCCGGCGGTTGCCGTGATGCCCGTCTCAGCAAAGACATCCTGTATCATTTTCGCCGCAAGTTCTCTCGCTGTCATGTGGTATGTCCCCAGATAATGCGTGACATCCATAAACACCTCGTCGATAGAATAGACATGAATATCCTCCGGCGCCACATAACGCAGATAGAGATTGTAAATTCTGGTGCTGTAATCCATGTAGAGCGCCATGCGCGGCGGTGCGATCTGATAGGTCAGCCGCTCTTTCGGATGCCCCGCATTCACTTCTTTTACTTTCTGTACGACCTCAAAGAGCCTCGCTCTTCCCGGAATGCCATAGGCTTTCAGGGAAGGCGATACCGCCAGACAGATTGTCTTTTCCGTGCGCTCGGGGTCTGCCACCACAAGGTTGGTCGTAAGCGGATCCAGCCCACGTTCCACGCACTCTACCGATGCATAGAAAGACTTTAAATCAATTGCAATATACACGTGTGCTTCGTCCATCTGCGCCCTCCTTTTTTCTCTATTATAGCAGAAAAAAGGACAGAGTATCCAACAACTTACTCTGTCCTTTGGCAAAACCATCAAAAATTCTTCTGTTTTGCAAAATACTGCTTCGTCTCGGCTGCCACCACACCGCTTAGCGCTACCAGTGCAATCAGATTCGGTAGCGCCATCAGTCCGTTAAAAATATCCGCAATCGTCCAGACTGCCGACACGGTCATAAACGGTCCGATCAATACCGCCAGAATATACAGCCAGCGATAGCATTTTAACACCCCGGGACGGTTGCCCACCAGATATTCCAGACATTTCTCGCTGTAATAATTCCAGCCAAGGATCGTTGTAAATGCAAAAAACACCAGACACAGCATCAGTAAAAACGAGGAGACGCGTTCCGGGAACGGAAGCCCGATCTGAAACGCTCTTGTCGTGACATCCACCCCGTCCAGACCGATGTTCCACGTATCCGTGATGATGATGGACAATCCGGTCATCGTACAGATAATCAGCGTATCGATCACCGTTCCCATCATGGATACCAGTCCCTGCGCCACCGGCTCATCGGTCTTCGCGGTAGCTGCAGCGATCGGCGCACTTCCAAGCCCCGCTTCGTTGGAGAAAATACCTCTCGCAATTCCCTTCTGCATCGCAACAAGGATTGCGCCAAGTGTTCCTCCTGCCGCTGCACGGAGTCCAAACGCGCTTTGTACTATGGTGGCAAGTGCTGCCGGAATCTCTCCCAAATGCGTCAGCAGAATGATCAGCACAGTCACCACATACACAAGCGCCATAAACGGCACAACCACCTGTGCCACGGAGGAAATCCGCTTAATCCCTCCGATAATAACGAGTGCCACGCACACGGTCAGTATCAGCCCGGATATCACAACGCTCCACGAATAGGTGTTGCTAAACAGATGCACCGAACATGCCGTCTCCGGATCAAAAAAGCCCTTTACCGCACCGGTAATTCCGTTGATCTGCGTAAAGGTTCCGATGCCGAGCAGACCGACTCCCACGCCGAAGAATGCGAAGATCTGTCCCAGCCAGCGGAATTTTCTGCCCATACCGTTCTCAATATAGTAAAACGGTCCGCCGACCACATGTCCATCCGCTTCCACCACGCGGTACTTGATCGCCAAAAGACATTCCGCATACTTGGTCGCCGTGCCAAACAGCGCCGCAATCCACATCCAGAACAAGGCGCCCGGCCCGCCTGCCACGACCGCCGTCGCCACTCCCACGATATTACCGGTACCGATCGTTGCCGACAGCGCCGTGCAGAGTGCGCCGAAACTCGACACCTCTCCGTCCTTGCCGTCTTTTTCGTTTGCAATAATGTGTCTGACCGCAAGCGGCAGCTTCGTGATCTGAAGTCCCCGCAGACGGATCGTCAGAAATATGCCAACCGCAAGGATCAGCACGATCAGGGGAACTCCCCAGACAAAATCATCAATGATCTTTAGCATAACCGTTCCATTCCTCTCCATGCAATACTGCACTATTGTAAAGTAGCATAGCATGAATGTGCGCGGCTTGGCAAGGGATTTTTTCAAAGCTTTGGGAAAGATCTTCACTGGAAAATCAAGAAATTTATAGAATAAAAAGCAAGGAACATACCGCTTAAAGTATATTCCCTGCTTTTCAATTAAATACGATACTACTTAGAACTTGCCAGCCTTGTGAGCTTCCTCAACACTTACTGCAACAGCAACTGTAGCACCAACCATCGGGTTGTTACCCATACATGTCCCACATAATTTACAGTTATTTCTGGTTCGTCTCATTTTCTTGGAAGTATTGATTTTACTGCATTTTCTTAATGGTGTATCATTTTAAGTTTCATATTTTTATTTAAAGTTTTTCTGGTTCATTCTGCTAACGCGGTCAAATTGCGGTCAAATTTACCTTTTTCCTCTCTTTCAGTATTATCCGATTTCCACCTTTTCTCTTCCTTATTATATACCTTTAATCCCAAAACAGAACATACAAATGTATGTTCTGTTTTTTCTCCTACCGCCTACCTCTCACAAGTTTTACTCTTTCCATTCCGCCAATACCTTTTCCTTTATTTGCAGGAATTCCATTCTTGCTTCTGGATTATTCTCCCACCCTTTTCCCAGCTTAACTAAATTTGAAAGCAACCGATATGTAAACATCCAATTTTTGTAATCTTCCCAACTGTCAATAAAAAGTTGATAGAAATCGATAAGACTACTATTCTCTGGATTACTTTTCAGTTCTTGTAACAGTCCGGCGGCATTGTCAGCTTGCTGCTTATAACTGGATTTCTCATTTTCATCGATTGCTTTCTCTGAACGCCTGTTTAATCTTCTGATCACTGCCTGAATTTGTGAAAAAGTATCAAGCAATTCTTTCTCTTCCCCTGTTATTACAGAAGGATAGTACAGTTCCTGTAAGTATGCGAACTGTACCAGTGGAAGCATATTATCATGCACTGCCGTCCAGTTCTCTCCCGCCGCATTATTTTCAAATACAGCAGATAGTTCACTTGCCAATAATGATTTTTTCGTGACAAGTTCGTTATGAAATAAAATTTTTTTTGCCATATAAGGCTCCTTTCTGCCACTTTATGTAGCAATATATTTTTACGGATAAATTATCCGTCTGGCTCTAATATGTCTGATTTTTTTGTAAAAAAGTCATTTTCCCATATTTTTTTTGAAATTTAATAAAATTTTAATATTTTAATAGAAGTTTACTCAAACAGATCGACTGTAAAGCGAGAGCCTCACTTCTTTCTTATTGCAATAGAACCAATAAAAAAGAGTATCAAGGACAACCTTTTACGGTCTATGACCGCCCTTGACACTCTTTTTTATGACTCTATATCACCTAAAGGATTCAGCTATCTTGCCCTTCCCCGTTTTCGCACTACCTGATCTGCCACCTCTTCTCTTCCTTTTATAAGTTCCAGCTCCCGAAACTCTGCAAAGACCTTATCAAAGCATTGGTCTATCCGTTTCCGCTCTTCTCCTTCAGGAATTGCCTTGATCAGAACCGTTTCCTCCGCAGAAAAATCAAACGCAACAGCCGACTCAGAATGTCCGCATAGATAATCCGATCTCCATGCTAACTTATCATGTACATAGCATGCGAATGCCCTGGCAAACATTTCCTCATCACTATGCCAGTACCCCTTATTTTCTTTACTGTACATGCTGTCAAACTTTACAGAATTGTTATAGAATTCTGTCGGTTGTGTTATTTCTCTTCTACAGATCTCAAACACACTCTCTAAACCATTAACTGCATAGTAAAGCCTATCTCGATCCTCTTTGTTCAGAATATGTCCTGTAACCGCTTTACAAAATTGTGAAACTTCCGCTACTTTTTCATCAATCCACTTGATATGCCCGACATTCACTTCCTCCATCACCTTGTCCCTGCCTCGCTGTTCGGCCGTCCCAAGCAGCTCGCTTCTAAACCTGTTCCAGGTTTCCATTTCCGTTTCATTCAATCTGTCCGTATCCGGCAACAGCTGTCCATAAACCCGCTCAACGTTTGCTTCTGCACGTTTCACAAGGGCTTCATCCCGCTGCTGTTTTTCCTCTTCTGTAGCAGGGCGCATCTTCATCGCAATTACAAGCTCCTTCATTGACTTCGGTACACGGTCATCATTGATATGTGTCGTCATAAAACCGTTAACTCCAAGTTTCTTGCCCAGGATATCATCAAATGCATGTCCCCACTCATGTGCCAAACTTCCAGCTCCACGCATCTTTGTAAGATTGATGACTTCCAATAATGGCTCATAGTGTGCAACTGCGGCTGACTTTCCGCCTTTTCCCCGCGAACCAAATGCGATTGCAAGTCTGTTATCGAGTGAAATTGCTGTCGGGTCAATCTCCAATGCGGCAGCCAGATCCATAAATGCATCATATCCCATATTTAGAGATTCCTGTCTGTCCTGTTCATTCATCCAGTTTCCGAATTCGCCCCCTGAAAATCCGAAATTCTCCATATACAGTTCTCCGGTTGCGGGCTCATCCTGGTCAATTCCATAAGACGGACCATCACGTTTCACATTTTCCAGTTGCTGCGGCATGAAGCTCTGCTTTCTCAAACCAGGAGCAAGTTTTTCCATTTCTCTCGCCACCTGAATCGCTTCTGCTTCCGATTTCAGCCCATCTTTTAAGACACGGCGATTCTTTATTACAAGATACTCTCCATTCAAATATCTGACAGTATACCCTTTGGGCAGTTTATGCTCCGGATCAACGCCAAACTGTTCACGCTCCATTTTTCGATCAAGCGCTGCTATGTTCCGCACCTGCATCGCTTTTATGAGTCTATTAGTGACGTCAGTTCCTTTTTCCGTTCTACTTACCATATGCATATAATAGGTATCACGCTTTATGTAGACGCCCTCTTCCTCGAACACCTTGAAAAATTGAAGAATTCCGTTTTCATCCTTCAATGCAAGTAGTTTTTCCTTAACATCCAGAATCAATGAAATATAGTCTTCCTGCCGCTTTCTTATCTGCTCCGGCGTTGCGTTCTGATTCGGGTAACTCACCTTTGCAGGCAGTGCATTCCGAACCTCTTTAACAAAAAAAGCTACCCGGATCGGAGTTCCATCTTTTATCATTTGCAGATAATTTGGTTTCTTCCAGATGTTATCTTTGGTTACATATTTCATCGTTTCAGCCTCATTCATACTTCCAAGATCCACGATCTGCAGTCCACGATCCCGCCAGGCATCCTTTCTGGCTCCTCCGATCTTCCGGCCAAAATCTTCAATTTTCTTCTTACTCTCTGCCTCCGGAACCTCTAAATCATTCCCGGTACTTCCCCCATCCTCATCTGCTTCCTTTTCCTCTGTCACTTTCTTTTCCGTTTCACTCTCTTCTTCCCCTTTCACTTTTTCTTCCATCAGCTGTGTTATTTCCCGTTTATGATATTCTGTAATTTTAAATGCCGCATCCAGAATTTTTCTCTTATCCGTGATGCTCTTTTCCTTTAGTTCATTCTGTCCCATCGCAGCAAACTGCAATTCCGTGGTCGAAAGTCCAAACTGCCGGTATAGAAGATACTGTGCAATCTCCTTTGCCAGCATATCTTCCTGTGGTGTTCTCTCTTTTTGAAGCTGTCTCTCTATGATCATTTTCACAAATGAAGCTTCTGCAGGAAATATATTCTCTCTCTGTTTCAGAAGTTCCTGCTTTCTCTCTTCCGTCAGGTTGGTCTGATCTATATCAAAGAGCCACCCGAGTTTAAATGTTACATCTCTGCCCGTTCCTGCCTGCACTGCAGGTACTAAGACTGCAACGCCCTTTTCCCCCGCATGAATATACGTGTTTTCTCTCTTCCAAAGTGTAAAACTCCCCAGGCACTTCGCATCCGGGCGCTGTGCAAGCAATATTGCAGTGTTATTTGCCGAATAGCCCGGAATCCGCACTTTATAATCCAGAAACCGCCGCATCCCCTGCTCATCTGCGAAAGTCTGCCGTATCACTTCCTCCGCCTGCGCAAACAAGCCCACAATCCTATCTTCCTTATCCTGCAAGTGCTCCATAGTCTTCCTCCTCTTCAAGCATCATCGTTTCTTCGTTATAAAATACAATCAGCAGTTCTTCCTCCAGTCCCTGTGCCTCTTTCGCTACCCTAAGTTCCGCAATTTGTTCTTTTGTTCCCCAGACCGTAATCGTTTCTTCTTCCCAAAACGGTTTTACCAAGACCTGATCCTCTTCTACTATTCCGCACACAAATCCGTACATTTTTCAGTCCTCCTATCTTGACTTTACCTTTCTTTTGATTTCTGTTTTATCCGTCACCTTTTCCAACGTATCTGCCGAACATTCCGCTTTCTTCTTATCTTTCTCCCCTTCTGTCTTCTCCGGTTTTTCCCGCGCCGCTGTAGAAAGCTGCGTACATTTACCCAAAACTCTGTTCACACAGGAAAGCGTCTCCTTCAATAATTTCTGCTGCATCAAAAATGGTTTCTTCAAAGCCTCCGCCATCAAAAAATCTTTCTGCGCACTGTCGTTTTCCTGTCTGCCCAGCAATGCCCTGAATGCATTTCCCGCCTGTCTTTTTGCATCCTGCATGTTACGCCCGAACGTATTGATCCTTTCTATCGCCTGCTCTGTTCCTGACAACATCGTCTCAATTTTTTCCTTGAGTTTTTGTAGGCGCGTTTCCATTTTAAAATTCTCCGCCACACCATTCAGTGCCACCACACCCGTTTTCTTTATACGCTCAAGTATCCTGTTCGTCTGATTTGAAAATGTCTGTTTGATATTCTCTACTTCTGCACGTACATCATTATGCTGGACGCGGAGCGCTTCCGTTATCTCGCCCAGATACTCCGTCAATTTCTTGCTCTCCTTGCTCTGGTCATCCTGCATCTGCCTCATCTGTTCCTGCAGTTCTGTAATCTGCTTCATTGCCAGATTCATCTTCTCATCCATCTTCGAGATATACGCCGCCATCACAAATATCATCGTGGCATCCTCTGTTTGATGTGCTTCTTTTAAGTATGCAATCAACTGTCCTGCAGCATCCACAAAATCCGTCTGGCTGTTCTTCGTTTTTACCTGTTCTGCTGTATCCATATACATATCCTTCCTTTCTGTCATACCGACATAACCATTATAAAAATCACAGGTTTACGTTTCATCCAGTTAAAAGAAAAATTTCACAGGTTTTTCTTTCCTTTATGAAACGCTATACTGGTGCAAAAAAAAGAAAGTTCCAGCAATTACTGAAACTTCCTTTTGTCTTACTTTTTATTATGATATAATATTCCTGTTGTCGCACCCATTCTGGCAACAGGAAGGGGGTGTGCCCGTGGAAATTACTTTATCCTTTTTGGTTTCCGTTATGGCTGGTATAGTTAGCTACTATATCTGCAAATGGTTAGACGGAAACGGCAGTGACAACTAGCCTAAAGAAAGCCCCAGAGGTGACGCTCTGGGGCTTTTGCTTTGTGTACCCGTGGTACTTATCCTTTTTAGCTACCGCCATTATAGCATATGCAAGTAGCATTTTCAAGTATTCCCCAAAACTTCCTTTTTATTTCTCTACTCCACTTTATTCGGTGCCATAAACCGATCATAAAACCTTGTCAGTGCATCGTCACTCTCCGTGTTTCCAAACCCATTGTCATCGATGAACTGCTTCATTGCCAGTATGTCTTCATGACTAAATTCGTACACTTCTTCTGCTGTTCCATTTCTAGAATTTGTAAAAGCCGTCTGCAGCGCCGCTGCATATTCCGGGTCCGTCAACCAGATGGAATCCGCTGCCAGGCCGCCATTTTCTTCGGACTGGTTGTAATAATGTTCGTTAATAAAACGGGTTGTTCCCTCCGACTTTACTGCAACCGCCGTGGTGTCTACCACGTAGACTGTAATCTGCTTATAATAAGTGCTTCCGGCACTGTCCACTACCGTCAAATTCTCCGTGCAGCTGCCTTCCCGCTGAAACTGCGTAAAATCCGACGCCTGATAGTCCGGAATCGAAAAAGATGTTCCATCTTCATGAAATCCTGGAGCAATCGGGCTGCCGTCCTCTCTGTCGTATGCCGTTGCATGGCTCAGGATCTCACTGTCTGTGATATATCCGCTCTGTGCCTGCGTCAGTGTATAATACAGATTTTCTGCAACAATCCACGGACAGTCATCCCACACTGCATAAAGCGTTATAGTCGCACCGTTCTGATCCGTCACACCGGCAGCATTGGTTAAGTCTGCCACAGCTATCGATGTTCCCGCTGTCCATTGCGGGATAAAGCTTTCACGTCCATCTTCTAAAGCCCACCCCATAAAAACAGATGCATATGCCTTTTTATCCGACACTGGCTCAGCCGTTGGATCTTCCGATTCTTCCGGAACCTCCGTTTCTTCCGCCACCTGTACATCTATATCTGCTTCTGCACCGGAAGCTTCCGGTACCTCCATCGACTCACCGGAAGCATCCGCTTCTGTTGCTTCTTCCTCCAATGCTTCCGTCGATTCACCGGAACCATCCGCTTCTGTCTCTTCCGGTTCTGCTACGCTTCCGTCCGGCTGTATAATACTTCCATCTTCATTTACAATGCCGCCTACAGGTGTCATCATCAGCCCCGTATCTGCATCCATCATCATAACCACTCTGCCGGCATCATCCAAAACTATCGTACCATCTAACACCTGTTGCGTGATATCCTCTCCATCCAACGTGTAGCGTATATAAAGTCCCGTAGCATCCGGCAACGTCACATCCTGATCGTATGTGATCGTTATATCATCAATCGGCGTCTGTTCTTTTCCATCGTTCGGATCAAAATGCAGCGTATAGCTGTTTGCCGTCCAGGACGCCGTCAGAACATCTGTCGCACCATCAGCAACGCCAAACGTGTAAACCGCATTGTTCAGACTACCGTTAAATGGCTCTGATTTCACCCAGCCTGAAAAGGTATATCCGGTTCTTACCGGATCCGGAATGGATTTAGCTGTTCCATAGTGCTCCGTAAAACTCTGCACAGTGGCACTTCCCTGCCATGATCCCCCATTAGGATCAACTTTTAAGGTCGAGTGGTTGATCTGCGCATTTGCCGTCATGCTTACATTTTGTGCAGGCATGGCAAAAGTATATTGCTTTGTATCCGTCTCATACGTGCCAGTCCATCCCGTCCAATGGTATCCATTTTTTACCATGGCATTGATTGTTACCGATACTCCAGGCGTATAATCGCCGGCACCACTAACGCTCTGGATTCCCGTCCCTTTTGACAATGTTACGCTGTGAGTGTTTTCCGGAACTATAGCAACATCACTTGTAACATGGTAGGTATCCGACCGAGTTTCAATATCACTTTCCGTATAAAGGAATACTCCCAGCTCTCCATTATAATAGTAGGCTGCCGCCATATTGTTCGCGCACTCTGCAGATGCAGCAATCTGATTGATCACATAGCCAATGCCAGAATAAGTTATGTGCCGGTGAGTTACACCATCTGCATCTGGATAACCGAATTTTTGTTGTAACAAGTTATTGTTCTCATACACACCATACCAATATTCCACTTCACTGTTTGACGGTTCCCGCTGCAACAAAAAACGATAACAATCCACCACTAACTGTTTTGGTCCATTTAAAGTATCTCCATTTACAGAAGTATTGTAATCTAACCGATTATTTTTATACTTTTTCATGTATTCATCACTGAACACAATCTCCATCGCTACGCGGGCTGCCTCATTTTGAGGCGGTATATTCAGTGCATCATATATCGTCACCAGATAATCATCCTGTGTATGTCCGTACAGATGCGGCCACCAATGCTGAAATTCGGACGTAACTCCCTGTCTGTGTAAAAATGCCTTATAACACTCATTCATCAAGGAGTACGAGTTATTGACCACAATCGTTACCTTGCAGCGATATTGATATCCGCCTCTTCCCGCCTTGTTTACTGTATAGGAAGCGCCTGTTGCACCGGAAATATCCTGCCAGCCGTTTCCTTTATTTTCCTGCCATTGATAGCTTGTCTGCTGTCCATCCACTGTCTGGTTTAAATTGCAGGTAAACGTGATGTTGTCTCCACTTGTGCTGCTGTTGATTTCTGCGTGGTATTGCAGCGTTCCAGCATCTGCCTGTGCATCTGGCTTTATAAAAAGCATTCCAACCGCAAACATTATCGCAAGGATGCTCTGCATCCATCGTCTTTTCCGTTTTGTGTCTTTATATCTCAATAAATATCCCCTCTTTTAGTCGAATATGATAGTATCCCCATTGCTAATTATATTAACCCTTCCGGTAGCACCTTCATAAGCAATGAACGCGTCCCCCTCTACTCTATAGGGAAAGAACAAATAATCATCTGCAGGATTTACTAATGTTCCTTCTACTGCACAACTTACACCTTCTGTTATTCTATACTCTCCATCTACGTAAGTATCACAATACATATTCCTTACCATTTCCCCCGTGCTCTGTCTTCCAGTTGTTCCGTTGTCTGCAATCGCACCACCGACTGTAATTCCGGCATTCTGGCAGAGATTCGCAAATTCTGCACTCCCGATAAATCCATTGTAAACAGCTTCTCTGGAGGCACCGTTTCTGAGCCGTAATACCCAGTCTGTTACTCCATATGTATCTGCCTCTCTTCCAAGCATTGTCTTGTAGAGCATCAGCACATACTGCGTGTCAGAGGCATCTTTATTCTTATATTCCTGGCTGAAAATAAATCCGGAAGCCACTTCACTGCCCTTTGCCCCATTCGCAAGAGCTGTTGACCAATCATTCAGCCCCGCCGCATCCGGCTCACGGTCAAGACAGCAGGTATACAACCTTTCTGCAAACGCCTGAATCTCCGGCGTCACCTCATGACTACCGCTGTCACAGATCGCACAGCTTCCACTGACCGGAATATCATCTGCGCTCCAGTCTCCGGATCCCTGGTCAATTCCGTACGCTGCACACAGGTTTGCAAACTCCTGCGAATTGACAAAGCCTGTCATGACATGGCCTCTGGTCGCACCGCTGTTCAGCTGCCCCAGCCAGTCCGCCTTTCCTGCCGCATCACCTTCTCTGTCAAAAAATGCTGCATACATGGAATCCACGTAGTGCTCATTACAGAGATTCAGATTCCGGAATTCTTCGCTGAAAATAAAGCCGAATGCAATATTGGCGCCCTGCTCCTGTCCCGTAGCAAGCCGATTCGACCAGTCATTCAGTCCGTCTGTATCCGGTTCTCTGTCAAGGCATACCTCATACATCCTTGTCACAAATGCCCGAATGCCTGCCTCATCTGCCGCCTCCGCCTCTACCGGCGCCACAACCACTGCACTAAGGCTGATTGCTGCTGCCGCTAATAATGCTGTTGCTTTTTTTAATGTCTTTTTCATAAGATAACCTCCCTGATTCATAATTATGTTTGAAGTAAGTATCTCATATTATGTGTCCAATTTTCAGGACACTTGCTATACAAACCAGACCTTTCCTCAAATCACATTTAAAGCAATAACCTACTTAAGAAGTATACTCTACATTAACCGTTTTTTCCATATTTATTTGTTGCTGCAATAAGACAACTCTGCATACGCTGGCTGTCTCCCTTAAAAATCCGGTTCAACATTCGTGTACATTCTGCAGCCTGGTAGTCTTCCAAATATATCTCTGGTTTGTAATAATAGTATCGACCTTTCTTCCACATGCTCAGGTATCTCTTCTTGACCAATCTGTTCAGAAAAGTAGACACTGTCTGTGGTTTCCACTCATGCCCTAAACGATTAACTGCACTTCTTACATCTTCTAATGCTGGCGGTTCAGACATCCAGCAAATCTCAAGATATACCTCTTCTTCACATACTGATAGTCTCTCCATATTTTCCTCCATTTCATTTATATTTTCAAATAATTTATTTGTTTTTATAAATATATTGTACTACATCATACATTGCATGTCAATATTTATTTTTTCAAACATAACATTTGATAATCAAAACATTGACATTGTCGAAAATAAATTTTAAAATCCATATTGAGGTGATGCAATGTATTTTTCTTATCGACCACTCGAAGTTTTATTAGCGGAACATGGTATGTCAAAAACAGAATTTAGAAATGCAATCCATATCAGTACCGTTACCCTTGCAAAAATAGCAAAAAATGAAGCCGTTTCAATGGATGTCTTAGCACGGACATGTCAATATTTTCAATGCCGAATTGAAGATATCATTGAATTCGTACCGGATATAACCGATCCGGATACAGATGCTCCAGATCCATAGTTTTCCTCATATGGCTTTAGTAAGCATAATAAGTAAGATCCTGCGTCACGGGTTGTCCAAAATCTGCCAGATACCCGTACTCATCCTGCCAGCCGGATATACCATCCGGCTTTACAGGCTCATTGACCGTATCACCTGCCAATACCATACATGCTTTATATAAATGTCCACTCACGTAAAAGCGCACCTTATATTCCGGATCTTTCACACTCTCTGACGGATCCAGGATCACAGTACGCTCGCATGTCACTGATCCCTGACGTCCGTTCGGATGATAAAATGTTTCTGTAACTTTCATTCCCAGCATCTTCCGCTCCAGATCAACATTTGTAATCTCTACTTTAATGTCTGAATCTGTATCTAATCCTGCAGCCAGATCTTCCATGAAATCTGCCAGGTATTCATTTCTATCAGCTATCGTATACTTACTCTCAGCCAGATTTGCTACCGTCTGCTCTACAGCCGCCGGCAAATTACTGTTAATTTCCATGCTCCGGACCTCCCGTCCGCCTACTGTCATTACGATAGCAAGTGTCAATACTCCAATAATCGCACTCGTTATCACTAAAACTATATTTTTCATAATATAATCACCTGCTCACCGGTATCCTGATGTCACATTCCGTCTTTCGGTTTCCCGCATCGCTCGCTACAACGCGTACCTTATAAATTCCCGGATTCGAAAAATTTAAGCTATTGTCAGCCTCGTTGTAAACTCCATTCAGATCCACTTCTGTCCCTCTCCAGTCTTCCACTCTTATAATTAAAAAAGGAAGTTCTGCACCGTCCCAGGCGGATGCTGCTATATAGTCCGCGACTCTGTTATCCCCCAGCATCATCGGCTTGTCCGCAATGTATTCGATCACCGGCTTGTCTTTCTGTGCTTCCGTTTCCAACGTGTCGAAATCCTGATACGCGGTATAGTCAGTATCCCAAACAGCGATCTGCGCTCCTATGATCTCCAAAATGCCACGATGTCCCTCCGCATCTGTCACTGTGCCAAACAGATATGCCAGTAAAAGTCCCATTGCCAACAGATCCAGCGCGAATCTGCCGTACTCATCCATTATTTTTTCCATGGCACTCTCCTTCCTTTATCCGCATATTGTTGTTATGTAATTGACTACAACATCATAAATACCACCTCCCGGCTGCATGGAGGATACAAACAGCTTCACCAGTGGCAATGCTGTCATAGCCAAAAAGACACCGCCAAAATATTCCACGATTTTTTCCACGGCTTTCTTCCCTCCTGTCAACTAAAAAGAAGTAATGAACAGATACACACTTGCCACGAGCTTATAAGCTGCCAGGCCTCCCACTATCGCCAGCATTCCAAGTCCAAGTTCTTCTACTACTATCTTCATGATTTTCTCCTTCGTCGCTCTATCGCGCTCTACCGCGCAATACCACGGGTACTCCTCGTGCCAGAGACTCCAAAAAATGGCAGATTGTACTCATAAGTAAGGATAACCTCTGCGGTATTGATATCTCCCAGCGCGTCATATGTACAGTCCGATACTGTCAGCTGATACCCAACTTCTGCAGCCTGCGATGTGCATGCTGCTATCACTGATGGATTGAAATTACTGTTCTCAATTTCCGCGATCACATCCGCTTTATATTCCTTTGCCGCCGACACCTGGCCGCTGACGGAAATAACTGACACGCTGCCATACAAGCCAGCCATAAGGGTAATCAGGATACTAAACGCTTCTATCACATATTTCATTTTAGATTAGACACCTCCCATGTTTCCCATCATTCCCATCATGTACACTAATCCCAGTGTAAGATCAATCAATAGCTTGGCAGTCGCTCCAAGTACCGGATACATAAAGATCATTTGCATTTTAAAGCGTAGATTCTCATCCTGCCGTTGATTTGAGAGCTGCTGCATTTCATTGACCCTCTGCAACATGTTGGTGATCTGTAGGTTGGCATCTCCTGTTCCTGCTTCCGCGATCGAATGCAGCATTTTCATCAGGCTTTGTGCTTCCGGCACGTCGTACTCCTTACAAAACTCTGTATATGCAGTCAGGCTTTCCGGATGCAGCGCCAGCCGATTCATTAACGCTTGCAGTTCCGGCTGCAAGACAGGCGGCGCCGTCCTCATTGATCTTGCGAGGGATACCTGTACATTATTATGCTGGAGCAGCAACGCAATCTGTATCATCCACTGTGGCATCGCCGCATAAATCGCATCGTTCACATCTCGTCTTGCGATGTTGTATACAATCTTATGCTTGCACAAACAGATAATGGTAATTATTCCACTCACAACTGCCGGCCAGGTAGAATATAGTGACAATAGTACAGTTACAGCCAAACATGGCAATGCCAAAAGAAGACTCTTCCTTTTCTCTTTCCGCTTATCATAGCCATTTACGCGTTCATAACAATCGAGGATATATTTATCATCCTGCAGTTCCCGCTGTCCCAGCCAGTCCGCCGCCATGTTTCGGAAGCTCTTAACCAGTACATACAGCTGCCACATCAGGAATACAAACGATGTAAACTGTATCACTGGCAGCTTCATAATACATTCTCCCTGCGCTACCGTTGAGAAGAGGTCTCTCATACCATCCAGCACATACAGTGCTACTGCACATAAGCCTGTGGCAAATAAAATGGATATGATATTGTCTGTATGCTGCTGTTTTTTCTGTGCCTGAAGTACATATCCTCTCCGTTTCCAGACCTCCAGATCTTCCAGTAAAATATATAGCGATGCTTCTGCATTACCACCATGCTGTTCCAGGCTAAGCAGCGCATCGTGTATAGTATGCAGTTTCGTACACTCATATCTCTGTTCGATCAGTTCCAAGCCTTCTGCCAAAAATCCCTTCTCCGTACTGCTGACACCTGTTTCGATGTAAACGATTGCCTGATCGATCAATGTCCGCATCTGTCCGGATTCAAAAATTTCACGCGTTTCTTTCAAAGCAGAAAGGATCTTTCCTTCCGACTCATATGCATACAGCATTTGTTCCATGTAAGCACATGCATCTCCAAATCGCTGCTGCTCATACATACGGGCGTATGTCATCAACACAATAACCGGCAGCATGCCCAACACAGCAATAACCGTCAACGCGATATAAACTGCCTGTAATCTAAAAATCACTCCGATCGCTGCAATTCCCAACAGTGATAATACAATTAAGACAATATGTGTCTGCCACTCAAAATTATATCCATAGACATGCACTTCTTTGGCCAGATTCCTCGGATCCATCAGTTCAAGTCTCCATAGACGCTTTTTTTGTTTCATCTTACATTCCTTTCGCAATATACTGATCCATCAGTTCACACTGGTAAAAATCGTTAATGCCTGCCCTTCCTAATCGTTTCTGTATGTCAACCGGAATTTCTCTGCTAATCAATTCACCATCCTCAACGAGCATATAAATCCGGTTTTTTTGTTCTTCTCTGGCAAAAAAGCACATCTGATCAATATAGCGATGACTGCTTCCATCAGGCTCCCTAACTCTGCGGATCATTATGCCGACATTCACATAACGATAGATCCGGTTCTCCAGCCGGCTTGCATCAGCGACATCGGACATCATATTTTCGATTCGGTCAGGCAGCTTGCGCAGGTCATCAAGATGAATTGTCGTTAGTCCATTAACTCCTGTACTCCACTGCTCCAGCAGCCATTTTACTTCAGTTGAACGTGCCTCCGACAATACCAGCCACATCGGATTCTGCCGTAAACATGCTTTGATCGCATCCGCATAGTCAACCCCATCACCAATACGCAGTTCCACTGCATCCGCCCCCGGATTGATGTCCCGGTAATGAATCTCGAGCGAATCCTCAATCGTAATTACCCGCTTCTCGAGCGGTATAAACTGCATCAAGAATTTTACAAATTCTGTCTTACCAGATCCTGGTTCTCCACCAACAACAAAATTCATTCCGGTTAGCACACAATTTATCAGCAATGCCAGTATATCCTTCTGGCAATAGCCGTTGCGGATCATTCCGGATATTGTATTGCGGACAATCGGGGGAGCCTTGCGAATACAGATACTCATTCCTGTCGTGGCTATAGAATCATGTAAAATACTGATCCTCAAATCCTTTGTATCTGCTTCTAAGATCTTATTTGCGTTATTAAATGGTTTGTTTACACAATTACCCATATTATGTGCAAACGCTATTAAAAAATCGTCTGTCAAATTCTCATTTGCCGGATATCTGCCTGTACGCAGATTAGTGATCCATAATGTACGTCCATTAAAATCAATGTCCGTTACTTCCGGATCTTCTATGTATTTCCAGAGTGGACCAAACTGCTCTGGCGTCAGATCATATAATACTTCACTCATTTTTCAGCCTCTTATTCCTTCTTCTTATTTTTCTGTATGTCAGCTGCACAGTGCAGCTGACATACAGATGCCTGCCACAATCATGAGCCTAATGCATTCATGCGTGAAAAAAATCCCGTCAGTGCATCTTTAAACGCAGTAGCAACATAACCATCAGATGACAACGCGGAAATAACGATTGCGCCGAGTGCCAGCAATACAACAATCGCAAGGATTGCGTTTCCATAATGCTTCATTACCTGCTCCATGAGATCTCACCTCCTTTTTATATAGTCATTGCTATCATACAGATATTTTTTTTCTGTTTCATCGTTTTATAAGAAAAGTTTTTAGCTTTTTTGTTTCTTATAGGAAACGTTTTCATTCAATGCTGTTGCCATATGTTCCGACATCTTAAGTACAAATTCAATCGTCTGCTGATTTGCCCCCTGCATAATTGCTTCAAACTTTTCACCGTTTGTCGGCATTTTCGGTATTGTTTTCATTTCATCAGGTAACAATTCCGTTACCTCCATCCCAAGTGCTGTTGCTATTTTTAATAGTGCTCGTAATCCAATCTCGCACTGTTCCGCCTCCACTTTGCTTATATGACTTACCGACAGATTTGCAATCTCCGCCAAACGCGCCATCGATAATCCGCGTCTCAGCCGTTCCTTCCGGATCTTGTGACTGACCTCCTGTAACATTACCTTTACTTCTTCATCTGATACCTGCATCTATTTCCCTCCTCTCCACCGGATCTAGTATACCGTCCTTTAATTGCATTTCCTGGGCTATCTGTTCTTTTTCCGTAAATGCAAGACGATCCAGAATTTTGTTGTAATACCAGCATTCCAAGCCAAACGCTGATATTTCTTTTGCAATACTTTTTAACATTTCATCTTTGCTCTCATCCAATTTTGAAACCACTACCTCATGCACAGACAACGGTAACACATACAGATTCTCATCAAGCAACATTCCAAGGTCCTTTAGCGGACTCTCTGTATAAAACAGCGTTCCTGTGCCATAGCAGCCATACTGGGTACTCACCACATATATGCTCTTCCCTATTTCTTCAATCTCATAAGGAAAAAGGGCAGGCATAGATCGCTTCGCAATCTCAAACAATTCCGCTTCGCATATCTTCCATTTCTTCATCAGTTCCTGCGTAATAAGCATACTTTTAATCTGTCCCTCATCCTTTGGATCTGCCCTATCAATCAAAACCCTATAAATAAGGTAAGAACTGCCACATCTTCTTCCCGGCAAATTGCTACATTCTTCTTTATAAGAAATCAGCATCATAAATATTTTGTCTGCAGGCAATTCTTCCGCAAGCTGCTTCATCTGTTCCAATTCTGCCTGCTCCACTTCAAGTGCCTTCTCATACCGTTCTATGAATTCCTTTAGATATTTGCAAATGATCGACGTAACAAACCTTCCACCACACGCCTCATACAGATCATCTACATCTATATAGGGCATTTCCATTACATGCTGCATTCCATCCAAAAAAAGAATTTTATGCACTCCTTGTTTATCACAGGCATATTGCAATTTGTACTTACCCTCTGCACAATGCGCTGCATAAGCGGCGGGAAGGCATATGCAGCCTTTCGCCGCCAGTTCCTCCGCAAACTCTTTTTTCAAATTTCTATCTCTTTGTTTCATATCTTCTTCCTGTTACCAACAATTCTGGCAAAATACATGATCACCAATCTGGATAATCTCTTCTGCAGAATTTCTTGCCCGGATACGCCGCCACTGTTCTGTCTCTCCTGCACTGCAGTACACCGGATTGCAGTAATATCTCATACTGCCAATCGGATTATCCGCCGTCCCATTATATGCAGCCGCAGCTGCCTGCCAACAGGAATCCTGCGAACGCTGTGCGTCTGTCATTGAAGCATACTCCTGCAGATATCTCTCTACTGTATGGTATGGAATATAACAAGAAAACTGATATGGAGCTGTCAACACACCTTTAATATTTCCGGATGCACCGCCAGCACGGTTTAAAATGACATAGGCAACCGCTACCTTTCCCTCATACGACTGATTTCCGGCTTCGGCTTTGACAAATCCAGCCATGTACACAAGATTTTCGTCCACTCCATCCGGAATCACAAGATCCGATATCGGAATTGACGTACCGTTTCCGTTAAATCCACTTTCTGCATTCTCGTCTACAATCTGTTCTAATAGAATTTCCAACAGATTTTTCTCTTTATTTGTCAAATCGGACAAATTTTCTTCCTTCCATTGATTGATGGAAAGACAATAGACTGACATTTTTTCTGCCTCCGCTTCCCATTCTTCACCTTCCTCATTTATACCACTTACAGTAATTCCCTCCGTCTCCGTATAATTAAACTGCTCAAATACTGCCCGAAGTTGTTCCTTCTCGCGCTGTGTATCTACAAGCAGATATGCCGGATATCCTCCATCCATCGACATATCCCGATAGTCACTGGCCAGACAGATTTTCGCAAGATAGACAGCCATTACCTCACGAGAGTTTGATGCATTCCCATATATGTATTCCACCTCATTGTTGGCGTCCCTATTCCGGAAAGAATCAACGCCTCCATAAAACTCCACATACATTTCCTGCACGACATTCGTCATATTCTGTGGATTCTCTGCTAACTCATCATCATCATCAAACAATCCCATGAAAAAAGCTATCGGACTTGTTATAAAATATATAAGCAATATCACAACAAGAATTATCGGAATCAACGGAATAATTAAAGCTACAATAGTTCCAAGAAGTTTCAATAATGCCTTCCGGAGAACAATTCCAACATAATACAACGGCTTCATCAGTTCATTTTTTATAAGTGCACCAATTAGCTCGAAATGGCTGTTGGGATCTGTTTTTCCCGGCTCATGAATCATCTCATTTATCATGTAGTTACGAAGCAATTTCTGTCTTACATGATTAGAACCAGCTATTTTCTCCTCTCTCTTCCCATATTCCTCTTTTCCCGCTTCTGTGCTTTCACTTTTCCTCTCATGTTCCTTTTTCTGTTTTCCGCCTGTCGCTGTCGCCCTTCTCTCGTTTCCAGAAAAGATATTCCCTTCCTCATACCATGAGTGCAGCTCATCCACTTCCGCAAGTCCCTTTTTTTGTTTTTCGCTCTCATACCATCTTTCTTCCCACTCTTCACGTTCTTCCTGTGAACAGATCTTTGGTGCCTCTTCACGTACATCTTCAGCTACGATCCGAGACATTTTCTGATCTCTGTTTTTTATTCCAGAAAAGCGGTTTTGCTCACGAATGCCGCACCATTTTATCATTGCCTCTCTGTCATTTTCTCCCTGGCATAGCAAAGTTGGCGATATGGACGGCATGGACATATGCTGATGACTGCTTCCATCATTCGCCGGCGCATCTTTCTGTTTAATCGATACGCCCGTCGAAATCGGCATGTCCGTTCCCTTAGAGATCCCCTCCCGACCTTTATCTCTCTTCTCTCCATCAGACTTTCTGCGAAGTACCCGGTCGGCCCACTGGCCTCTCTCCAGATTCTGCGCATCCTGCTGTGCAGATAAAGTATCTTCTTCCTGCTTATGTGGTGTTCTCACAGTACCTTCTGGGTTTATGTCCGTTAGGTTTACCTGTAGCTTATCCGTCTTATCTGCAATTTTTCGGCTCATCCGATTGCTGTCTCCGCTTTCTTTTTGGCTGCTTTCTCATGCATATTTGTGTTGTAAACATCATAAACTGGATTATCACTCGGGATCTGATTATCAAATGGCAAAATTGTGCCTCCGAACCGGATAAGTCCTGTTCCCGGTGCTGCATTTGTCGTGTACTTAATCTGTGCCTCGCTAAGCCCTTCCAGCGCCTTACCAAGTGCTGCCGCATCCGGTGCTGCCTGTCTTAAGAGCATTGTGTACTCGCTATTCGATATCAGAGTCGATGTGATAGGATCCTTTAATACCGTTACTACATTTTGCGTAATTCCTGTGCAGAGTCCTCCGAGTTTCCTCACCTGTGCCCACAACGATATAAAATAATTGCGAGAAAATGGCTTACCTATGAGAACGTGGAATTCATCTACATACAGCCAGGTTGCCCTACCAAGTTCAAAATTTCTGATTATTCTCTGACGGATAGCCTCAAGCATAACCAGCATTGCAATTCCAGACAGTTCCGCCCCCAGATCTCTCATTCCATACACGATAACGCGGTTTTCTACATCGACATTGGTTCGATGATTAAATATATTCAAGGATCCGTCCACGAAAATCTCCATGATCAAAGCAATACGCTTAGCTTCTGGCTCCTTCTGCACATGCAGTTCCTGAATAAAATCAGTCATAATCGGCTGTTCACGCTTTTCAACAGGAAGCATTGCAATTTTCTTGTACATGTTTCTGGTGCACCGATCTATAATAGATTTATATTCTGGCGGAAGTGCACCTTCCATTGCCTGCTCACAGATACCGAGCATAAAACCGCATTTCTCTCTTACCTGCCCTTTTGTATCATCCAGATCCAGTGATATAAGATTTACTTCGAGAGGATTCATATAACGATCTGCATAAGTAGCAAGATTAACCACCGCACCACCGTATGCATCAGCGACATCAAAGTATTCCAGCGTCGGGTCAACAAATATAATGTCATCTTCTGTAGTCAAAAACACGCTGCCAGCCTCCATCTTGCATCCGGTAAAGCTCTTGCCTCCTCCCGGGACGGAAAGTACAAATCCGTTCCCATTCATCAGCTTCTTCCGGTTCGCCCATATCGGCTCCTTTGACACCTGATTTATTCCGTAATAAAACGGCTGATCCATCATCTGCATTTCGACTACATTATATGGCACGAATGACGCCGCTGCGCTCGTAAAAAGAGCACGCATCATATCTACATATCTGCCTCCAACTGGAAGCGCAGTTGCAAGTGCTTCACGCTGCCTCATGTAATAAGGATAAAATCTACAGGTCGCTTTTTCTGCCACCTGCGTTATAGCTGTCATTTCCTCATTCAACTGTTCTTCATTCTCTGCAATGACTCCAACCGTAACCCCAACCCAAAACATTTTCTGGTCATTGTCCCGGAGATCATCGAGCATGCTTTCCAACTCTTTTTTCTCACGACGTACCTTGTAAGATATATCACTCGTAAAAGCTCCACTTTTATTTCGTTTCTGCTGCTGCGTAGAAATTTTCTTTTCGACACCCATTAACTTATCTTCCAAGGTTCTAACAGCTACATCCTGCGGAATCGGCTCATAATCAATGGTGTAAATTGATCTGATTGGCAATTCTGCTAATTCCTTTAAAAAGGTATCCTTTAATGAGGTTGGGTAACTTTCCGGATCCAAATAAAGCATACTGCAAACCCTGTCGTCCAAAGAAAACCTATCAATGTCTGAATCAAAGTCCATTCTTGTATTTGCAAGCCTATCCTTCACGCTGTGCAGCGCAGCCACTTCATCTTCTAGTCGTAAATCAAAGGCAGCTTCTTCTCCCATGTGACAGAAGTTCCAGAGCACTCGAAGTCGCTCGTCTGCATTAAGTGGGATCAGTGCCCCCGATAAGCCGGCAAAATTGCTGACGAAACCGGCCTCCAGTGAAGAAAGATAAGCCCGCGCCGCTTCATAATCCCTACGTTTCACTGTTATAGTCAAGAACTTCTCCTGCCGTATCCCTTGTCTGCCCTCGGTTATTTTGCTCTCCATAATATCGTTATACGCATCTCGCAGCCAGTCATAGTTATCTTCCTTGTGACGATAAAAAATCTTTTCGCGGATTTCCTGCATATCACGGTTTTCGTTGAATACAGTAATTTTTACAGCAATGTCAAAAGTATTTATATTTTTACACCAGTCATAAAAAAAGGCTAACTGCTCATCATATGTTTTCGTGGTATAATTGACATCCTGTAAGCGATAGGACTTTGACCACGTATCTTTCCCGATCTGCATAATTCCATTGGGTGCAATTCTCTCAAATCCAGCTACATCTCTCGTATTTTGGGGTTTTTTCACTATGAATTCATCCGGTTTTTTTAGTTCAAGAAAGATTTTTTGTTTTGTCAGTGCCGGTGTAGCTTTCGGCATCCGCCTTTTTTTCATTCTGTCGCCCCCTTTTCAAAAAATAGTTTTCTCATTTCCTCGATATCATAGGAAGCATTTTCCTTTTTCTCAAAACTGTGTTCTGTAATCTCTGCCACTGAATCCGATGGTAAAAGATTATGAAAGCGCCTCTGCGCATTCCCCATCAGTCCGAACATGGCAAATGTTTTTTTCCATTCCACCGGTGTGCTAAGCCGGGCAAGCGGTAATATATCTATGATTGCTCCAACCTGCTTTCCAATCTCCACCATCTGCCTTGTTTTTTCCTGCATCTCATCTTTATCTGCAGCATTAAGCAAGAAATAAATACCGCCCCAGACATAATTCTGTTCATTCGATACGGCATCTTTTTCCTGTGCAAGAATCCCATATAATACAGGATTTTTTCGTTTCAGTCTTGGCATTATACTGTCCAGTCCCATATATTCTGACCGCACAAAATCTGCAACCGCCTGATCACTCACTGGTACTACAGAGACGCATACTGTCACTGCCAGTTTCCGGAGTTTCTCTAGGATTCCACTCGCAGGTGCTCCCTCCTTGAAGCACCGGACACCGGCAATCCGGAACACCCCTTCTTCTGTTTCTATCTCTCCATTTTTCGTCTCTATATCACTATACAAGGCAGCCTTCTTCCATAGATTCGGCTGCAGCATACAATCTTCCGTTCCAGTTTTTTCCGTCAGAAATTGTTCTAAGAATTTACAATAATATTCAAGCCGCATTCTTGCATCCCATGCTGTAAGCCCCAAATCCTGCTCTAACGTCTCAAACCACAGATACGCTTCTTCCAGATTTCTTCCTGCATAATGTATAAGCAAATATCGTTTTTCTGCTTCATAGAAAACATCATATGTAATTTCCCGTTTTCTAAGTTTGGGGCAAAATATTTTCATATCCGTTTTCAAAGCATATACTTTTGAAAATCCATCTTCCCCCAAAATAATTCCGCTCTCCGAAATTTCTACACATCCAATAGTGTGCTTTAAAAAAGCAGGCATCCGATATAACGGTTCTTTTCTATTCTTTATCCGCTGGAATCTATCACGCCTTGCTACCCGCCTTCTTTTTTCCCCTTGCTCGTTTTTCTGACTGTTTTCCCATACACTTCCATCCTGTTTTTGCTTCATTTTTGTGTATTTCCTTTCGTTCTACTGGCATTCTTGACGCATATACCAATTCACTTTTGCGCCTATTCGCTTCCTTAAACTGTTCTGTGACGGTAAGCCCGTATTTTTTTTGGAGTGCTGGCAGCATAATCGGAACACACACCGGCAGAGCAAGCCAAATACTCACCTCAATCGGCAGACCAATTCCAAAATGTAACAAACACATAAGCGCAACTCCCGCCGCAATCGCCTTTATTGCAGCCCACGTCTGTTTTGAATCTAATCCAAATGCCACTGTTTCACGGTATTGCTCTACATTCTGGTTTATATTCACTGATAACATTTCTCTTACCTTCCTCGTCTTTATAATCCAAGCGCTTTCTGCGTCACCATCTCAGATCCCTTTACCAGTCCAAGCGTGAGCATACTAACAAAACTGCTCTCCAATATCCAGCCTAATACATAAAAGGCACCTGACCATCCATCCTTGAGCCCCAATGTTCCGCTTGAAAGCACTGCCGCAGCAAGCGCCATTGAAAAATACATCGTAACCGCCTCCAGTATTGTCGCAAGCGCATATTTCCAAAATGACTCTGCAGATCGGTTCAGCATATGATTCCCTGCAATCGTACTATTAGCAAGTGATCCATATGGCACCAACAGCATGATCTTAAAAAAGCGTTGATATGCCTCAAAGAGAATCATTGCCCCACAGCCCATCTCAACCAGCATAAAAACAAATGCTGTTATAAACAGCAATGCCACTGTCATCAACCCTCCAAACCCGCTCATCCCATTATCTACCGGGTTACTGGTAATAGCTGACACCTCCGATGGTATTGCGCAGTTTACCGTAAGATTTACACCTGCAAACTTTCCAATAATTCCTGTTCCAAGAGCAAACATCAGCTGTACCAACCGCAATGAATTGATAACGAAAAATTCCGCAATATTCAGCTTTAAAAACATCCGGAGGATATTCTCCACCCGCAAATCCTGTTTGATGTCAACACTGTCCGCGCAGAATCCCATTAGGAAAAAAATAATCACTAAGACGGCACCGATAGTCAGGAAAACAGCATTTACATTCGTTACAAGCGTCCATCCACTGCTGTTAAAAGAGGCAGGATCCTGGCCCAGCATCCCTGCAGCCATCTGTGCCTGCTTATTATAGAGAGAAATGGAAAAAGACAAAAAATCATAAAGCTTTGACATCCACTCTTCAATCCAATCGTCAAACATCTTGTCCTCCGTTCATACTAGAATCCAAGTAACGCTATAATGATACCAATAAATGCCATGATTGCTCCTGCCGCAATTCCCTTAATCCCGTCAAACATTCCATGAGAATCCTGCTGCTGATATCCAATCGCCGTATCGGATATTCCCTTGGCCAAAATAATTACGCCGATCGTAGAAATTAGACCGATAAAAAGCGCCTTGATAATATTAAGTGCATTGTCAATCTCCGGTATCCCTGTAGACGTCGCCACACCCACACCAGATACTGGGCTTGCCATTATATTGGTCGTGTTCCCTAATACATTTACTCCCGCTACACTAATCGTCATCATAATTTTCTTTTTCATTTTTTCTCCTTCCTGATGCTTAGCATCACTCTGATTTTCTATCTTACCGATAATTCATTTTTGTTTCATCGTTTTATAAGAAAAATTTCCGTGTTTTCTTTTCTTTTAAGAAAAGTTTACGACATATATTCCACCAGAAGTTCTACTGTGTGTCTGTCCATTTCCCGGTCAAACGTTCCAAGAATCTCCTCCGTCGTCATTGTCTTTTTCTCTGCAAGTTGCAAAATGCATTTGATCTGTGGTTCTCCAAATCCCGCTTTTTTCAACTTTGCATAGGTCATTGCCATCTCCGGCGTCTTTAAATCATTAACGTTCACATGCAGCTTTGCATCTTCTTTCCGTTTTATTTCTTCTTCCTGCAGCTCTGCTTCGATTTCATCTCTGGTATGACGCAGCAATTCATCGTCCAGGGACATAACCTGATCTGGATTCTCGTCAAGCTTGTCAACTAATACGCCCAGCTCTTCCAATGTCAGCTGGAAAATATGGTTTATCGGCTTTGGCGGTGCCTCTTCCCCCAATAAATCCGCAATCTTTGCTTCATTCTTATAATGTGTCATTTCTTTTTGGTCACGAAGCTGCATATGCAATAGTTCTGCCTGATCTACGAAACCTGTTTTTGTCCGCATTTTTCCGAATCTCCTTCTTCTTAAACGCTCGACTCTGGCATCAAATAATTCACCCTTTGCTGCTTCACACATCTGCTCCCAGCAGGGATGCTTGGTGGATTCAATTTTCTGATCCATAATCGGATCAAACCCTCGAATAAACATAATGCATATGTTTCCTTCAATCTTCCGCAACTCATCCGGAAACATTAGCTCCCTTCCTACAATGTCATAATTTCTGCTCGAACTTCCCTGCTTTCCAAGTGTTTCTCCGTTTGTCCGTTTGTCGATCGTCGCTTTTCCCATCAGCTCGCTCAATTCTTTTTGCGTATCGGGTCCATTTCCGCCCAAATATACCCATGTATCACAATTCGCCAGCAATTTCTGATGTGCTCCATCCTTGTATCGTGTCTTGATCTGACTCAAATCCTGTATAATTATTACAGAACTTATATTCCTGCTCCGCATTGTTGACAGCAGCGAAAGGAAGTTTTCCGGTAATGCAACATTGTCAAATTCGTCCAGTAAAAATGTTACCGGGACAGGCAGCGAGCCTCCATGCACAAAATCCGCCTCGTAATACAAGCGCTGGAACATGATGTTATACATCATTCCAACAAGGAAATTATAAGTTGGATCATTATCTGGAATGACACAGTAGATGGCTGTTTTTCTCGTACCGATCAGTTCAATATCCATCTCATCATCATCCAAAATCGACAATATTGCCTCTGTTTCCACTGATGCAAGTCTGGCATTCATACTGACAATAACAGACCGCACTGTATCCGCCGCACCGCGCATAACTTTGTTATAATTCAGCACGGCCTTATGATTCGGGCTACGCAGTTCGAGATCATTCATGATAATATCTAAAGTAGACTCCAATTTTTCGCCTGTCCTTGGATCTTCCTTAAACTCTGCAAATTTCAGCAGTTCCATTACACCACGCACATTATGTACCTTCGGTATTGCCGGATCATGTATGGCAGCAAGAATTCGCTCCCTATCGTCTTCACCGTTCGGACGCTTATACTCCCAGATATGCTCCGGAACTCCTTCCAGCCATACATAGTAAAAAAGTGCCTGTAACCCCATTCCCTCTGCCCTCTCCCAGAATGGATCATTAGATGTGGCACCTTCTGGCGTCGTATTTTTTATCAGATTCGTGATCAGTTTTAGGATATCTACTTCACTGCGAACGTATGAAAATGGATTAAAATGCGAGGATTTTACCATCTGTTCCTCATCCAACAGATTTAAAACCTTGATCTCATAGCCATTCTGTTTTAGAAATGCTGATGTATCACGATACAGTTCACCCTTAGGGTCCGTTATTATGTAAGAGCCAAACATCTGCATAAGCTGTGGTTTTACAAAGCGAAATGTCTTTCCCGAACCAGAACCGCCAATGACAAGGATATTGTTATTAAGATCTGTATGCCTTGTATTCATGCTCATCCGAATATGCTGTGACAGGATACGATTTCTCGTATTTACAACATATACATTTCTCATCGCTTGTACACTCATGCTGCTTTGTCCCTCCTGACTGATAAAAGTTTCCAACCAAGTTTCTGCCATATGCTGTGTTTCGGGATTACAATATTTTGTGGATCTAATGGATCATCGTTTAAATCTGCCAGCATCTTATTAACTTTTTTTACATCTGCATACCTTGCTGATCCCATTTCCCGCCCCGGCATGTAATTCTTTCTGCTTGTAACATACATAAGCACTAACAGCAAATATACAAAAGAGAATACTATAAAAGTCTTCGCTGTATATGCATTCAGATAATTCTGCAATGGTGCGTCCATCACTCTGTGCATCCGGTCAGCCCACTGAAAAATAGTTTCCCCTGAATGCATTGCCGCCGCACAGTAATAAGACGCAATCGCCATAAATACCGCTCCAATAATTATCAAAGCAGGAGAATACGTTCTTTTTTTCGGCTTCATTTTTTACATACGCCTCCTTCCTCCAACAGCTGCTGTTGCCTGAGCATTTCTGCGTACTCCAGCATTTACTGCATCATAATGGTTATGGTATAAATCTTTCCCCCGCATCATTTCTGTCGGTGTTCCATCTCCCGCATAAAGTTTGTAATTCTTCTCAGGATTCAATGACGTCAGCAATGATTGTCCGCTATATACATCCATGCAATCTGCCTTATCAATCCACAGATAACGTACATTTTCTCCCCATGTTCCTGGCACACGCGTCTTATATGCTTCTTCTGTTTCTCCATGTACCAGCTCCTTTGATATTGTGATGTCAAGATTATTCTGCATTCTCTCATCTGCGAAAGTCTGATATTTCTTCTCGCCTGATCCGAAGGCTCCAGCATTCCAACTTTTAAGCTTATCCATATCTACCGCTTTCATTTTCCGCGGCTGCTCTTTACCCGTCATATCTTCCACTACAATATCTGCGTCCTTTGGCAGATACACAGTACGTTTTCCATCCGCCTCCGGCTCCTTATCAAGCGACGGATAGATTGCATCTTTCGGCACCCATATGCTCCCCCATTTCCCCGGATTACCTTCTGCATTTAACCCCTTTCCTGCAATTTTCACATGTGTCTCCGTTTCTTCTGTGATCTGGCTCTTTCCATTGTCTGCATCGTAGACAAACGGTATCTGTACAGGATCTCCGGTTTTTAATCTTGTAGCATGATCTTTGATCTGTATTATCTCCGCAAGGTTGTCCACCTTCTCACGATCCATCCTTGCGGCTTGTCCTTTTGGGTTCTTTCCCTCCTGATGCTCCTGTGCGTATTTTTCAAAATCAATAATGTTTTTTTCGTAATCCTCTCCGAAACGTTCCTTCATGTCTGCATCAAATACTTCCTCTGATGTTGTTGTACCGACATTTTCCGCGAACTCATCCATAGTCTCTGTCCGGTTATTCTCATCAAACGAATGCTCCGATGCTTCTTCTTCCATACCGTTCTTCACATCTGCCCGGATTTTTTCTTTTTTCAGCCTCGCAAGAAGTTCCTGAACCAATGCAAGATCCTTCTCCATAAAAATGAGTTCTACCGCTCCCGGCTTTCCAGATCTTAACGGTTTAAACTCATGATAAAGGATGCCATATTGTTTCAGCATCGGTTTTAACCTGCGATATGTTTCCTCACCCACTGTTGCCGGAATCGTTGCCTGATCGCCGGCACGAGCTTTAAAATTCTTGATATTTGTCTGCCCCATCTGCTTTTTATACGGTGTGTCCCGAATAGTTCCAAGAAGGAACAGCACGAGCTGCTTTGCCAGTTTTACTGCATCTTTGGTTAACTGATATGTAAGCTTAATTCCTTCAACCTCCATGTAGATTACCTGCATGGCTTCTCCACCCTGTCCTGTCATTCTGTTTCCCCCGTATTATCTTCTGCTGCAAGTTCTTCTGGATACTGTTCTAACTGCGGCATATCTGCCACCAGCGTCTCACACAATTCCGTCAGTTCTTCTTCTGGCAGATCCTTTTCCAACAAAGAGAATATAAATTCATTTGTCATTCCACCATTCATCAGTTTGCGAATGGAGAGGATCTTATCTTTCCTGTATTTTTTCTCCACCATAATTTCAAAGATTTTTCCTACCTGTGCATCTTCGTCCAGCTTTTCAAATTCCTTTCTCATATGTCTGCTCAGAAGCAGCTGAAAAAAGGAAACTCGATCGCTGTGTGCCTTCTCTTCTTTTTGCAACTCTGTCACAAGCATTTTGGCATCAAGGATTTCCTGTCCATCCGGGAACTCTGGTGCTTCTGCCCCCTCCTGCTCTTGCGCCGGGTCAGGAATATTTTCAAGTTCGTCTTTAGACTCTGTAACAATGAGAGTGCTTTTCTTCTGTCCCAAAAATCCTTTCATAGCTGCGAGCACAGCATCCGTCACAGCCTTAGCCATACCTGCTTCAATTCCATCAGATGCTGCAGATGGCTCTTCTCTGCTCTCCTGCTTGCTCACTTTTCCATGCATTGCTTCTTCCTGTGGATCTGCCTTCTCCAAAATATCCGTTTTTTCCTGCCCGTTCCGCGTATGCATTTGCGTTGCTTTCATGAGTACAATTTTCTTCTGGCAAAAATCAAATACTGTGGTTGACTCCCGCAATAACTGTTGTAATGCCGCTACCGGAATTTCTGCTTTGAATGCTTCTGTAATCTCATTCACATAAAAGTTCCCCGTGACACTGTTCTGATCTAACGCTTCAACAACAAGTTCGATCCACTCACATGGTGCCCCATAACATAAAAGTATTCCAACTGATGCCACTGCTGACGGATCACGGAATCTGGGCGTAAGCAGATACTCATACACATCTCTGCGAATTCCTCCAATATTTAAAATAAAATTCAGCAATGTTTCCTGCGCATCTGATTCCACAGTCGAATTTCCTGCTTCATCATATGCGCATTCGACAGACTCTCTCGCCCGTGCCTTCCATTCTTCTGAATCCAACTCCTGTAATGTCAATATTTCCTGTTCCATGTATTACAACTCCTTTCGTTTATTTCTCCGCTGTCTTCTGTTCTCTTCATCTATTGCTCCATGTTGTTCCATATCTGATAATTCCTGTTCCTCTGCAGGAGCGTACGTTTCTGTGATCTCCTCATATTCCTCCGAAAGTTCTTTTAAAGCCTCCAGCTTCTTTTTCTCCTCTGAAAGTTTTTTCAAACTATCCTTCTTCTTTTCAGCACAACTTTCCAGATACTTTTCCAATTCCTCTTTTTTGAATGGAAATGCAGCTACTTTTTTCTTTAACCGTTCATATGTCAATGCCTCCTTCTGAAATTCCGACATTCCATCTTGTACTAAAAGATATGCTCCTTCTAATTCAGCAAGTTTTTCGTAATCTGCGATCATATTTTCATATGGTTTTCGATCCTTCGCCTGTTCCCTGAGATCAGCTTTCAGTTCAGCCACCCTATGCTCTTGGGCAGCGATATCCATATTCAAATCTTCTTTCGTCCTGTAGTCATGGTCCATAATCATGCCTATCTGATATTCCAGTCGATGGATATTCTTGATTCTTTCTTTTATCTCCCAGTAGGCCGGGCGTTTTCCATGTTTCGGAAAGATTCCCAGACGGTACAATCTCGCATATTGCTTTCTAAGATATACATTATCCGTTTTATGACGTATGCGTACGTGATAGATTCTTCTAACAAACAGATATGTAAATTCCTGTTCTACAGCATTTTTCTCTAACGGCTCATGGTAAGCTTCTATGCGCCGCTTGATCATATCGACCGTATAATCAGCTCCCAGTGTATATGTTCTCCGAAATCGTTTCATTCCCACATTTCTAAGCTTCATATATGTTCCATATTTTTCGCTTTCCCCGTATCTGATCTCATAGCCCTGCTCTTGCAATTTCTGTACGAATTCCTCGAACGATCCACAGCTTTCAATTAACCTGTCGATATCATCCCGCACATAATCCGAAATGCTATACTCATCCTCCTGCTGCTTTCGATAGTGATAATTTCCATTGTGTTTTCGATTATCTCTAGCACTATTATTTTTCTTTTCCTCCTTTCGTTCTCTTGTATACTCAACAATGGATTTTCCTGTATCTTCCTCTAAAGTACGTAGGCCGTATGCCTTACATAACCTATCTATAAGTGGCTGTATATTCTTCTCCCATTCATCCGCCGGAAAATGATATTTTCGTCCTGTCTTATAATTGACACTATTGAAAATAATGTGTGTATGCATATGTTCTGTATCAAGATGTGCGCTATACACCGCTTCATACCCCGGCAAATATTCTTCACAAAAACGTCGGGTAATCTCCATCGCTTTCTCTGGCAAAACAGCTTCTCCCGGACTCCATGAGATCACCATATGATAAGCAATCCTGTCATGTTCATAATCCGCAGAAGACGGATCCGGTTCTTTTCCATATTGCCGCTTTGTCTCTGCCATTTCTTTTAACGCTGTCCCACATCCACAGTTCCAGCTTCCCGTATAAAGACCTCCCAATGTTTTTTCCGGTTTCAAAATATACTTAATTGCATGTTTTAAATGTGCATAGATATTTTCTCTTTTTCCCGGATGTATCGGTGGTTCCACAACATGTACGATCGCCATATTCTATCTGGAGCGTGCCGGTCTTTTTTCCTGCACCATGTCTTTTCTTTCAAATAATTCTCTGCACGTCTTCTCTCTTTGCTCCACCTGTTCTTTTGTGCGCATTAAAAACGTATAGTCGAATTCCCCATCCAGGAATCCTTTCCCGATCATTGCTGCAATTTCATCTTCGATCGATACCATCTGCTCAAGGCTTTCAGCTACTTCTAACTGTCCCATCAGTTCTTCCATCTGATTATTCATCATTGTTTTCCTTCCTTTCCCCGTCTGCAAATAATTCAATGATTTTTTGCATCATCGCAAACAACTTTTTCTTTTCGTAATCTGTGTAATAATGCATGTTTACATTTTTCACAATCTGGTTAATGTTATTTCCTATCCGGTTGATTTCATATGTAAGCTGCTTTTTTGCCAGAAACTCATCCTGCGACTGTAACGCAATCTGCTTTCCCATGTCCGAATCAATCAGCCGCCTAATGTATTCGGAATAATTGATACCATATTTTTTGCATTTATCTTTTGTATGGTTCCACTGTTGCAGTGTAATGCGAATGTTGATATGAATACTCTTATCCACTGTTTTTTATTCCTCCGACAGAGTTCTATTCTATCTGCCCCTTGCAGACACGCTTCTCATCGGCTGCCTATTGTCCTGTACTTTCTGCAAGGGTTCTGCTTCTCTGCAGAAATTCAAATATTCCTTTAAAATATTCTGCAATTCTTCCGACAGCGAATATTCTTTTAATGACTGTCCACATAGCTTTATCTGCATAAGCGCCTCTTTTTCCTTCGCAGGATCTTTAAGCTGATTCTGGTATGCATCCACCACATCAAATAATTCATCCACTTCCATCTCCAGCATTCCCATCTGTTCTTTATCCAGTCGGCTTCCATTTTTCACTATGCCGTCCAGATATTCCAACAATGCTACGGCACTTTTGATGATCAGTTCATTATTCTGGGATTTTTTTGTATAGTTTGAAAATGCCATTACAATATTTTCATAATCGCTTTCTTTTAACGGTTGCTTTGCAAAGCTGTAATAGGCCGTCAGGCTTACCATATTTTTCATAACCTTACGCATCCAGTCGCGCTGATTCTGTGACAGCACAATATATCCCTCCACCTATTTTCACCTCCATTTCGCCCTTTATTATGGCTTTTTTCGACGGCTTTTTCGACGGAATGAAAGAAAAGTTTTTTTCACATTTTTTTCTTTTAGGAAAAACCTGCTTTGCCTTTTAACAATAAAAAACAGCGCTACAATTTTTACCGTAACGCTGTTTTCAACTTCACGACATCGTGTCGTGAAGTTATTCTTCTCTTCAACTTCGCGACATCGTGTCGTGAAGTTATTCTTCTCATTCAACTTCGCGACATCGTGTCGTGAAGTTGTGGCGTAAGCTTCACCGGGGTATTAGGGGTGTCCCCTAACAAGTGCATTTGTATTACAAATGCGTATCTTGCCATTGATTGGCACCAATGGTTGCACACTTTTGCAAATAAAGAAAAAATTTTTCCGCAACTTCGCGACATCGTGGCGTGAAGTTAAACGCTATCCAGGACTGCATAAAAATAGGACTGTTCCGCTTTCGCGTCACAGTCCTGCTTTATTATCTATGCACTTTATCCTCTATCCGGCGTCTATCTCCGTCTCGCTGGTCTACGACGTTCCGGCATATCCGCTGTCTCCTGCTCCTCCACAGCACGACTCTTAATCTTCTCTATATCCTCTCTCGTGCAGCCAGAATACATCATAATCTTCTCGGTAGATTCTCCTTCCTCCAGCATTCTCTGAACAAAATTGACAGTTGCCTGCTCAATTCCCTGCTCAATTCCCTGCTCAATTCCCTGCTCGATTCCTTCCTCTAACAGACTTGCTCCCAATCCTGACATATGTGCCACCTCCTGTTTCAATTCTTCGTTTTCTGCCACATTCGTATATTGTTCCATCCTTTTGATTTCCCCGTCAAACACCGCTGACAAGAAATCAAAAATCTTATCCCTACTGTGTCCTCCACGCCGAATCATTATTACATTCAGCAAATCAAAATCTTCTTCGGCTTCATTACATGTTCCAATCATATCGCTCTTATGGATTGTATAAGTCGTAGCCGTATCCCGAAGTTCAGGAGGAACATTCTTATTGCAAATCCATATAGAATACACTTTCTCCAATTTCGAATAATCAGTTGTCTCTGTCAGAGTCCCCAGCTGTGACGACAACTCACGTACAGCATAATAAAGCGCCCGCTTTATTATTGGATATTCCGGATTTCGTGGCTTATAATCATTCTGTACTTCCAGGTCAATATGCAGATGCACGCAAATATGTGTATTCGTCAACCTCGGATTCACTGATTTAAAATGTACATCATACCGGATCAACTTTTCAGTGACCGAAGATAATTCCGTAGGAAGCCCCTCGATCTTTGCCGGTACATCCTCAACTGGTATCTCCTCCATGGTATCAGAATCAATGCAGCGCATAACCTCAGCCACTGTGCAGTTTTTATATTCCGGAACTACCATCTGCATGATCGGAGCTATGATTTCCTTATTTCTAAAAATACGCTTGCACGCTTCATCATATTCACGACTAATCGCCGATGCTGCATATAAATCAATTTTCGTTTCATCCCTCATATATACGTTCTCTCTTTCTACCCTAATTATATCAGATTTTTGCCTTTTTACAACGCAGATTTCTCCATTCCGCCCCGCAGCCATGAGATCAGATCTATTTCTTTTTAATTGTTATCCCGAATCATGTAAACAGCATTCGTATGATAAGTGCATCGTAATAACCAGGACATTTTCATATTCAGGTAAGCCATCTTGTTGAAAATTTTACCATAACATTCTATTGTTCCATCACCAGAAATCAGAATAAATAGATATAAGTACATGTAAAGATTATAGAAGAAATATACTCCCTTGCAATTTCCTTTCAAATGCCCACATTTTCTGCATCCGGCCAAATATGCCCAAGCAGGGAATTTGAATATCTTACCTTCTGATATTACCTTGAAATTTGAATACAATTTCCGAGTGTTACACAAAACTTGAATATTCTTTCCCTGGTGCCACAAAATTTGAATACTTTTCTCGCAACGTGTCATGAAACTTGAATACTTTTCTCGCAAAAAAAGAAGCAGCTGCCAGTCAGGTCTATCCTGTTGTTCTGCAGATGCTTCTTTTTTTACATTTTATTCTATTTTCCTACAAACTGGAAACGCCAAATAGACTATCTGCTATGCAGACAGCCTCTATAATTGCCACAGTTCTTACGATATCGGTACATCATGAAGAAGCAGCATTTTCTCCAGTTCCTCAAAATCATAATGTCGTTGTTCAAAATTGTTAAATTTATTTTTATAGTGCTGATCCGGATTGCCCGGAGCCCTGGAATGTGTCGGAGGCAACTCGTAATTGTAATTTGTCTCTGTCACTGTTTTTTCTTCTTTATTTGCTTCCTCTTCCCATTCATCTCGCAAAAGCTTATGAATCAGTTTTATATTGATAATCTTATATTTAATCCACGCTTTTCCCTTGTTTAATATAGTAAGGCTCTTTTTTACTGCACGATCCAGCAAAGATATGAGACACTTTTTCCCCTCCTCCGCTTTGGCATCATACTGCTTAAATAGCTTATAAAGGTCGGATCTTCCTTGTCCCGGATCTTTGATCCTGCTCCTCCGCAACACGACCTCCACACCTTTTTCCCGATAGCGTTCTGCTTCTTCCTTTGCTCCTGCTTTCCGGTAAATGATTCGTTTCGGTTCTATGTAATATTTCCCGTCTTTTACCCCTAATGAAAAAAGGGGCTTTAACGACATCAAGTAGCTTCGCATAACCCTTCTGCTGACCCCAAATCGCTTCTGATAACCGGTTTGTTTATCAAAAAACGTTTTTACACCAATCTCAAAATACCCTTTTCCGGAAAAAGTAATGATCATAAGTTTCATCGCCAGAAGCTTTGCGCCGGCCTTCAGATTGCGAAATTCCTTGCAAAAAAATATATTGTGATTCGTGTTAATATATCCTTCTCGATTATATTTTTCTCCAGTATAGGAATTGCCAATAATTGTTATATCACAATCACTATAATCAAGCTTATCACATATGATAAATCCTTTATCCTCCAACGATGCTTTTGTATCGTAATACCCCTGTATACTCATACCGGTCGCATCACATACATCTTTATAATGCACGCCCGTCACACGTCCCGTGATATCTTGGTACATTGAGATGTAGCACAGAAAATCTATTTCATTTGAGGTGCATTTTTGTTCGATCATACGATCTACTATGCTGTTTTTTATCTTCTGCACTACTAGCATTTCTCCCTTCGCTTATTTGTAAATAAATGATGGCGGTCGGACTCGAACCGACACTTTTTGTACCCTACGCCACCAGCTTTCTATCTTTAATTGGGCACTATACCCGGATAATCTTCTATATCCATCTGTCCACGCAGCTGCTGTTCTTCCCGGCTCATGCTCTGTTCTTTTTTTGCCCACTCTTCCAGTAGTTCCAAAATAATTTTCTCCATGTAATCTGATGTAGCCTCGCGCGGGAAGTACTGCCGCAGGCATGCGTTTTTCAATGTCACACCATTCTTCTTTTTTAATGGTTTCTCTGTTTTCTCACGTTTTGACATGATCCGATCGACAGCAGCCGCATCCAGCATTCCCTGCTCTCTGAGTGCTCCCATTGCTGTGAGCTGTGATTTATCGGGCAAAAGCTGGTGCTTTTCGTAGTATGCAAGAACATAACCCTGTTCTTCTTTTTCAAAAAAGGACAAAAGATATCCGCTTACAATCGGCAAATTTTCCTTATCCACGAGTTCAAGCAGTTCTGGAATCAAATATGTAAGCCGGATATACCGCTGCACAGTACGGACACCATCTCCGTTCTTCTCTCCAACCGAATGCATTCCGCCACCTCCCGTATCCTGCTCCTCTCCAGGCAACAGATCTGTCCGTTTTCCCTGGCGCCGAAGTGCTTCCGCTTTTGTACGATAAGCCCATGCCTTTTCACTTGGAAGCAGCATTTCCCTCCTATTATTAGAATCGACCATAATGACAGCTGCAGCATTATCATCGATATCTTTTATATAAACCGGTACTTCATCCAAACCGGCAAGCCCTGCAGCATAATTACGCCTATGTCCTGCTATAATCTCATACTTTCCCGGATTCTCTTTATCCGGACGCACCTGCAGGGGTTCAAGGATTCCCACATCCCGTATGCTTTCTGCCAGTTCCAGCATCTTATCATCTTCCACAACACGGTATGGATGCCCATAAAAAGAAGAAAAATCATGCAGACAGCTTCTCTTCATCATAATAACCGGAGATGTATCTTTTTGCTCTTTCTCTTCACTCTTTCTGGTGTTTTCGTATGCCGGTATATTCTGAAACATTCCTCCAAATATGTCCGCATTTGTCACATTTTTTGCCATTCCTGCTACCTCCCGATAATCTCTTCACACACTTTCCAATAATCCTTTGCCGTACTGCAGGAAGAATTGTATGCCTGCACACTCATCCTTGCAGACTGTGCTTTTTTGCAGTCTTCACATTCCCGGACTTTTGTATCAAATACGGTGGTATCAAACATCTTCAACACTTCCGGCAGCCCGTTGCTGATTTCCCTACAGAGTGTTGTGCGCTCTTTATATTTATTCAGCAGTACACCTGTAACCCGTAAATTCCTGTTTGTATATTTTTTTGTTGCATTGATCGTGACATACAGATCATTGATTCCTTCCATCCCATATCGATCACAAGTAACCGGTATCACAACCTCATCCGCAAAGGTAAGTGCATTTGACAACATACATCCCAAGCTCGGTGGTGTATCTATGACTATAAAGTCATACCGTTCACGGATCTCCTCACAGGCATCTCTCATTGTAAAAAGCCGTGTCGCATCATCCGGGAACTTTGTCTCTGGATTTTTTAACAGCTTGTCCGATGCGATTACATCCAATTTTTCCATATGCTGTATACACTCTTCTGCCTTCTCATGTTCGAAAAGCAGATCATATAGTGTTGCTACACCCTCCACCTGTGCCCTGCAGGTATCGGTAGAATTGCATTGGCCATCCGTATCAATCAGCAATACCCGTCTTCCCATCTCCGCCAAATCATATGCAATATTTACCGCTGTGGTTGTTTTTCCAATCCCGCCTTTTTGATTTGCAACTGCAATAACTCTGCTCATATCTTCATTCTCCTTTTCTTTTATCTGTACTATCTGCATTTTCTTGTATTACGGTATAAAGTTTCCTGCTCTAAACGACGTTCATCCTGCTTTTCATGTGTTTTCTGCACATTCTTTACAATCACATCCAATGTTCCGTGATTATACACACCATAAAACAAACCATGCTGCTGTAGCATCTTCTCCACTTCATTATCTTTCCTGATGCTTTCTTCATACGAATGGATTCTGCCTTCCTCCTCAAATTTTCCTTCCCGCTGCACTAGGAAATTAAAATTCTCATACTGTCCATTCAACATCTCCAGCATCTTTTCATATTCTGGCGTCAGTTCGCTATTATAGATGGCATTTAAAAGGATAGAAGCATCTGTGACAATAAAATCTACCTTGCCATACAAACGGTCGATCCGGTGGAGCTGTTCTTTTAAAATTTCCAGCTGATGGGCTTCCGTTCCGTCCAATAGTTGAAAATTTTCATCCCACACCAGATCTTTTGCATACTCTGAAACATACTCCGTCACGTATCCCATTTTTTTCAATTCTTCCACGATATGAAAACACGCCGTAGATTTTCCAGCACCCGGGCCTCCAAACGCATTCACAACTAAAGAGTTGTGTGTTCCCCTTTCCCGTCGCTCCTCAAGCATGTGCTGATGTTGCTCTATATATTGTCTCCATTCCTCGCGGACTGCTGTTTCTTCCTGGGATTTCATACTTTTTCCCGCTTTCTGAAAAACCAGATACTCGTTCCAATCCTTACAGCCGCTCTCCTGCGGGACAATATCCGCATATGTCTGATATCCCAACTGCTTATACTTTTCTAAGAGTCCCTTCTTATCCTCCTTATCCGGATCCGTCGTCCTTTTTCCAAACATCGCCTGCCTTCCCGCTTCGTCATTATCCAAGCAGAAACCAATTTTCTTAATATGCGGATGATCCTTCAAGAACTGCACCAGTGGATTATCCGCCACCATACCGAGCACCAGCTTGTTACTCTCATAATCGCCTGTCAAATCCAGATACGACATCAGATCAATACTCGCCTCAAACACTTTCAGTTCCTCGCTGTCCGTATTTACAATGTTGATTCCAAAATTCTTATCATTCCCCGCCACATCTCCACGGTACTTTTTTCCATATATGTCCGTCGTACCGCGTTTCGTGGCGTATCGTACCACGCCGTCTTTATCTTTCCCCAGAAAAACCAGATTGTGGTGCTCTTTATCCTCATACAGTATTTCGAGATCTTTTACAAAGTAATCGACAACCTTCTGCGACAATCCCCTGGTTTTCATCAAATATGCATACGCGCGCCTATAATTTTTGTCCGCCATCGGCTCGGGCAGAACAAAGGGCACACGTTCTTTCTCCTTAAATGCTTCGGCCTGATGCTTAACCTGTCCTGCTTCCAGGTGTTCCTTCCACTTTGGATTATCCGCAGAAATTCCCTGAAATTCCAGAAGGATGCTAATCGCATCCGCTATAGAATCCACATTGCAAAACTGCATAAGAAAATCAATCTGTGATCCACCTGCCTCGCCTCTGCTTCCCGCTTTCGACCAGCGATACCATGTGCGGTCATTATAGATCCGGATTGAATCATGTTCTTTCAGTGTAAAAAGATGATTGCCTACGCGTACCGGATGATATCCATATTGTGCAGCTAATGCTGTAAGCGACGCTTCCTTTGCCTGCGCAATCTGTTCCCCTGTAAATCGTGCCACTTTTTATTCCTCCTCCCCATCTTCCCTGTTCATTGCCCGCATCAGTTCATCCACCATGTCAAGGATCAGCGCTGTCGTCTTTTCTCCTGCAGGTTTCATTATTTGTTCAAACCTTTCTCCATTCGTACAGTCTTTCAAGTTCTGACTCTCTTCCGTCCCTCCCAGAAGATACGATTCATCAATGTCCAGGAATTGCCAAACGGGCACATTTAATGCTGCAGCAATTTTTATCAGCGCCTTAAGACTGATCCGGCACTGGTCGGTCTCCGCCTTGGATATGCAACTAATCGATAGATTAGACAATTCCGCCAGCCTTGAAATGGATACCCTCTGCCTTATGCGTTCAGCGTGAATTCGACGTCCAACCATGGCAAGACACGCTTCCATCTTGCTATCATCGTAAATAATCGATTCCACAAAGATCTTTCTCTGTTCTTCTTTGTTACCTTTCATCCTTTTTTCTGCTCCTACTTCTGTTTCTCCTTTTTCTTATCTGTTTTTCGGACTTCCCTCTCTTCCTTGATTCGTTTATACCTCAGCTTCACAATTGCTGCCCAAAAGCTCACAATGGCACATATCAATAGAATATTTATGATGTTTATGATTTCATCGAATGACATTTATTCCCTCCAAAAAGACTTGAAACTCTTGTTTACTCGGTTACTTCTTCGACATCATAAGTACAATCAATTCCGTTGCTATCAAGCCCTGCACTAACTGCTCTTTCAATGTCTTCTACTGATGAATTGTCATATACTGTAATTGTTACTGTAATTGTTTTCATATACCATCACCCCTTAATCTACTTGAATAATCAATCTAATCTGCTTTCCACCAACGCAATCAATTATAATTCTGTTGTCTACTGTTACTAAGGGAGCTCTATTAAAGTTACTCTTTTTTACCACCGATATGAAAAAGAAATTTTTTGCTAATTTATGGTTGATTTTTCATAGCCGGTTTCCTTTCTCCCAGAAGGTTCATTCACTGAACGAGCCTTCCGGGTACTGCATTTTTACGGGTAACATGTGATATAATAACCTCCTATGAAGGAAATTCCGGCTTCTCATACTGCATGATCTGCAGCTTCCGCTTCACTCTTCTATCTTACTCTGCTCCAACAGGACCGGCTTCTCCGGATAAGTCATGTCATATCCGTCATACTTCTCCAGGAACTCCTCCAATGTAGCTTTTCTTATTTTTATATGTCCAAGCTTCATACATTTAAGCTGCCCCGATTTTATCAGTTTTCTAACATAGTTCGGTGCACATCTTAATATTTCAGCTGCTTCATCTACGGTATAAACCATTTCTGTCATATGTTCTTACGCTCCTTTTTATCCGCCGGCTGTGTTACACTAACAGTTATCTTTATTTAAAATGATCAGTGCCAACATATCTCGTTTGGCATCAAATGCTCCATTTACTTCCATCGCACCTCTCATTCATGGTTCTGCCCTTATCGAATGACTTTCTCCGGCATTGCATCGGCCATCTTCTCCATCTGTTCACGAGCTGCTAATGTATCCACGCTAGTTTTTACCAGCATCAAACTGTAGCCATCTAAAAGCGCAAGCATTGTAACGATTTCGCCGATCTGTTTCTTTTTTTCATTATCCATATGCATTCATCCCCTTTTTCATTTTGTTTCTTTGAATACATTATATGTTTCATTGTAACATATGTCAAGCATATTTGTTTTCTTTGAATACTTTCTTTGTTGACTTTTACGTTATCATTGCTATAATTAGATTTAACGGAAGGAGGAATTATGAACGAGCGTATTAAGCTTTTGAGAAAATCTCTTGGAATGACCTTAGAAAAATTTGGTGAACGTCTTGGAGTCAGCCGATCTACCATGAGTAATATTGAAAATGGTGCGCGAAACGTTACACAGCAAATGTTTAAATCTATTTGTAGAGAATTCGGTGCTAATGAGGTATGGCTCCGCACTGGTACGGGCGAAATGTTCGTTATACCTAAAGATGAGACCGCTGCTATTGTTTCCGAATTGTTGGAATCCACCAACAACAAATTTTATGATCTTATCCTCGATATTTTGAAAGTTTATCAGACCTTGCAACCTGCAGATCAGGATGTCATTAAAAATTTTTGCCACCAGCTTATTGAAGAACATAAAAACCGGAAGGAATAACCTCTTTCCGGTTTTACGTTCTTTTCTTGTATACTTTTTTAATATATTTTTTCTTCTGATACACCTTTTATTGATAAAAAACATTTTGAGTTCTATTATATGGCTACAGTTCTAGCGTGAACTATGAACATAATTCCAAAAATTTATATGATTACAATGCTAACACAGCTCTAATAAATTTCAAGGACAGATGTGAAATGAACAAACGAATACGTGAACTAAGAAAAAATTTAAATTTAACGCTTGAAAAATTTAGTGAACCTTTAGGTGTAAAAAAATCCACTCTTAGCAACATAGAAAGCGGACGATCCGGTTTGACTGATCGTATGATCAAATCCATATGCCGCGAGTATAATGTTAATGAGGTATGGCTCCGTACTGGTACTGGTGAGATGTTTGTTGTTCATAAAGATGAGACCGCTGCCATCATCTCTGATTTATTGGAATCCATCAACAATAAATCTTATGATTTTATCCTCGATGTTTTAAAAGTATATCAAACTCTGCCATCTGCGAATCAGGATGTCATAAAAAATTTCTGCCAACAGCTGATTAAAGAAAGGGAAAACCGGAAAGAATGATCTCTTTCCGGTTTTTACATTCAATACACCAGTAATTTTTATTCTGCCGCCCCTCTCTCGTTATGCTTTCTTATCAGCGTTATGAGCTGACACATAAATCGATAGTCGCCCTCTCCCATACAATCAACTTCACTTTTAATCATTTGCCTTAACTCCTCAATCCTCATAACATTTCCTCCTTCGTACACTTCTCCCTAATAAGAAAATAACTCTCTCACATCAACCCCCAGAGCATCCGCCAATCGAAAAGCTACTTCCGTTGATGGATTAGTCGTTTTCCCATTTTCAAGATTGTTAATTGTGCTTTTGGATACGCCTGATCTTCTTGATAACTGACTTTCCGTCCACCCTTTATCCCACCTGTATTTCTGCACTTTGTTCTTCATGGTGACAGTATACATGGTATCTATAAAGGTTTTAACTGGTAAATTTTTCCACATTTTTCCCTTCTTATTTGTACCACATATTTTGTTTCAAGGATGCGACACTTTCGGCTGGAATTACGCTAAATGATATGGTTTTTTCTTTCGTATATGTTAAAATAAAAAAGTATCACTTTCCAAAATAGTACAAACTACAAACAGTTGTATATTTAGTAACTCTAATGCACATCACCTATAAAAAGGAGATTTTCTTGCCATGGCAGATATCTATTACCGCAATAGAGGAACAAAGGCAAAGCCAAACTGGCAATATAGATTTGAAGGCGCCCCAATAAACGGGAAACGCAAAGAAATCAGCAAATGCGGTTTCAAAACGAAGGCTGATGCCGTAGCTGCGGGTACAAAAGCCTATAACGAATACCAGAGTTCCGGCCAAATTTTTAAAGACTCAAATACAAGCTATTCGGACTTTCTTGATTACTGGATTAAAGAGTATTGTATTGTCAACTTAAAATCAACCACCGTAGAGGGCTATCAGAAAAAGATACGGCTTTATATAAAGCCATATCTTGGGATGTACCGGCTTACAGCTCTTACTCCTGTTGCATTACAGTCTTTTATCAACGACAGGTTCAACGAGGGATTCTCTCGAAATACACTCACTGTTATTAAGGGAATTATTTCAAAGTCTCTCAACTATGCCGTTACTACTATGCGGCTGCTTCAATTCAATCCTATGGATTGTGTGAAGCTCCCTGCTCCGCGTGCACATTCAAAGATCCCCACCAGAAAAAAGGATCGAGATGTGGTAACTCCAGAACAGATTCGTTTAATATTTGAACGATTCCCGGACGGTCATCCGTCCCATCTCCCTCTGCTGCTTGCTTATCGTTGCGGCTTACGGTTGGGAGAAGTATTTGCCCTAACCTGGTCTGACATTGATTTAAAGGGGCATACAATCGATATAAATAAACAGGTACAACTGATCGGCGAAACTAATCTTTGGACGCTTACACCGCCTAAATACGATTCATATCGCGTGATCGACATAGATTCCAGTGTGGTTGATGCTCTAAGCAGAGAGGCCGAACGCCAATCCAAGGCGCAAGAATTTTACGCAGAATTCTACCAGTGGAACTATCTGGACAAAAATAATCAGCTGAATTCCGGTGCCGAAGATAGCTCTATTATCCAGCTTATCATGGTACGTGAGAACGGCACTTATATCACACCGCGTACTATGCAGCATGTAGGCCGGGTTATTCATGGGAAAGCAAACGGAAGTGATGTTGCCATATCCGAAAATTGGGATTTTCATTCTATGAGACATACACACGCAACGATGCTTCTGGAAGCCGGAATACCTCTTGCCGCGATCCAGGAACGTCTTGGACATACAAATATTGATATGACCGAACATTATACTGCGCATGTAACAGATTCTATGCGAAAGAACCTCGCAGATGCTATAAATAGGTTGTAATCGAAATGATACATAGAAATGTCATGCAAACCATTTCTGGTTACATGACATTCCTTTTTTATCTTTTATATGCAAACATTAAAATTGTTCTGTTTGCAGTCACAAGGTCAATGTCATTCAAATAATTTATGTAATCCTTATCATCTGTGACTAAATATGCTTTATACTTTCTACATAATTCTGCAATTAGCGCATCATTAAAATCATACGCAAATCCCTTTAATAATAGATTTTGCAAATTGGTTTCATCAAACTTATCATCTATTCTTTTAAACCTTTCAAACATGTCTGCTACATTTTCCAAAATAGCATCCATTGAATTTTTATAATCTTCCGTATCTCTATAATCTGCCTTAAAATCTGTAATTTCAGGATGATCCTCTTGATATAATTTAAACTGGAATCTTATACATCGATTTACAAACTCAGAGATTTGAATACTAGATATATAAATATCTGCACGATTATCAATAATTTTTTGATATATTTCTGTGTATGGCTTTACATTATGAGAGTTCATCGAAGGATAAAATAATTTAATCAAAACATTCGTATCCAATATATATTTGTCATTATTTTGTACGCTCATCTTATCTATTTCAATTATCTGATTCAATATCAAACACATCCTTCGCTACTTTTTCATAATTTTCTTTATTACTATAAAATTTTTTTGCATTACTTATAACAACATTTAGCGTAGCATTTTTATTTGATGGAAAATTCTTTAACTCAAGAAATTCTTTTATAACCTCACTGGTATACTTGCCATATAATTGTCCAATGGCATTATTAAGAAATGGAGAAATCATACTCTCAACATTGGAAAAATCCAATTCTACTTTTTCTCTTTTTTCAAAAGAACTCACCAATAAATGGTAAATATTGTCCCCTTGTACCTGCGTTAATGCAGAAGGGCTACCTATTACTTTTGCAACATCAATTTGTTTCATTATTTGTTCCTCCTAAAATTGAATTGTAATATCTTCTTTTACTTTATATGAAGTTTTATCTTTTAAATTAAAACCGATTGAAACTATCGTTCCAGGAAATGAATATTTCTCAAATATTCTATATCGTTCTTTACTATACACCATTTCATATGTTTCTATTCCAGAAATAATATATATACTCCCCTTATTATGTTTTACAAAATCTTTCATCAATGACAATCCTATTCCTCTTGGCGATGTCGTATCTAGCGTTGTATTTCCCTCCTCTATCGCCCACTCTAAACAATATTGGGGTTGATTTAATTTATGTCGTCTATGAAATTCCAAGACATTTTTATAAATCGTTTCCCCGGCATCTACAATAGTAAAAAACAACATTTTACTTTTGGGGAAAAATTGTCCACATGTATAAATGTGTTTACTTCTAGTATGATCACTGACATTCTTAAACAGTTCTAATAAAGAATCCCTTATATCATCGCTTACTTCCTTTGACATTTCCGGCAAATCTTTTCTACTAAAAATACTATATGTTAAATACATCTCATATTCTTTTATATTATCCCGACCAAATTGTTTGTATGCAATTACAGTATTGAACTTGTCCGGCTGTTTTTCAAATTCTGAAAAGTGAATTGAAAATCCATTTTTTTGAATAAGATTTTTTATAGAATAATTAAGACCAGTAATACTTAACCTATTTGTTCCGGGTTTACGCTCAACAAATTCCATAAATATACATCCCAAAACAGCAAACAAATTTGAAGCAATAAATTTTACATTAGAAAAATCAATAGTAACTAGCTCAGCATCTAGATTCTCTAAAAATGTTGCCAATTCACAAAGCTTTAAATGTGAACTATATGAATTCTGTAAATCCATACCTATTGAAAAGACCATATTACCTTTATCTATATCATCTCTGCTAATAAAGCACTCCCCCCTTATACCCCAGCAACCTCAAACACTATAATTTTAACATTTTTATTATTATATTACAACTTAATCTGTTGACCGCATACAAAAACTCCCGCGGTCAAGTCGCGGTCAAATCTTAAGATTTGAACCGCCACGGATCAACCTGCGGGAGTTTTTATAATTACTTAAAACGCCTTAATTCTTAGAACTTGCCTGCTTTGTGAGCTTCCTCAACACTTACTGCAACAGCAACTGTAGCACCAACCATCGGGT